>RRZT011146308.1_pt1 | contig 11749 bp, 11 predicted proteins | sample 2165551 | NCBI WGS metagenome assembly RRZT01 (sample SAMN10456910, study PRJNA506462) | wastewater metagenome | biome: wastewater; feature: sludge; material: wastewater sludge; isolation source: wastewater sludge with Escherichia coli K12::gfp cells carrying plasmid... | place: USA: Moscow, Idaho... | reverse complement strand
TTCCCCCACCTGTGGGAGCGTGCGAGCTCGGCGATGGGATTGCAGGCCCGTTCGAGCGCGCGACTCAGCGCGGCACGGCGCACCGACGGCACCTTGGGCCTCGTCCTCACCGGCGCTGCGCTGGGCCCGGTGTTCACATCGTGCAGCCCTTTGTACGGCTACGTGATTGTCACCGTTCTTCCCGCGGATGCGGTCTACGGCATGGCCTTGCTGCTGGCCTATGTGGTGGGCCTCTGCGGCACCTTGCTGGCCATCTCGTTGCTCGGGCAGCGAGCCATCGCCGGGGCACGATGGGCTTCGGACCCGCACGGCTGGTTCCGTCGGGGTCTGGGTGCCGTCTTCATCGTCATTGGTGTCCTGGTGCTGACCGGCTGGATGAAAGACATCGAGACCTGGCTCATCAGCAACAGCCCGATCCAACCATGGGGCCTGGACCAGGGGTTCATCCCCGAATGACCCACCCGTGGCTGCCCCGGACCATCCACCATCCCACCCCTCAACTCACTCAACCCCATCACTGAAACCAAGGAGAAACGATGACCCTGACCTTGTCGACCACCACGTTGGCGGCCGCGCTCACCCTGACTGCCGGCTTCCTGGTGATACCCAGCGTGAGCCAAGCGGAGATGACCGCCGGGAAGACGTCCTGCTCACAGTTGCGCCAGGACTATCCCAAAGGTGTGGCGAAGACGAAGAAGGCCGCCAACCGGGTGGTCAAGCAGGGGTACCAACGTCCGATCGTGTGCAAGCGCTTGTTCCTCAAGGTGAACCGGACCCTGGATCCCAACCGCAACCGGGTGGTCTGCGAGACCCGCTGATCCGCGGAACGCCGGATGCATCCAAGTCCTTCGCCCTAGGCTCGGGGTAACCGCCGAGAGCGAGGCCCCGTGGACTCGAACGCCACCGCCGATGGCGATCCCCTGGAACGGGATCTTCAGCCCTTCTACAACCAGGGCAACCGCAACGGCCGGATCATCATCGACGACTGGGCGGGCGGGATCCCTCAGACCAAGGCGACTCTCCCTTCGGTCCGCATAGGCAAACGATGGTTCAGTTCGCTGTGGCTCATCCCCTTGGGGCTGCTGTTCGTCGTGCTGTCCATCGCGGTCTTGCGGGAGGTGCGCACCTACGAGTGGATGCAGAACTTCATCGCCACGTACCCGGGAACCTCCGATACCTATGTGACCCCGGTGGACGACGGGTTCCCGTGGTGGCTGCGCTGGCAACACTTCTTCAACCTGCTCTTCATGCTCTTCATCATCCGGGCGGGTCTGCAGATCTTGGCCGATCATCCCCGGCTCTATGTGGATTCGGCGTGCCGGCCAGGCACCGAGTGGCTGCGCATGCGAGGACCAGTCCCTGCCGATCGCATGAACAGTCAGGACGCCCGCACCGTGTGGACAGCCAAGGACGACTCCGTCGCGCTGCCCTCTCAGGTGGGCCTTCCTGGATTCCGTCATTCGATCGGGCTGGCGCGATGGTGGCATTTCAGTTTCGACTTGTTGTGGCTCATCAACGGGCTGATCTTCTTCGTGCTGCTGTTCGCCACGGGCCAGTGGGAACGCCTCGTCCCCACCTCGCTCGAGGTGTTCCCCAACGCCGTGTCCACCGCCATCCAGTACCTCAGCCTGCAGCTCCCGACGAACGAAGGCTTCACCACATACAACGCACTCCAGCTGCTGGCCTACTTCACCACCGTGTTCATCGCCGCCCCGCTCGCCTTGATCACCGGCCTGCTGCAAGCTCCCTCGATCGCAGGCAAGTTCGGCACCGGGGCGGGACCCTTCAACCGGCAGGTGGCACGGACGGTGCACTTCGCAGTGCTGTGCTGGATGGTCTTCTTCATCTTCGTTCACACGGCGATGGTCATGGTCACAGGCGTGGTCGGAAATCTGAACCACATCACCCTCGGCACGGACACGACCTCGTACTGGGGCATCGCCCTCTACCTGGCATGGATGGCGGTGGCGGTCGCTTTGTGGCTGATCGCGTCGCCGTTCACGATCCGCCATCCGCGCGCAGTCCAGCGCGGCGGCCGGGCGCTGGTGGGTCACATCAAGACGTTCATGGAATGGTGGAACCCGAAGGCCACGTATCAGGAGAAGGACATCTCGTACTTCTGGACCAACGGTGAGATACCGCAATCCCAGGAGTACGCCGACCTTCAGGCCGGCGGTTGGGCGGACTACACGTTGCGCTTCGACGGGCTCGTATCGACCCCCATCGAACTCAGCTACGCGGAACTGCTCGCCATGCCCAAGCGCGAGCAGATCACCCAGCATTACTGCATCCAAGGCTGGTCGGGGATCGCCAAATGGGGAGGCGTCGCGTTGTCGGACCTCATGGCCAAGGTCCAGCCGACACCCGAGGCGAAGTGGGTCGTGTTCTACTCGTTCGCGGACGGCCCGGAAGGGGGCCGCTACTACGACTGTCACCCCCTCGAAAACATGGATCATGAGCAGACAATCTTGGCGTACGAGATGAACGGCGAGCCCCTCAACGAGTCGCACGGAGCCCCATTCCGGCTGCGGGACGAGGTCGAACTCGGTTTCAAGCAGGTCAAGTGGGTGCAGGCGATCGAGTTGGTCGCGAGCTTTGAGCACCTGGGCGCGGGGCACGGCGGCTACAACGAGGACCAGGAGTTCTACGGGTATCGGATGCCCATCTGACGCGTGTCCACGGACCGCAGGGCGGACGGTCAGCAGGTACCCGGCAACAACCCCGCGGAACTGTCGTAACGGTAGGTGGTGGCGTTGGGTGCCACGCCTTCGAGACAGTAATCGCCCGCAGCGGACACCGTTGCGGTCACGGTCACACTTGCCGAGGGACGGTAACCCGCGGTTTGCAGGGCGGCCATGTCCGACGTGTAGGACCCCTTGGTCATGTAGTAGGCCTCCTCAGCTGTTGCCGCATTGCGCAGTTCAGCTTGCACGGAGGCTTCGTTGGCGTTGCTCCGCTGATTCAGGAAGACCGGCAGCGTGATGGCGAACAGCAGAAAGGCGCCGATCAGAAGTCCGATGATCCCTGTGACGAGACCAGCGATGGCCATACCTTTGCCACTTTGCGGCAGCGATGTTCTCTGGGCTTTGCCGATGCTTCGCAATGCGACGATTCCCAGAATCACTCCGAGCAGAGCGAGCGGGAGGCCCACCATGAAGAAGGACAGCAGGAGGCCCAGGATCCCGAGTACCAGCGACGCCACTGCGGCGCCGTTGGTCTTGCCGGCAGCCGCCGGAGCGAAGGTGGCGACACCCGCTTGGAGAGGATCAGGACCCACAACTGAGACGGGAGCCGGGTAGGCGGTCCCCGTCGGTGGTCCGACAGGCGCCGCCATAGCACTGGCTGCCAGCGGCGGTCGGACCTCGCCGGCAGCCACCCAGTGGGGATCCTGCTGGGGGTCGAACACCCTGGCGTGCGGCGGAATCTGCCCGTTGCCCTGCATGTCGAAGAACTGCTCCGGCGGGTAAGGCCCGTACTGCTGGCCGTCCACCGCGATCCAATAGTTCATGCCGATCGTTCCTCCCGTGGCCTCGACGTCGAGCCCTCACGTTGATGATTCGGAGAGTTCGCTGAGCGCCTTGATGTCGCCCCCGATGGGCGTAACCAGCGCGTCAGAAGGTGAAGGCCAGGAAGTGGTACTGGCTGCCGTCGACATCGAAGACGGCGAGCGGCTGGGCGCCGAGCTTGGTGGTGGCGGTGTGCAAAGAGCGAGGGTTGTCCGCAGAGACGAACAGGACTCCGATGTCGAAGCGGCCTGCGTATGCCTGCCGGGTGACATGGTTGAACCCGGAGTACAGACCCTTTCCGCGGGCTGATCGGTCGACGAGGACCGGACCGCGAAAGGCGAAACGCTGCTGCGCGACCAGCCGCCCGTTGAACTCCACCGTATCTGCGAGATCCAGTACTGCCCGAATGATCGGCGACACGCTTGCGCCGGAAGGAGGGGGTGCGGGAGTGACTGCGATGAATCCGGCAACGACCCCGGCGTCAGTCACGCCGACATGGACCCCGCCGCCGGCCACCGTCGCGTGGAACCAGTCCGCTGGATGGAGTATGGAGATGAAGCCCTCCGCGCGATCGGACTCGCCCAGATTCCCGATGTAGTGGCGGGCTTCCAATTCCATGATGGCGGGAACGTCGCCTGGACCGGCCAACCGGATATCCATGGTGTGACGCCCCCTACCGCAGGTGAGACGAGCGGGTTTCTGAGCGGGTCAGAGCCGAGCATCAATCTCAGTCATGACTTCTTCCACCGTCAGTTCGTCGATGAGACCGAGCTGTTGGGCGATCTCGGCCATCTCGATGGAGTCGCGAACCCTCACCAGTCCGGCGGTTTCCAGACCCTGGCCGAGAAAGCGATCGTCAGCGTCCGCGGGGCCGGCACCGAGATCGCGGATGATGGCTACCCGGATCCGATCGGGGTCGGAGTCGAGGAACTCCTGATAGATCTCGACGTCGCGTTCTCCGCTGTCGCCGATCAGCACGAAGGTCAGGTCGGGGTAGGCGTCCAGGATCCGGCGGATGCGGGCACGTTTGTGTTGAGATTCCTGCCGGCCGTCCTCGTCGCTCTGGGGCGCACCGGGCCGCCAGTCGGTGAGGAACAACGGGCCTCGGGGGAACCCCCGAACCCCCAGGAACTGCACCAACATGTCGTAGAGATTCCATGGGCCCGACGACACGTAGAAGAATGTGGACTCAGGCCGGCTGGTCCCCGCCCCCCGAGCCAGACCCCGATAGAGGCTGGGCGTGCCAGGTACGGGCTTGCGTCCGTTCGCATCCCGCAACAGCGTCCGCTGCAACGCCTTGAGGCCCTCGGTGATCCCGGTGGCCAGAATCGTGTCGTCGATATCGGTGATGATCCCGACGCGCGACGCCGGATCAGGGACAACCACGCGGCCAGTCGCGGTGACCTCCCGACCTTGGTCCTCTGCCTCGAACCGCACTTCGTGCCAGCCAGGTTCCATGTCGCCGACGGGGACTTTGGCGATGACGAACCCGTCCGCGTTGCTGTTCACGGTCACGGTTGTTCCTGCCACAGTCACGTCGACTTCGAGTCCGGCGATGTCGAGCACGACCCAGCGCAGGAGGTTCGCCGCGAGCGTGGCATCGATCCGCAATCCGCCAGGGGCAGCGTCGAACACGGGCTGCTCCACGACACGCGCGCGCACATTGGCGACGCCATCTGCCACGAAACCGCGATAAGGCTGAATCACTGTGGGACGAGCCAAGCCAGTGACTCGCTTGCCAGTGCGCAGCGATTGTGTCGCCAGGTCCTCCATGTCGGCGCCGAACCGTAACCAGTCAACCATTTGCAGATCGTGTCACCGATCGCCCTGCGTTGCGCGAGATACACCCCCAGACCCGCCCGTTGCGGACAAGTGGGGCTGACTACGCGCTGGTTGCAGGGTGGAGCAGGACGAGTGTGAACCGGCAGGGGGACTCCGCGACCACGGCATGACGCTCACCGGGAGCCAGGTAGACGACATCGCCCGCATCCAGAGTGCGGGGCTCTCCTGATATGGACAGCGTCAAGGCGCCCGCCAGCGCCAGCACCGCGACAGCCCGGTCGGACGCGTGATCTGTGAGTTCCTGACCCGCATCCATGGCGAACTCGACGATGCGCAGTACTTCGTTGTTGACCACCACCCGCGACGTGGTGGCCTCCGTGGGGATAGGCAGCTGCGCCCACAGCCCGGTCAGGACCTGTGAGTCGTTCTTCGAGGTAGTGGCCATCGGGGTCTCCTTCAGCTTCGTTCAATAGTGCCCCTTCGGCCTGCCGCCCGATTGGGTGCTGGTCAACTCGCCCCGATGGCCGGAGGCGGTGGCGGATGTGGGTGTTCTCAGCGGGTGTGCACGACCGTCTTCCGTGGACGATTTCGCGCTGAGTCAGGCGAGTTCGCCGGTCCGTATTCTTCTGAGATGCGACGCCTTTGAGGCCTTCACGCCACGGAAATCGCGCCTTTACGGTGGTGTCATGCGCTGTTTCCGTTGATCGCGATCTCTCGCATCACGACAGCGCAGCCCGCCCCCTCAAAGGAGTGGCGGCGGGCGGGGGGTCGTTGGCCCGTGGGGTCACCGACGCGGATCGTCCACCCACAGGTCGCGGCGATTCGCGCCAACAGAGAACACCACAAGAAGGAGCACGCGATGTCCAGCAGTAGTTCAGTCGGCCGGGAGGCCGCAAAGCAGCATGCCGAGCGCAATTGGGCGGCGATGCTCACGAGCCTCAAGGAGTACATAGAGGGCAACCAGCCCACCAACCCCTGAGTCCGTTATCCAACCTCATGACCTCCTCTGAGGACTCGCAGGGTTCATCCGCCGGTGTTGCGCAGGCCTGCATGTCTAGGTGAACCGGCCAAGGCCGCCTATATTCGCCAGATGCGCCTTCTGACGGTCGTCGCCATGTGTTCCGCCGCCGTGCTCGTGAGCACCGTCCCTGCCCAAGCCGCCAAGGAGGTGCCGGGGACGGCCCGCGACAAGATGATCCGAGGCGTCGCGAAGTCCGCACCCGGCAAGGCAGACAGCCTGAAAATCACCAAACGCGGAAAGGTGACCTTCGACGCCACCTTTCGAAACATCGTTACAGCGGACAACATCCTGGCTGTTCGGTCGTCGATTGCCCCGAAGTGGGGGCTCCTGGCCATCGCGGCCGTAGGGAATCAGGGCTACCAGCGCACCTACCTCGTCAAGCGCACGAGAGGCTCTTGGCGTGCCGTCTTCTCCGCCACCCGAGGTTCGGAGAACATCCAGATCTGCAAGTTCGCGAAACCCGCCACCCCAGTTGCGCTCGACCTGGGGTTCAGCGACCTGGGCCTTTCGGGGGAACGCTGCAAGCACAAGCGAAGCCGTTTCACCCTGGTGCGGCAGATGACCAGTGCGGAGCTGTCGTCAGTTCGGACCATGGTGGAGTGGCGCTGGGATACGGGGGGACTGCAGCCCGGTCCGGTCCAACCCCGGGTGACCGACCGCTGGATCAGTAACAGCAACTGCAAGTGGGACGGCCTCGGGTCCGCCGTCACCGAAGCCCGCGGGGAAGTGTCGAAGATCAACCCTCGCTGGGGGGCGGTGGATGTCGGATGCATGGGTTCGGCTGGCTACGACGCGACACAGTACTTGGTCCGTCGATCCGGGCGCACTGGTGCTTTCACGCGGGTCCCCGCACACGTTCTGGCCAGTTGGTCCTCCCGCAGCGACCTCTGTACCCGGAACCGCAACTGGGCCGTCCCAGCGGCGGTGAGGGTGTCCCTAGAATTCTGCTCGCCCTTCCCATCCGAGATCCGCAGCGTCTTCCGCTGAGACCTGGCAACCACCGCGGACCCAGCGGTCCGCTCCGTCAGAAGATCTCGTTGAACGTGTAGCAATTGGGACCACGGCGAGATTCTGTTGATACTCACGAGCCTCAAAGAGTTCATAGAGGGCAACCAGACCACAGCCGACTGGGTGCCTGCCGTCCACCCTCGCGGCTCGCGCTCGGTAGCCGGACACCCGGTCCACTACGCTCGAGTTGTGCCGCCATCCTTGGAAGTTGCCGAGTCGCTGCCGGAAGCGGCGTTCCAGGAGCTGATCGACAGGTTCGAGCCGGCAAATGCAGAAGCTGCGCTGGTCCATGGTCTGGCTGCCACAGCAGGACTCTCGCGGTGGATTGATGGTGGCACACTGCTCGGGCTTGAGCGCGACGGTCAATTCATCGCCCATGACACCGACGTTGATATCGCCGTGTGCCTCACGATGGATCAGGCGCTTGCGTTGCAGTTGCCCTCGAACGACATCGTCAGGACGATTCGCTGGAATCACCTGCCCATGCAACATGCCTACCTCGTGAACGACACGATCGTGGACCTGTACTTCTACTACTCGGACATCGAGCCTGACCTTCTGGTCAACACCAATACCGAGGGTCTCCTGCGAATCCCCGCACACCTGGTGCTGCCGATTGACGAGGGATTCCGTTGGAACGGGCACTCCATTCCCGTGCCCAGAATGAGGCACGAGTACCTTGCTTGGAGTTACGGGGCGACCTGGACGACCCCCGCAGTATCGAAGAGTGACTGGTGGGAGGAACACGCCCACCTGGATCCCAGCAGTCTTGCCGACGGGTGGGAGTTGCCGGCGCATCACGAGCGGATCGCTTCGATCGTCGGTACTGCTGACGCCCAGCGCCACGAAGCTGTGTCCCGTCAGCATTCCGCGCTGGCTGAACGCGACCGATTCCAGTCCGAGCGAGATGACGCGTTCGCTCAGTGCGCTGAGGCCCGTGAGCAACGTGACCGGGCTTCCCACGAAGCGGCTCAGGCACGACAGGACCTGGCCACCATCCACAGAAGCCGCGCATGGCACGCCGTGGCCCGCTACTACACCGCTCGCACTGTCGCTGGTAACGCGTTGCGGCGCAGGACAAGGTAGGGGGAGGCGTGCCGACTTGGCGAGAGGTGTGGAACGCCCGGGGACTATCGGGGCACGAAGGCGACGCGACCAGCGAACCTCTCGAGGTGGCGCTACGCCTCGACGGCTATGACACGGCGATGGCCAACGGACTCACACCCAAGTCGATGCGCGACCTTTCCGTCGCGTGGGGCAAGCGAGTCGCGCTTACCCCGGGTGACTCACTGTATGAAGTCGGATGTGGATCTGGCGCCTTCCTCGCGGCCGCCACCGAGGTCCACGGGATCAGCCGGCTGGGCGGATCCGACTACAGTCAGTCGCTGATCACCAGCGGCCGGATGCTCTTCCCATGGCTGGATCTTGAGGTGCGGGAAGGAAGCCAGGTGCCTCCTGAACCCACCTATACGCATGTCACTTGCGTAGGGGCGTTCATGTACTTCTCCGACCTGGAGTATGCAGCGACGGTAGTGGATCGCATGATTGCGAAGTCGGTTCGTACCGTCTCGATACTCGATGTACCGGACCTCAGCGACAAGGAACGCTCAGAGTCGTTCCGTCAGCGTCGTTACAGCGGCACGGAATATCAAGAGAGATATCGAGGCCTCGACCACCTGTACTTCGACCGCACCTGGTTCCTCAACCATTTCGCCCGGAGCGCCTGGCGTGTGGTCACTGCCGATCAAGAGATTGAGGGCTACTCCAACAGCAAGTTCAGGTTCAACGTCTTCGCCGAGAGGCTTGACCAGAATCTAGACGATCGCAGCGCGGGCCAGTAGTTCTGCCAGTTCGTGGTTCTCGGCAGCCGTGCGAACAGCGATTCGCAGAATCGGATGCTCGGCGGGCATCTTCTCATTCAGACATTTGATGAGTACCCCATGCGAAAGGAAGTCTTCGCAGAGGGCAACCGACGAATCGGCATTCAGGTTCGTCAGCACCACGTTGATGAAGTTGCCATGAGCGCCATCACGGATCGCCAGACCGGGGATGCTCTGCAGCAGGCCGACAAACTCCGTCTTGTCGATCCTGGTTTGAACCAACGACTGCGCATACTCGGTCTTGAACTTCGGCAGAAGTGAGATGAACTGTTCCGCGATCGAGTTCGCCGCCCAGATCGGCAGCTCGCGACGGTAACGGTCGATCCACTCGGTATCGCGCGACCACGCGTACCCCACGCGGAGGCCGGGCACCCCCAAGGACTTGCCCAGCGAAGAGATCACGACCGCATTCAGTCCCAACTGGTCCTCATGCGTCGTCAGGGAAGGCTCCCCGGTGAAGGGAAGGAATGATTCATCCACCACGAAACGGACATTCGGAAACGCGCGGATCAAGTCGACCAGGTCAGCGGTGGGGTGCAACGCACCTGCTGGATTATTTGGATTCACCACGATCACCCGCATCGCCTCGCTCGTCTCGACGAGCACTGTGAGTTCAGCGACGGACATGTGCGGGTCGTAGGTGGTCGCCTTGGGGAACCTGCCCTCGTATTCGCCGAACGAAGGAGACGGGACCAATGTCAGGCGGTCGTTGAATTCGCCGGTCATGAGTGGATAGAGAGACGAAAGCCCAGACAGGAACAGAGTAGTTTCCCCAGTCGTTTCAAGGAACCAGGAGACTTTCAGGTCCAGAATCGGCTGATGAGACCCGTAGTTCTGAAGAGCACGGACGAAACTACCGCGCAGTTGCGCCAATAGGGCGGGTGGCGGGAAGTGCATGTTCCGCAGGTAGAAGAAGTCGGTGATGTCATCATCCCACCAGCCGCCATGACTACTTGTGAGCCGACCGTACTTCGACTGCCTGCTGAACTTGCCGCTCGCTCGCCTCAGGTCATTGGAGTCATCGACTTCGTGCCAACTACCGCTGGGGAGCACGAGTGCTGACAAGTCATCGGATCCGGCATAGGACATCAGTCCAATCGCGTTCTCGTAGAAACTGCCACTGTCGATGGCGTCGACGTACCACTGCAACAGTCCCAGGAGTTTGTGCGACCAGAACTCCGGCGAGAGCTTGTAGACATTGACTGTCTTGAAGGTGTTCGAATAGTCAAAGTCGATGTCTTGTTTTGCTGTGGGTATGAACTCGGTGACTCGCTCATCTGCCAGCCGAACCACTGTGCCGTCGAGGCCCGCGACGTACGGGCTGACAACAGCGACGTTGGCGCAACCATCCGCGACCACCAGCCCCAACACGTCGTCGTCCAGAACCACGTCACACTCCAGAACTAGAACCTCTGGGCGGATCTCTCGTTGACGCAGATGATCGAGGCCCATGGCAAGGGACAGGATGTTGTTTGTCGTCTCGAAATCGTCGTTCCTGATGAACGTGAAGCCGTCCGGGCCGAACTCGTCGGTGACTCGCTCAACAACAGTCAAGGCAAAATGACCGACCACAATGGTGACGGCTCTGATGCCTGCCGCACGACACTGACGGATCATGCGGAACAGGAGAGGCTCGCCGTTCAACTCGATGAGGGCCTTCGGCTGACGCTCGGTCAGCCGACCGAACCTCGACCCTGTTCCTGCAGCGAGAATCAGCGCCTCGATTGGCATCGGCAGCCTTCCCACCACATGGTTCCAGTCGTCCCTAGTGCAAGGTACCGCCACCGGATGGGGAGAGTCCGCGGCGCGTCGCCCCCGCTTCGAGGTCAGTCACTCAGATGACATCGGCGGCAAAGTAGTACAGGTCAGATATGAGAGAAGCGATGGGAGGAATGGCACCAGTCCCAGTCCAAGAACGAGAGGGCCCCTTTGCGAGTCCGCCATCAGTCGTCAGCGTCAGCCAGGTCGGCATTGCTTCGAACCTTGGCCGCGACTTCACCCCAGAGCGCCTGGGGAAGATCGTGGCCCACCCCGGCGAGTTCGACGTACCTGGCGTTGACGACTCGCTTGGCCGTCACCCGCCCGCCGCGAGTGGGAACGTGAGCGAGCAGGCTGGTCAGAGGGCGACTGGCAGGCCGCCACCGAGGCGCACCTCGCCGCCCAGGTCACCGATGGCCGGTATCCGCACCTCGCCGCAGTGCTGGCAGCCTCGGCGGCCGAGCGCGGGCATCATCAGGACATCTTCGACCGGATCGTGACCCACACATCGGCAGGCCTGCTCGCGGCAATCTGAAGCCGGGAAGGTGTAACAATTGCGGGGTCCAACCGGAGGTCCCGCTGGGGATCGACCCGAGTTTTCCCGTCGCCGCCTCACCCTGGGAGTCATGAATGGCCACCGTCATCTCCACATTGTTCATTTCCCTCGATGGGGTTGCCGAAGTCGATCCCGACTGGCACTTCCCGTACTTCGACGAGGCCATGGGCAACGCCGTGGGCGAGGACTACGAGGGCACGGACGTCCTCGTGCTCGGCCGTTCCACCTACGAGAGTTT
>RRZT010901924.1_pt1 | contig 11751 bp, 14 predicted proteins | sample 2165551 | NCBI WGS metagenome assembly RRZT01 (sample SAMN10456910, study PRJNA506462) | wastewater metagenome | biome: wastewater; feature: sludge; material: wastewater sludge; isolation source: wastewater sludge with Escherichia coli K12::gfp cells carrying plasmid... | place: USA: Moscow, Idaho... | reverse complement strand
TATTGTGCCAACAGAAGACCCAGAATCTTCTCGCAAACTGATTATTGAAACCAACCTACCTGATGTGCGTCTGATTATTGTCCGCGCCAGTGATGTGCCGACTTATGTGCAATATGGTGCAGCGGATTTGGGCATTGCTGGGCGCGATGTCTTAATTGAACATGGCGGTGCAGGTTTATATCAGCCGCTCGATCTTGAAATTGCCCGTTGTCGAATGATGGTGGCTGTTAAAAATGGCTTTGATTACGACAGCGCAGTGCAACAAGGGGCGCGTTTGCGAGTTGCAACAAAATATCCACAAATTGCCCGAGAACACTTCGCCCGAAAAGGCGTGCATGTGGATGTGATTAAGCTATATGGTTCGATGGAGTTGGCGCCGTTGGTTGGCTTGGCTGATGCTATCGTTGATTTGGTATCAACCGGTAATACCCTGCGTGCCAACGATTTGGTGGCAGTGGAACATATTTTGGATATCAGTTCGCGCTTAGTGGTAAACCAAGCTGCGCTGAAATTGAAATACGCCACGTTACGCCCAGTGATGGATGCCTTTGCTGCTGGTGTGAAAATAGAAAGCCAAAACTAATATGGGATGGGACACCGTTCTAACCATTAGCGTCATTGCCTTATTGGCGATGCTAAGCCCGGGGCCAGATTTTTTTCTTGTGGTGAAAAATGCTGCTCGTTATTCACGGCGGGCGGCATTAGCAACCACCTTAGGCATTAACGTGGGTATTGCGCTGCACATGAGTTATTGTGTGCTTGGTTTAGTATTGATTATTCAGCAAACGCCGTGGCTGTTTGATCTGTTGAAATATGCTGGTGCAGGCTATCTGATTTGGATTGGTGTGCAGGCCTTGTTGTCACGTGGTGGTGTGTCATCTGTCACGGATGAAAATGGCCATACACAACAACAAGTCCCATTTTGGCGTGCTTTCAGTGAAGGGTTGTTGTGTAATCTTCTCAATCCCAAAGTGACGTTGTTTTTCTTCAGTGTTTTCACTCAGCTGTTGCAACCCGATTCTTCTTTACATGAAAAAATCTTAATTGCCCTTATCATCTTCTTGTTGGGGATTGTCTATTGGCCTCTATTGGTCTTGCTGATCCAACAAGCTTGGGTATTACGCGCTTTACGGCGTGTGCAACACACGGTTGACCGAGTGCTAGGGGGTGTTTTGCTAGCACTGGGTATTAAAGTCGCTTTATCCTGATTTTTTCTCTTAATCAATCCGAGATAGCGCCCCATTATGTTGAAATTATCTTCCCGAGAAGCCAACTTTTCAGAACGGTTGGCTGCGTTGTTAGACTTCGAAACGGCTCAAGATCCTGCGGTTGATACAGCGGTAGCTGACATCATTCAGGCTGTTAAAACACAGGGCGATGCCGCTTTGTTGGCATACACAGCCCGTTTCGACCGTGTGCAGGTGACGCAAGCAGCCGATTTAGAAATTAGCCACGATGAGCTCAAAGCAGCATTTACCCGATTGCCAGCAGAAACCCGCTCGGCATTGGAAGCGGCCGCAGGTCGTGTGCGCCGCTATCACAAGCACCAACTGGCCCACTCTTGGGAATACACCGAAGAAGACGGTACTGTCCTTGGTCAAAAAGTCACTGCGCTTGATCGAGTTGGGATTTATGTGCCGGGTGGAAAAGCCGCGTACCCTTCTTCTGTCTTGATGAATGCTATCCCTGCCAAGGTGGCTGGTGTGGGTGAAGTGATTATGGTTGTGCCCACTCCGGGTGGCGAGCGTAATGACTTGGTGTTGGCTGCGGCGTTTATTGCGGGGGTTGATCGGGCATTTACTGTTGGCGGTGCGCAAGCAGTGGCTGCCTTGGCCTATGGCACAGCAACCATCCCTGCGGTGGATAAAATCACTGGGCCGGGGAATGCTTATGTCGCAGCAGCAAAACGCCGTGTCTTCGGTATTGTTGGGATTGATATGGTTGCGGGACCATCAGAAATTTTGGTGATCTGTGATGGCAAAACCGATCCTGACTGGATTGCGATGGATTTATTTAGCCAAGCCGAGCACGATGAAATCGCCCAAGCGATTTTGCTTTGCCCTGATGCGAATTACCTCGCCGATGTTGAGGCCAGCATTGGCCGCTTATTACCCACCATGCCTCGTCGAGCGATTATTGAAGCCAGTTTGAAGAATCGTGGGGCAATGATTGAAGTGGCTTCGTTAGAAGAAGCCTGCCAAATTGCTAACTATATTGCACCAGAGCATTTAGAGTTGTCGGTAGAACATCCTGAACACTACCTCGATCAACTGCGCCATGCCGGAGCGATTTTTATGGGACGTTTTACGTCCGAGTCGCTTGGTGATTATTGTGCAGGCCCTAATCACGTTCTCCCTACTAGCCGCACCGCGCGTTTTGCTAGTCCATTAGGCGTATATGATTTCCAAAAACGCAGCAGTTTGATTCGTGTGTCTGCTGATGGTGCGGATAGCCTTGGCCGAATCGCTGCTACGTTGGCGCACGGTGAAGGCTTAACTGCCCATGCCCGCGCAGCTGAGTTACGTCTTAAATCGACCTAATCCACTCTCTTTTCCTGATTTAAAAAAACGCCTCATACCGCTATGGTGTGGGGCGTTTTTTTTCGTATTGTAAAATTTTCTTGGAATTAAATTGCTGCACAAATCGGTATAAAAATGACTTTTTAACTGATTATGTGTTATGACTTAAAAGAAACCCAAGAACTGGCCATTCGCGAAATTATCGAACAAGCCCGAGAAAATCTATTTAAGTTGCAATCTAAAGAGTTAGGAATTGAAAAAGTAATTGAGAAATTATTAGAAAAACTCTCTTAATTTGACCATATAATCTGTGGCAGGGTAAATCCAAGATCATTTCTACCCTGCCATCAGACTACTTATTGCTTGGCTTGGAATGCCTCGTTAAACGTTACAATCCCTTGTGGAATCACACCACTGATACTTTTTGCTAATAAGTATTCTGCTGGTACCTCTGGCAAGATCAAACCGTGCTGAGCAGAAAATCCAAATCGCGAATAGAATCTGGGATCCCCTACCAACACACAACCATCGATACCAACATTCGCCAACCAATCGAGCCCCGCCTGCATCAACTGAGCCCCAATCCCTCGGTTTTGAAGATGAGGCAAAACCGAAATGGGCCCCACACCTAACCAATGCTGATGACAGCCAGAAATACTGACTGGCGAAAAGGCAACATGGCCAACAATAATATTGTTATGCAGTGCAACCAGCGATAATGATAGTGCTTGATTGTTACGCAAAGCATTGACAATGAATTGTTCAGTATGTTGTGTGTGTTGAGCATTCAAAAATGCTTTTTCTGTGACAGAAAAAATGGCATCAATATCTGCTGGCTTTTCTTTTCTGATTTCAATTTTTATCTCACCCCCCTATTGATTATCTAATTGCGCGCGAACGGCGCGCAAGCCAGCTTTATTGATCATATAAGGCTGACGATTTTTTGAACTAATCAATTTTTTAGCGCGGAGTTTTTTGAAAATGGTCATCGTACACTCGGTCAGGATAAACCCTTCCCGCGTGTAACAATCCACTTGAGTGATGTGGCCCGACTCATTTCGGATGTGGACAATGCGGCCACCTTTTGCAAGAACATGCAAGGTTTTTTGTTCAGGTTTTGAGATATTCATTTTGGCTATCTTGTGGTTATACAAAACTAGCAAGGGCTTTTTATGCCTATGCAATTTTTTGCCTATCGATAACAATCCCACCTATCTGATTCAGGGGGGCGTTATCAGATAGCTACAAGCTCCAATAACATCCAAAACCTTTTTGATTAAATAAAATCAGCCTGCGATTTTAAAGCCTCTACGATCAAACTGTCACCAAGCAAATCTTCCTCCAAGCATGACAAAGACGTATGTGTATTGATCCGGATGGGGACACCTCAACACATGATGTGCACCCCTCCCTTATGCTTGATAGACTTTTTTGGAATTAAAGACGTAAAAAATATAATTTTTAATTATTAAAATTTGGCGTTACGCTTGTTTCCATTGCTAACACAGCACATGGATAGGAGTTGTGATGTCTGTTCTTGCCCTCATTGGCAGCCCGAGCGAAAACTCTCGAACTGCAGCCCTAGTTGATGTGGCCTTACGCTACTTGAATGCGTACGGTTTCAACACTGAAGTTGTGACACCCTTCTCGTTACCTGCCGAAGATTTGTTATATGGCCGCTTTAACAGTTTGGCGGTACAACAATTTTTGCAACAAGTTCAACAAAGCCACGGCTTGATTGTTGCGACCCCAGTTTATAAAGCAGCCTACTCTGGCGCACTCAAAACACTGCTCGATCTCATCCCAGAACGTGGACTGCACAATAAAGTGGTGCTCCCGATTGCTACCGGCGGCACAACTGCACATATGCTTGCCGTCGATTACGCCCTTAAACCTGTTTTGACGGCATTAAAAGCAGGTGAGATTTTGCCTGGTGTGTTTGCTATTGATAAACAAATTACACGTCCAAGCCAAGCTGGTGAATTGGTCGGCCTCGAGAGTGAGCTGACACAACGATTAGACCTTGCATTAGATCAATTTGTTGAACAGCTACATCGTCGTTTCCCTCGTCCATTAGAAGATGCTTGGTTATCTGAGCGTGTTCGTGATGCTCGAGTCAGTGTCTAAAAATTTTGCGTCAAGAAAAATTAAGAAAGGATATCAAAATGTCTCTAAAACGTTTTCTTCCCACTATCTTGGCTGCCAGCGTTGTGGCACTCATCCATCTGCCAAGTCATGCAGACACCGTCAGAATTGGTTACCAAAAATATGGCACGTTAGTCATTCTCAAAGCCAAAGGCAATCTAGAGCAAAGGCTTAAAGCAGATGGTATTGAAGTTAAATGGACTGAATTTCCTGCTGGCCCCCAGCTACTTGAAGGCTTAAATGTCGGATCGATAGATATTGGAACAACAGGAGAAGCCCCCCCGATCTTTGCTCAAGCTGCGGGTGCTGATTTGGTTTACATCGGTAATGAGCCGCCGGCTCCCTCATCAGAAGCGATTGTTGTGCAAAAAAACTCAACCATTCGTTCTGTTGCAGATTTAAAAGGCAAGAAAATTGCTCTTAATAAAGGCTCTAATGTGCATTACTTGCTGGTTAAAGCATTAGAGAAACATGGCTTGAAATACAGCGATGTTCAAACCGTTTTTTTACCTCCTGCCGATGCTCGCGCTGCTTTTGAGCGGGGTAGTGTCGATGCTTGGGCCATTTGGGATCCTTTCCTTGCCGCAGCAGAAAAACAGATCGGGGCTCGGGTGATTGCGGATGGTAAAGGGATTGTAAAAAACCATCAGTTCTATCTTGCCCGTCGAGATTTTGCACAGAAAAACCCAAAAATTACCAAGATTGTCCTAGAAGAACTGGATCGAATTGATCAATGGGGTAAGGCAAACCCAGAACAAGTGACAGCATTTCTCGCGCCTCAAATTGGGTTGCCAACAGACATCGTTTCATTGGCGACCAGCCGATATAGTTTTGGCGTCTCCCCGATCTCTTCTGTTGTGATTCAAGAGCAACAAAAAATCGCAGATGTTTTTGCTGATCTAAAACTTATTCCGAAGCGGATTTCCGTGCAACAAGCCGTATTGCAATAATTTTTTTACCCATTTTGGAGTCGAAATGAATATTTTTTGGTTTTTTCCAACTCATGGTGATGGTCGTTACTTAGGAACTGCAGAAGGTGCAAGGGCAGTAGATCAAGCTTATTTGGGGCAAATTGCTCAGGCAGCAGATCGTTTGGGGTTCAACGGTGCGCTGATTCCTACCGGTCGTTCATGCGAAGATCCGTGGGTGGCTGCAGCAACATTGATTCCATTGACAAAGCGCCTGAAGTTTTTGGTGGCAGTTCGTCCAGGCATCATGCAACCCACGGTGGCTGCGCGGATGGCTTCTACATTTGATCGGCTTTCCGGAGGACGTCTATTAGTCAATGTCGTAGCAGGCGGGGATCCAAATGAATTTGCTGGCGATGGTGTAAAGCTATCTCATGATGAACGCTACCATGCTGCAAGTGAATTCTTGCATGTTTGGAAGGGCGTATTGGCCGGAGAAACCGTGTCATTACAAGGGCAATATATTGATGTGGAAGGGGCCAAGGTCTTATTCCCACCAGTGCAACGTCCTCATCCACCTTTATATTTTGGCGGATCCTCTGTTGCAGCACATGAACTGGCCGCAGAGCATATTGATACTTACCTGACATGGGCAGAGCCACCTGCGGCAGTCGCAGAGAAAATTGCTGACGTAAAAGCACGTGCAGCACTACGAGGACGGGAGGTGAAATTTGGTTTACGGGTTCACGTCATCGTTCGAGAAAGTAATGAAGCCGCATGGCAAGCAGCAGATGAATTAATCAGTCGATTAGACGATGACACAATTGCTGCAGCACAGAATGCCTTTGCTAAAACCGATTCCGAAGGCCAACGGCGGATGTCTGCCTTACACGGTGGAAAACGCGATCAACTCGAAGTCAGTCCAAATCTGTGGGCGGGGGTCGGCTTGGTGCGCGGTGGTGCAGGCACTGCTTTAGTCGGGGATGGCCCGACAGTAGCCGCACGACTGAAAGAATATCAAGCACTCGGCATAGATACCTTTGTGTTATCGGGTTATCCACATCTGGAAGAAGCTTACCGCGTGGCCGAATTGTTATTCCCTCACTTGCCTGATCGTGCCCAACCCCTGACCCCCGATGTTGCTTTTCTAACACCATTTGGTGAAACCATCGCTAATATCGCGCCCCCAGCGCAGTTAGTGTCTGCTTCATAGGAGTAATGCAATGGCTGTGTCAACGTGGTTACGTCCTTTGGTGCCTTGGTGTGTTCCTGCTTTGCTATTTGGTGGGTGGCAGTTTGCTGCTGAAGTGGGGTGGTTGCACAGCCGCATTTTACCTGCCCCATCCGCTGTTTTGGTGGCAGGTTGGGATTTACTTTCCAATGGTGAATTAATTGCCCACTTAAAAATCAGTTTCTTTCGTGTTTTATTAGGTTTTTTGATCGGTGGTGGACTTGGATTCATCCTTGGGCTTGCTGCGGGTTTATCAAAAGTTGCTGAAAATACCTTTGATACCACCTTGCAAATGTTAAGAAATATTCCACCTCTTGCCTTAATTCCTTTAGTTATTTTGTGGTTTGGAATTGATGAAGGAGCAAAAATTTTCTTAGTTGCCTTTGGTACATTATTCCCTATCTATCTGAATACCTACCACGGCATTCGATCAATTGATCAACAACTACTAGAGATGGCAAGTAGTTATGGCCTAAAGGGTTGGCAATTATTTAAGGATGTTTTACTACCCGGTGCACTACCTTCTATTTTAGTTGGTGTACGCTTCTCTTTAGGGTTTGCATGGGTGATTTTAATTGTCGCTGAAACAATTTCTGCCTCTTCTGGAATTGGCTATCTTGCGATGAATGCCAGAGAGTTTCTTCAAACTGACATTGTTGTATTAGCTATCTTGCTGTATGCAGTGTTAGGTAAATTAGTCGATATGCTTGCCCGAGCCATTGAGCGTGTTGCACTTAAATGGCACCCTGCTTATTTGAATTGAGGAAAAGATGATGAAAAATGATATCCATCACGTTGAGACATCATCTGCATTAAAGATTGATTTGAAGAAAGTATCTCAGCAATTTTCTGACAAGAAAGTATTAAATGAAGTTGATTTAGAGATTGCTGCAGGTGAGTTTGTCACATTAGTGGGACGTTCTGGTTGTGGTAAGAGCACGTTATTACGATTGCTGTCTCGGTTAGATCAACCCAGCTCCGGAGAAATAATCTTTGGTAATCATGATCAACAGCAGCAAATTAGAGTTATGTTTCAAGACCCTCGCTTGTTGCCTTGGAAACGCGTGATTGACAATGTGGGATTAGGATTATCTGGTCCGTGGCAGGAAAAAGCCTATCAAGTATTAGACGAAGTTGGCTTGTCTGATAAAGCACAAGAATGGCCGGCTCGTTTATCTGGTGGACAAAAGCAGCGCGTGGCATTAGCACGAGCTTTGATTCATCAGCCACAGTTATTGTTATTAGATGAACCACTAGGTGCATTAGATGCTTTAACTCGCATAGATATGCAGCAATTGATCGAAAAGCTATGGCAGAAACATGGTTTTACTGTGGTATTGGTCACCCATGATGTCAATGAGGCTGTCAAACTGGCAGATCGAGTCATTTTATTAGAAGGGGGTAAAATTGGATTAGATCTTAAAATAGATTTAGCAAGACCACGTTCAGCAGCACAAGCACTGTTGGTTGAATATGAGCAAAAAATTTTGCATCGTATTTTAGCAACACCACAAACGGTTTTATCTCCACCCAGCGTAACCAAATATGTGAGCCAACAATGGCAACAACTACGTTGGGCAATTTGAAAAGGAAATTGAAATGTCAATCAAATCTATTAACGTTCGCAATCAATTTAAAGGCAATATTGTTGAAATCTTAGAAGGGCCTGTGCTGTCAGAGGTTGACGTCAATACACCAGCAGGACTGGTGACCTCAGTGATCACAACCCGTTCAGTCAAAGATCTGGATTTGAAAGTGGGTGATCAAGTCATTGCCTTTGTGAAATCGACAGAAGTTTCCATTGCAAAACTTTGATGTTTGCTACTCGCCCTCGATCTTGATCGAGGGCTTTATAACTTTTTGCTATGAGAGAATCTTTATATATTATTTTTTATCTAAAATGGAGGATGTTAATATTCATTTGTAAAAATAAAAAGGCATTAAAATGTTATGGGTAACTTTGATATATTGCATCTGGTGAACACGCCCACGATTTGCAATTTGTTAGACACTGCAAATACATTCTTTGCAGAAGCATCACTAGATCAGCGTGTTTTTTTTGGTCGTGAGCAAAAAATTTATGCCCACTTTGATGAATGGGAAATTACCTCTGCGTATCAACCCATCTTTTCTTTCGAGAAAAAAATTATTGCGGTTGAAGCTTTAGCGAGAGTGTCGAGTAATCGCCACTCAATTCCGCCTAATCTTTTATTCACCACGGAAAGAATGCCTGCTCGAGCAATATTTCTTGATCGTTTGGTCAGGGTATTACATGTTGCTAATCTACTAAGACAAGTGCCAACCCCCAGTTTTTCTATCTTTTTAAATATTAATGCGTTCCACCTGATTGGCGTTAAAACAGGACATGGTCGTTTTTTTGCTGATATTTTACAGATTGCAGGACTGTCTCCACCACAAATTACTTTAGAAATTGTCGAAGATGCTGTCGATGATAATTTGCTGTTACTTGAGGCAGTCAATAGCTATCGTCAACAAGGTTTTCTAATTGCTTTAGACGATTTTGGTGCGGGACACTCAAACCTAGATCGAGTGTGGTTATTAGAACCAGATATCGTGAAGTTGGATCGGTTACTTATCCAAAGGGCAGTTGTTGAACCAAAAGTGAGATTGGCCTTACCCAAGATTGTTGAGCACTTACATCAAATGGGCGCGACAGTGGTTTGCGAGGGAATAGAACATCAATTACAACTTTCCCTCGCACAAGATGTGGGGTGTGATTGGGTGCAAGGTTATTTCTTAGCGATGCCACACGCGGTGATTCCTTGCTGATCATAGATAACCGAATTAGGCCAGATCGGGAAATAACACATCAGTAAAACCAAATTGGCGCATGTCTTTCATCCGCATTGGATAAAGGATGCCCCACAAGTGATCGCATTCATGTTGCACCACGCGGGCGTGAAAATCATCGACTGTTCGGTCAATCAGGTCGCCGAATTCATTGAAACCTTGATAACGTAAGCGGGTATAACGAGGGACGAGGCCACGCAGTCCGGGGATAGATAAACAGCCTTCCCAGTTATCTTCCATCTCGGCACCCAAAGGGGTCAGAGTTGGGTTGATTAATACGGTGGGGGGAATGGGGTCGGCATTTGGATAGCGAGCAAGTTTTTCACCCGTTCCAAAAATCACGACTTGCAGATTGACCCCAATTTGTGGCGCTGCCAAGCCTGCTCCACCTGTGGCTGCCATCGTATCGCGTAGATTGGTCAATAACTGATGCAGTTCTGGCGTATTAAACGCTGTCACTGGATCGGCAAGACGCAATAATCTGGGATCACCCATTTTCAAAATAGGACATACAGACATGGCAACGTACCTCTTGCTGAGTTACTTCAATGCCAAATTAACCATCAGCATTGATTTTTTGAATAATCACATCTAGCACTTCAGCTGCTTTATCGTTCTCAACTTGGCAAGTTCCTGCATTCAAGTGGCCCCCACCGCCATAGCTGAGGCACAGCTCGCCGACGTTGGTGTTCGAGCTACGGTTGACAATCGATTTGCCAATGGCAAACACGGTGTTTTGCCGTTTCAAACCCCACAGCACATGCACCGAGATATTGCATTGTGGGAATAAGGCATACAGTGTGAAGCGATTGGTGGCCCAAATCGTGTCTTCTTCACGCAAATCTAACACCAACAGATTGCCATGTACTTTGGTGCAACGACGCAGCTGATCTAGGGCGCGATCTTTATGTTCAAAATACAGATCAACACGCTCTAGCACATCTGGCAAATGCAAAATGTCTTCAATGGTGTGAGTGCGGCAATAGTCGATAAGTTTCATCATCAGTTGATAGTTACTGATGCGGAACTCACGGAATCGCCCTAAACCTGTCCGTGCATCCATCAAGAAATTCAGCAATACCCAACCATCAGGATGCAAAATTTCTTCGGTGGTGAAGTTCGCCGAGTCGCCTTTATCCACGGCATCCATCATTTCATCCCATGCGGCAGGGAAGGCCTGATGGCCACCGTAATATTCCCACACCACGCGTGCTGCCGACGGTGCATCTGGGCTGATGATGTGGTTGGTGATATTGCCATCATTGCGTAGGGTTTCGCTCAGATGGTGGTCAAAAGCAAGATAGCAGCCTTTGACGTAAGGCAGGTTAGTTGTAATGTCGCGGCCAGAGATTTCGATCTTGCCATCTTGCATATCTTTAGGATGCACAAACAAGATATCGTCGATCAAATCCAGATGTTTCAGCAAAGCGGCACACACCAGACCGTCAAAGTCGCTGCGGGTGACTAGGCGGTATTTTTCGGTCATTTCTAACACTCCTGATGAGGGTAAGGTGGCTTGTTTTATCGTGGCAAGCCAATATAAAGAGACTCTTAAATCGGAGAACAACACGCAACCAAGATACGCCGAGCCTGATCGAGACCTTGAAGGAAAGCAGCTTGGTTTGCTTGAAAATCAATTTCCACCCCTGCGCCGTTTAACCCTGCCGCCCGATTGGCGACTACGGCTAATGTGGCATAGGGTAAGTGTTTTTCGCGTGCAAGTGCCGCTTCGGGCATTCCCGTCATCCCCACCATATCCGCCCCATCTTGACCAAGACGGCGAATTTCGGCGGCTGTTTCTAAACGGGGCCCCTGAGTGGCAGCATAGCAGCCGCCATCATGAACGGAAATGGCCAACGTTGCCGCTGCTTCAAGCAGACGGCAACGCAGCGTTGCATCATAGGGATAGCTAAAATCGACATGCACTACTGGCTGATCAGGGCCCTCAAAAAAAGTCGCAGCCCGACTATGGGTATAGTCGATGATTTGATCAGGGACTGCTAACACACCAGTGGTCAATTCAGGGTGAATCCCCCCGACAGACCCTACCGCCAAAATACCACTGACGCCAATTTCAGCCAGCGCCCAAATATTAGCGCGGTAGTTAATCTCATGTGGTGCAAGAGAATGGCCATAG
>RRZT011762194.1_pt1 | contig 11755 bp, 9 predicted proteins | sample 2165551 | NCBI WGS metagenome assembly RRZT01 (sample SAMN10456910, study PRJNA506462) | wastewater metagenome | biome: wastewater; feature: sludge; material: wastewater sludge; isolation source: wastewater sludge with Escherichia coli K12::gfp cells carrying plasmid... | place: USA: Moscow, Idaho ... | reverse complement strand
CGGCACCGACACCCTCACCACCGCCGGCGGCCAGATCCACACCGTCACGACAACCACACCCACCGGCACCACCTACCACAGCCACTGCCCACCCACCCTGCCACACTGGACCGGCACCACCCGAGCAACCGGCACGACCCGAGCAACCGGCACGACCCGGGCAACCGGAACGACCGGCACAACCGGCACAACCGGTGCGACCCGGGCCGGTCCGGCGCCCCCGTGAGCCGACACCCCGTGAGGTGACCAGCTGCCCGTGCGGTCAGCACGATCCGGGCCATCAGCGGTGACGAGCACTCTTGCGCCGCAAGCTTCTTCGACGAGACGGACGACCTCGTCGGCGGAGACCCGGCGGCCCACCGGCGTCGCACCGAACAGCCGCGCGGTGAGCCGGCCCTGGCGAGCCAGGTCCGGCTGGGCCGGCACCGGCAGCCGACGGGTGATCCGGCGGGCGAGCTGGCCTGTGAGCCGACCTCTGAAACGGTAACCGTCGACGACCTGCAGCGCCGACCCGAGCCGGTCGACGGCGTCGAGGTGGGTGAGCGCGACGGCGTCGGGGCGCACCAGCGCGGCGCCATAGCGCAGCGCGACGAGGTCGAGATGGCCGACCCGCCAACCCCCCTGATAGTCGCCCGCCCCGTTGTGCACCTCGGGCAATGCGTCGAGCAACGCCGACTCCTCGGCGACGAACGGGCCGGCGCCGTGCCGGGTGTGGTAGGCCCGGGTGACCCCGAGCACGACCGGCGGCGCCGCCCCGACGGCCGCAAGCAGCCGGCGGGCCGGCTCGGCGGTCGTCGTGCTCCACGTCGTGTGCGGGTGGAAGCCGAACCACTCATCGAGCAAGGCCCCCTGCGCCCCCTCGAAGACCACCGGCCCCCGCGTCGTCGCCGCCGCCAGGTGACGCTCGTCGGCCTGGGCGACGGCAGCGGCGAACTCCTCGTAGAGCACCGCCAGCTCAGCCACCGTCGGATGCCCGTGCGGTGAGCCGCGCAGCAACGGGGCGTAACAGCGGGCCAGACCGTCGAGCCGGCGCACCAGCCTGGCCCGATCGCGGCAGTCGGCCACCCGCAGGGCCGGCGTCGTCACGTCGGCCGGGGCGATGAGATTCTCGACGCGCTCCCCGGCCCGGGCGCCGCGCTGGTGCGCCAGGTCGTACCACACCGTCTCGCCGACGCCCAGGCCGCACGAGCCGTGCCGACCCGCCCCGCGGCGGTCCTCGCGGGTGCGGTTGGCGGCCACGTGGATCGCCGTGGTCACCCGGGCCGCCGGGTGGATCGTCAGCCCCCCGAGGGGATCGCGCACCCCGAGCTCGGCCAACGCCTGCGCCTCGGCGGCCAGCGTGATCGGCTCGACGAGCACCGCCGGCCCCAACCACGTCGGGACTCCGGCGAGGGTGCCCGATCCCAGTTGGTGGAAGCAGTGGTGCCGTGCCCGCCCCGGCGCCGGGGCTCCGACGACGACGTTGTGCGCGGCCTGCGCTCCGCCGTTGTAGCGCACCACGAGACTGACCGGGCGGGTGGCGCAGAGCCAGTCGACGGTGGCGCCCTTGCCCTCGTCGCCGAAGCCGAGTCCGACGACGGCGACGTGGGCGTCGGAGGGCAGGGTGGGCGGGCCCATCGGTGGGGCGGACGGGCTCATCGGTCGGGCGGACGGGCTCATCGGTAGGACGGATCGAACCGGCCGATCCTGTTGGGCCCGAAGCCCATCGACCCACGACCCGAGGCATCGCGGCCCACGACGTCGGCCAGGGCCCGACCGACCGCGGCGCCGGCGGTGCTGCCGGTGTCCTGCAGATCGGCCAGACCGTCGGCCAGGGCGACCGAGTCCTCCATGAGACCCACCGTGACGGCGATCAACTCGCACACCGCATCGGGGTCCTCGAGCTTGACGAAACGCTCGCCGAGCAGGCGTTGCCAGTGCTGGGCGACCCGTGGGTCGTCGTAGTAGTGGGTCTGGCGGGGGAGCACGAAGAAGGTGTGCCACCGCTGCTGCACCTCGGCGTAGATCGACTGCACGCTCAGGACGGAATCGGCCTTCTCGCCGAGCACCGCATCGATGTGGTGGGCCGGCAGGCGGTGCTTGTTCATCTCGTCGCCGACGATGAACAGGTAGCCCTTGCGGCCCCGCTTGGTCCACGCGTCGGTCTCGACGTGCCGGGCCACGAAGTATGCCGCGAGCTCGTAGGACTCGCTCTGCTGGCCGCCGCCGCCACCCTCGATGAGGATGTTGCGCAGCTGTTCGTCCATCCGGTTGTCCGACTCGAACTGCCCGATCTGTAGCGGCACCCGGTCGCAGTCGGCGTCGCCGATGGCGCCGAAGAGGATCTGCGGGTCGCGCGCATAGTCCTTGCTCACCAGCAGCCCGTGCAGTTGACCGAGTCGGCGCTGCATGGTGCGTGGCACCGAGCCCATCGAGCCGGTCACGTCGAACAGCACGATGATCGGCGTCGACTGCGGGTGGTCGGGCGAGTCACGCGACTCGCGCACCCGCACGGCATACGGGTCCAAGCTCGGGTGGGCCCGCCAGCAGTCGCGCGGGCGGGAGGACAGGTCGGCGCTGTAGCCGAAGTCGTCCAGCCCGCAGCTGCGCCGATAGCTCGCGGCCGCCCGGTATGCCGCGTCGTCCCAGTATCCGTGCCCCATGACCGTTCCTTCCGTTGTCGTGCTGACGGTTTTAGTATAAACAACTAAAACACGAGAAGGCAAGAGCCGTGTGCCCGTGCGTGTCAGTGCGTCCACGGGTGTCGGCAGGGCGTGAGAGGGTCAGGAGTATGCCGCTGCCCCCCGCCTCGACGTTGCGTCGCGGGCTCGGCGTGATGGCACAAGGCATCCGCGAGCAGCCCCGCTGGTTCGCCCTCGCGGTCACCGGGTCGACTGTCTACGGCATCGCGACCGGGCTGATGGCGTGGGTCATCGGCTGGCTGACCCGAGGCATCGTCGCCCCGGCCGTCACCGCCCGCTCGGTGACCCCGGCGCAGTTGTGGACCATCGGCGGCGTGGTCACCGGCGTGGTGCTGCTCAACGTTGCCGGGGTGATCGCCCGGCGCGGCGCGGCCGGCATCGTGATGTACAACCTCGGCGCGGCATACCGCCGCCGGGTCACCCGGCAATACCTGCAGCTGCCCCTGCGGTGGCACCACAAGCACCCGAGCGGGCAGCTGCTGTCCAACGCCAATGCCGACGTCGAGGCGACCTGGAACATCTTCGCGCCGCTGCCGATGGCCCTCGGTGTCGTCGTCATGCTGCTCTTCGGGGCGGTGCAGATGCTCGTCGTCGACCCGGTGCTCGCGCTCGTCGGTTTCGTCGTCTTCCCGCTGCTGTTCCTGGCCAACGCGGTCTTCCAACGCCGGATGTCACCCCAGGTGACCCTCGCCCAGCAGCTGCGGGCGGAGGTCTCCGAGGTGGCCCACGAGAGCTTCGAAGCCGCCCTTGTTGTGAAGACCCTCGGCCGGGAGGACCAGGAGACCGAACGCTTCGCGGAGGTCACTCATCGGCTGCGGGCGGCCAACATCGCTGTCGGGCGCACCCGGGGCACCTTCGACCCGGCGATCGAGTCGATCCCCACCGTCGGCACGCTCGGCGTCGTCGCGGTCGGGGCCTGGCGAGCCTCACGTGGGCTCATCGGAGCCGCCGAGGTGGTCCAGATCGCCTACCTCTTCTCGGTGCTCGCCTTCCCGGTGCGGGCCTTCGGCTGGGTGCTGGGCGAGTTGCCCCGGTCCGTGGTCGGCTGGGAGCGGGTGCAGGCGGTGCTCGCCGCCACCGGTGCGATGGACCACGGCACGGCCCGGTTGCCACAGCGCCCCGCCGCCCAGGTGCGGGCCGAGCACCTCGACTACTCCTACGAGATCGACCTGCCCGATGGCGGCACCGACGCCGCGCCGGCGATCCGCGGGGTCACCCTCACCCTGACCGCCGGCTCGACCGTCGCGCTCGTCGGCCCGACCGGCTCCGGCAAGACCACCCTCGCCGGTCTGCTGTTGCGCCTCGTCGACCCCGACGCCGGGCGGGTGTTACTCGACGACGTCGACCTGCGCCAGGTGCGCCGGGGAGGCCTGGCGCAGGTCGCCGCCCTCGTGCCGCAACAGACCTTCCTCTTCGAGGACACCGTCCGCGACAATGTCACCCTGGGGCAACCACACCCCGACGAGGCCGTCTGGGAGGCACTGCGAGTCGCCCAGGGCGAGCGGTTCGTGCGTCGCCTCGCCGACGGGCTGGACACCCGGGTGGGTGAGCGCGGCACCAACCTCTCCGGTGGGCAACGTCAACGCATCGCCTTGGCGCGTGCCGTGATCCGCCGACCCCAATTGCTCGTCCTAGACGACGCCACCTCGGCCGTCGACCCGAGCGTCGAGCAACAGATCCTCGGCGCGCTGCGCGGCGCCGCCGCCGGCGCCACGGTGCTCGTCGTCGCCTACCGGATGGCCACCATCGCCCTCGCCGACGAGGTGATCTACCTCGAGGCCGGCCAGGTCCGCGACCGCGGCCGGCACGATGAGCTGCTCGCCCGCTGCGAGGCGTATGCCGCGCTGGTCTCCGCCTACACCCGCGACGCCGCCGAGCGCGCCGCGGACGCGGCCGACTCATTCGCCGAGCCCGACGCCGACGCCGACACCGAGACCGGGGTCCGGCCATGAGCCGACTGGCCCGCGAGCCGCTCAGCGACGACGGCCCAGGGGGCGGCATCGGGTCCGGCGGTGAGCTCTCGACGTGGCAGACCCTGCGTCGCGGCGTGCAGATCTCTCCGGAGCTCACCCACGGCATCTGGGTCACCCTCGGGCTGGCCGTGCTGTCGACGGTCGGTCGGGTGCTCGTGCCGTTCGTCGTGCAGCGCACCACCGACGAGGGCATCCTCGCGGCCGGCGGCCCCGATCCGGGCCAGGTGCTGTGGTGGGTGGGCCTCGCGCTGGTCGGGGTGGTGGTCACCGCGGTGAGCTCGTATGCCGTGAACGTGCGCCTCTTCACCGCGTCGGAGAGCGGCCTGGCGACACTGCGACTCAAGGCCTTCCGGCACATCCACGACCTGTCGATGCTCACCCAGAACACCGAGCGGCGCGGCTCGCTGGTCTCCCGGGTCACCAGCGACGTCGACACGATCTCGCAGTTCGTGCAGTTCGGCGGGCTGATGCTCGTCATCAGCACGGCTCAGATCGCGCTGGCCAGCGCGCTCATGCTCGTCTACAGCCCGTGGCTCACCCTCGTCGTGTGGGGCTGTTTCGTGCCGCTCTTCGTGGTGATCCGCCGCTTCCAAGGGGTGGTCGGGCGGGCCTACACGCGGGTCCGTGAGCGGGTCGGCGAGCTGCTCGGCGCGATCTCCGAGGCGGTCGTCGGGGCCGCGACGATCCGGGCCTACGGCATCGAGGAGCGCACCGCGGCCCGCATCGACGCCGCCGTCGAGGCGCACCGTCGGGCCTCGGTCGCAGCCCAGCTGCGGGCCGTTCTTGCCTTCACCGCAGGCCAATTCGTCTCCGGGTTCACCACCGCGGTGGTGCTCGTCGTCGGCACCGTGCTCGCCGCCCGCGGCGAGCTCACCCTGGGCACCGTGCTGGCCTTCCTCTTCCTCGTCAACCTCTTCACGATGCCGGTGCAGCAGGCCACCGAGATCCTCAACGAGCTGCAGAACGCCGTCGCCGGCTGGCGCCGCGTCATCGGCATCGTGGACACCCCCGCCGACGTCGCCGACCCGGCAGCGGCGGGCGTGGCGCTGCCGCGCGGGCCGATCACCGTCGACTTCGAAGCGGTCAGTTTCGCCTACCCGGGTGGCCCGCCGGTGCTGCACGAGGTCACCCTGTCGATCCCGCCGCGGGCTCGGGTCGCCGTGGTCGGCGAGACCGGCTCGGGCAAGTCGACACTGGCCAAGCTGCTCACCCGGCTGATGGATCCGACCCAGGGCCGGGTGCTGCTCGACGGGGTCGACCTGCGCCGGGTCCGCTTCGCCTCGCTGCGGTCCCGGGTGGTGCTCGTGCCGCAGGAGGGCTTCCTCTTCGACGCCACGTTGCTCGACAACGTGCGCTTCGGCTCCCCCCAGGCCTCCGAGGGCGACGTGCGCCGCGCGCTGACCGACCTCGGCCTGGACACCTGGGTCGAGGGTCTGCCCTTGGGCCTGGCCACCCGGGTGGGCCAGCGCGGTGAGTCGCTGTCGGCGGGGGAGCGCCAGCTCGTGGCGATCGTGCGGGCCTATCTGGCCGACCCCGACCTGCTCGTGCTCGACGAAGCCACCTCGGCCGTCGACCCCGCGACCGACGTGCGGCTGCAACGCGCCCTCGACTCGTTGACCCGCGGACGCACCTCGATCGCCATCGCGCACCGGCTGTCCACGGCGCAGGCCGCCGACGAGGTGATCGTCGTCGATGCCGGTCGGGTCGTCGAGCGCGGCCCGCACGCTCGGCTCGTGACCGACTCCGGGGTCTATGCCGCGCTGCACGCCTCGTGGGTGACGCACCAGTCCTAGAAACGGGCCATTGGTCCCTGTTCGTCGTTTCCTCGAAATCCCTACGGTCAAGCCACGCTCACCAGATACCGAACGTTCGTTCATGTATCTCAGCCCCGCACACCCGAGGAACGAGGTCAACGATGACACCCGAACAGCGGACGGCCCACGAGCACCATCTCCTGCACCACTCGCACGAGCCTCTCGGCGAGCCCGACATCATCCACGACTCGCCCGCGCCGACCACCTCGGCCGAGGAGTACCGCCGGGTCGCGCTGGCCACCGGCGTCGGCACGATGATCGAGTGGTACGACTTCTTCATCTACGCCAATGTCGCGGCGCTGCTCTTCGGCAAGCTCTTCTTCAGCGGCCTCGGGGAGTGGAGCCAGCTGGCCTCCCTGGCCACGATCGGCGTGAGCTTCTTCTTCCGCCCGCTCGGCGCGATCGCGATGGGACACATCGGTGACCGGATGGGCCGGCGGATGGTGCTCATCCTCACCCTCGTGCTCATGGGCGTTGCCACGACCTTCGTCGGCCTGCTGCCCACCACTCAGGCCATCGGTATCGCGGCGCCGATCCTGCTCATCCTGCTGCGCTGCCTGCAGGGCTTCTCGGCCGGTGGCGAGTGGGGTGGCGCGGCGATGCTCGCCGTCGAGCACGCCCCGCACGGGCAGCGCGGCCGCTTCGGCGCTTCGCCTCAGGTCGGCGTGCCGGCCGGCATGCTGCTGGCCGCCGGCGTGCTGGCGTTGCTCACGAACGTCACAACGACCGAGCAGTTCGAGTCGTGGGGCTGGCGCATCCCGTTCATCTTCTCCCTCGTGCTCATCGGTCTCGGGCAGTGGATCCGTCGGCGCGTGGCCGAGAGCCCGGTCTTCCAGGAGCTCAAGGAGGCCAAGGCGCACTCGAAGGCCCCGATGAAGGAGGTCTTCAAGGAGAACCCCCGCGAGATCCTGCACATGGCCTCGATCTTCATGGGCAACAACGCCTTCGGCTACATGCTCGTCGGTGGCTACCTGCTGTCCTTCGTCACGGCGACCTTCAAGCTGCCGCGGGCCCAGGTGCTGCCGTGGGTGCTCGTCGCGGCCGGGCTGTGGATCCTCACGACGGTGTTCGCTGCGGTGCTGTCCGACCGGATCGGGCGCAAGAAGGTCTTCGTCTACGGCTATGCGTTGCAGGCGATCATGATCTACCCGGTGTTCTACCTGGCCAACCAGCCCGAGTTGTCGAAGATCGCGGCCGCCTACCTGCTGATGACCATCCCGTTGGGCATCACCTACGGACCGCTGCCGGCCCTGTATGCCGAGGAGTTCCCGGCCCGTATCCGCCTCTCCGGGGTGTCGATCGCCTACGCGATCGGTGCGATCCTCGGCGGCGCGTTCGCCCCGACGATCGCCGAGGCGCTGACCAAGTCGACCGGCACGGTGATGTCCGTGGCCTACTACCTGGGCGCGATGAGTGTGCTCAGCTTCGTCGGATCGCTGTTCATCAAGGACCGCACGAACCAGCCGCTGCACACGGTGTCCGGCCACTGAATCGTGTGAATCGTGTCACGCGGGGCACCGCTGCTGTACCATGTGGTACATGAACACAGCTTCCGCAGATGGTGCTCCGCGTGACGTGCGTCGCGACGCACGAAGTGACGTGCAGGTGAGTGGCCGGGTGTCGGGTACACCCGATCGGGTCTGGTCGGTGCTGGCTGACGTTCGGTCGTGGCCGGCGTGGCTGCCGACGGTGACGGGCGTGCAACCCGTCGAGCCCGCCACCCCGGAGGGGGTCGGCGCGGCATACGACGTGGGGCAACCCCGACTCGGCACGGCCCGGTGGGTCATCACCGACTGGCGACCCGGCGCGGGCTTCACATGGGTGACGCGCCGCCCCGGGGTCGTCACCACCGGCACCCACGAGGTGCGTGCCACCACCTCAGGCCGGCAGGGCGAGCCCGGCGTCGAGGTCGAGCTCGGGATCGGCTGGTACGGGCCGCTGGCCTGGGTGGCGCGGCTGGGTTACCGGCGGCTCACCGAGCGCTACATCGCACGCGAGCTGGCCGCCCTCACCGACGTCTTGACCACCGCTGGGGCGACGAGGCCGGTGGAGTGACCCGACCCGACCCGCGAGAAGCATTGCTGGGCAAGGCGATCGGCTGGTTCGCTGAGCACGGGGTGGGAGACACGAGCCTGCGCACCCTCGCCGAGGGCATCGGCACGAGTCACCGGATGCTCATCTACCACTTCGGCTCCCGGGAGGGGCTGCTCGCCGCGGTCGTCGGTGCGGTCGAGCGGTCGGAACGCGATGCGCTCGCCGGTTTCCTCGCCGCACACCCCGAGGACCCGTATGCCGCGGGCGCCGCCTTCTGGACGCACGTCGCCGACGCGGCGACCACCTTCGCTCCGCTGTTCTTCGAGCTGTCCGGGCACGCGATGCAGGGCAAACACCACGCCCACGCGCTGCGCGAGTGGCTCGCCGACGGGTGGCTCGACGGGCTGACCCGGGGCTTCGAGGCATCCGACCTGCCGCCGGAGCGGGCGCGGGCGCTGGCCCGGCAGTCCCTCGCGATGGCCCGCGGGCTGCTCTTCGAGCTGGCCGTCACCGGCGACCGTGACGCGGTCGACGCGGCAATGGCCGACTACACCGAACAGGTCCGCCGCTTCGGCTCCGACCTCCCGCCCGTCACCAGGCAGCCTTGACCCTCCTGGGTGCTCTCTCTACCGTGAACGGGGACGGATGGAGCGCGCATGTCGAGGACGACGGCACGATGACGGAACCGATGACGACCGCACCGCAGACCACCGGACTGCAGGCCACCGGACTGCAGACAACTGTGCTGACGACGGCGGCGATGGCCAGCTGCTTCGAGGACTGGGAAGACCGGATCAGTTCGACCTTCGTGCCCTTGCGCGCCCGGCGGCTGGTCTCCGACGGCGGCTTCCAGGGCGGGGTGGGATCGGTGGCGCTCGGGCCGGTGACCCTCGCCGAGGTCGCGGTGACGAACACCGTCGTGGAGCGCACCCCGCGGCTGATCCGGCGCGATGACCCCGAGTTCTTCAAGTTCGGGCTGCAGGTCGCCGGCACGAGCGTCGTCGAGCAGGACGGGCGGCAGGCCAGGCTGGTGCCCGGCGACCTGGTCATCTACGACACGTCCCGGCCCTATCGGATCGTCTGCGACGAGCAGTTCCGGATGACCGTGGCGATGTTCCCCCGTCGCCTGGTCGGTCTGCCCGAGCAACGCCTGGCAGCGCTGACCGCCGTACGCCTGGCCGGCGACGTCGGGCTGGGATCGCTCATCGGCCCGCTGTTACGGGGCCTCGGTGCCGACCTCAACCCGGAGCGTCCCATCGTGGCCACCCACCTGGGCAACGCGATCGTCGACCTCGTCACCGCCGCCTTCGCCCAACAGCTCGGCGAGCCGATGGAGACCTCGACCTCGACGTCGGCCTCGACCTCGACTGTGGTGCACCGGGAACTGCTCGCGCGCGTGGCGACCTTCATCGACGAGCATCTGCACGACCCCGGACTGACCTCGGCGACGGTCGCAGCAGCGCACTACATCTCGGTGCGCTCGCTGCAGAAGCTCTTCGAGGCCGAGGGAACGTCGGTGTCGGCACTGATCCGCTCCCGACGGCTCGAGCAATGCCGTCGCGACCTGATGAACCCCGTGCACCTGGCCACCTCGGTCGCCGAGATCGGTTACCGGTGGGGCTTCACCGATCCGGCGCACTTCTCCCGGCTGTTCCGCAAGACGTTCGGCGTGTCACCGAGAGCGTTCCGGCAGTCGCAGGCCGCCTGACCTACGGCATCGGCCCTGGGGAGGTCTGCAGGGGGAGGTCGACTCCGGCTCCCGTGCGTCACCCGACAATTGCCGTGCGCCCTGGGACAAGTCAGCGCGGGGATGCCGGGACCACGCTGAGACCACCCACAGACCCAGGCGACACACCTCGGACGCTGCGGCTCACGCAGCTCGATGAGCGTCGCCACCGACGAAGAGAGGTCGCCATGCCGCTCACCACCCGTGTCTCGCTGGTCCGCAGCGTTCCGGGCGTCTACGAGACCGCCACCGTCGAGCTCGACGATCCCCGCCAGGGTGAGGTCACCGTGAAGTTGGCCGCCTCCGGGTTGTGTCACTCCGACGATCACATCGCCACCGGTGACGTGCCGGTCGGGGTCTACCCCTACGTCGGGGGCCACGAGGGCGCCGGCGTCGTCACGGCCGTGGGCCCCAACACACCCGAGTTCGAGGTCGGCGACCACGTCGTGTTCTCCTTCCTACCGGCCTGTGGACACTGCGAGTTCTGCGCCCGGGGGATGAGCAACCTGTGCGACCTCGGCGCCTCACTGCTCACCGGTGCACGGGCCAGCGACCCGACGAGTTTCCGCATGCATGAAGGCACCACTCCGGTGGGCCAGCAGTGCGGCATCTCGACCTTCAGCGAATACACCACCGCGGCCATCGACTCGGTCGTCAAGATCGACAAGGACATCCCGCTCAAGGCGGCCGCGCTGCTCAGCTGCGGCGTGCCGACCGGGTGGGGCTCCGCGGTCAACTCGGCAGGCATCACGCCCGGCGCCGTCGTCATCGTCATGGGCATCGGCGGGGTCGGCGCCAACGCCCTGCAGGGTGCGGCATACGCGGGGGCCAAGACGGTCATCGCGGTCGACCCGGTGCCCTTCAAGCAGCAGATCGCGAAGACCTTCGGCGCCACCCATGCCTTCGGCACCATCGAGGAGGCCGCGGACTATGCCCGGTCGATCACCAACGGCCAGGGTGCGGACGCGACGATCGTCACGATCGGCGTCACCAAGGGCGAACATGTCGGTGCCGCACTGGCCTCGATCCGCAAAGCCGGCACCGTCGTCGTCACCGGCCTCGGCGACATCACCGCCGCCGGCGCCCCCATCGCGCTGGGTGATCTCACCCTCTTCCAGAAGCGACTGCAGGGCTCGTTGTTCGGCGAGGCCAACCCGCGCTTCGACATCCCCAACCTGTTGCGCCTCTATCGCGACGGTCAGCTCAAACTCGACGAGCTGATCACCAGGGAGTACGGCATCGAGGATGTCGCCCAGGCCTTCGCCGACATGCACGCCGGCAAGAACGTCCGCGGGGTCATCGTCTTCGACTGATGCCCACACTCGGCGCAATCGCCTACTGCTGCGCAATACTTCCCCTACCTGCCGCGTCCCGAGCGGTCCGACTGATCAGGAGACCCGATGTCCCCGACCGCCCTCGTCGCCGTGCCGGCGGAGTCCGTGCACGTCGACCTGCCCGATGCACCCGCCGAGGACGTCACCGAGCCCGACCTGCTGGAAGGCATGCTCATCGAGGAGGTGTCGATCG
>RRZT010844491.1_pt1 | contig 11763 bp, 9 predicted proteins | sample 2165551 | NCBI WGS metagenome assembly RRZT01 (sample SAMN10456910, study PRJNA506462) | wastewater metagenome | biome: wastewater; feature: sludge; material: wastewater sludge; isolation source: wastewater sludge with Escherichia coli K12::gfp cells carrying plasmid... | place: USA: Moscow, Idaho ... | reverse complement strand
ATGGCCTGGGCCAGCCAGATCGCCAGGTCGAGCACGGCGGCACGGAAGACGGCGTAGTCGGCGGAGGCCGCATCGGTGATGGTCGGGTTGCCGGCCTGGCCGGTGGCGATCAACATGAAGCTGTCGTTGGTGGAGGTGTCACCATCGACGGTAATGCTGTTGAACGAGAGGTCGGCCACCTCCTTGAGCAGCGCGTCGAGCAGCGGCTGCGCCACATCGGCGTCGGTGGCCATGAAGCCGAGCATGGTCGCCATGTTCGGCTTGATCATGCCGGCGCCCTTGGAGATGCCGGTCAGGGTGATGGTCTTGCCGCCGAGCTGCACCTGACGGGAACTCGCCTTGGGCACGGTGTCGGTGGTCATGATGCCGTGGGCGGCGTCGAACCAGCCGTCGGCCTTCAGCGCGGCCTTGGCTGCCGGCAGGCCGGCCACCAGGCGCTCGACCGGCAGCGGCTCGAGGATCACGCCGGTCGAGAATGGCAGCACCTGGCTGGCGTCGATTTCAAACTGGGCCGCCACCGCCTCACAGGTGGCCCGGGCAGCCACCAGGCCCGGCTCGCCAGTGCCCGCGTTGGCGACGCCGGTGTTGATCACCAGCGCCCGGATGCCGCCCGCCGGCAGGTTGGCCTTGCAGACCTGCACGGGGGCTGCGCAAAAGCGATTCTGGGTGAACACGCCGGCCACACGGGTGCCCGGAGCCAGCTCGATCAGCGTGAGATCCTTGCGATTGAGCTTGCGGATGGCGGCTTCGGCAACACCGAGACGGACACCGGGGACGGGCAGCAGGGCAGCCGCCTCGGGAGGAGAGAGCAGAACAGGCATGAATGACTCCAGAAACAGACGCCGGATGGCAAGGTGGGGAATGATAATCCCAGAAATGGCAATTGGCCGCTTTCGGGCTGCCCTGCAGGCCGCCTGAAGACAGGCGTTTTTGTGTGGCGCGGCGGTCGCTCGGCAGGCGGATTCGCCTCGACCGCGACGGGAGTCAGAACCCCGCCTGGGTGCCCGCCGGATCTGCGGCGCTCAAGGTGACGGCCAGCCCGGCCTGCAGCGCGAAGTGCTGGACGGCGCGCCAGACCTCGTCATCCAGGGGCTTGCCCTGCCGATCGGCATAGAGCACGCCGATCTGGCGGGTGGGCGTGCCGAAAGGCACCAGCACCGCCTCGTCGCAGCCGGTCACCTGAAGCAGGCGCTCGGTGCCGGGGTGTTCCAGGCGCGCCGCGTCGATCCGGCACGCCTGCGCGCTGTCGATGGCCGCGTCCACCACGTCGTCAGGGTCGCCTTCCATCGTAAAGATGAAGCGTGCGCACAGGGCCTCGCTGCCGCAGCCCAGGGCCACCCGGCCCTGCAGCTGGGCCCGGTCACGGGTTAGCACGGCCACCAGAACGCGCTCGCAGCCGACACCACGGAAGACGCCCTCGGCCACCATCTGAAGGATGTCCGCCAGCGGCGCACGGGCGAAGGTGAGCGCCGCCAGGTCTTGCAGGATGCGCAGTTGCAGCGCGGCGTCCGGCTCGACAGGCGGGCCAGCCGGCTCAGGCTCGAACTCGGGCACACCGGCGTTCGAGCCACCGCTGGTCGCGATGATCTGCCCGGCCTCGACGGCACCGAAGGATGCGGCAATGCGGGCGGCCTGGGCCGCATTGGCCAGGACTTCGTCGCGCACGGTCTCGATCGGCAGGCCGAGGTAATCGGCCATCTCACGGAGCGCCTGGCGGGCTGCGAGGGAGGTCCAACCGCCCTCTGCCGCCAACGCCAATCGCTGCCCGAGGAGCACGGCCCGCTCCGGCCCACGGCTGCGGGCGTCGCCATCCAGCGCCGCCACCGCGAGGGAGCCCAGCCGCCACTCGCGGACCAGCCCCACCGACAGATGGCGCAGCGAGAATCCGAGGACAACCTGCTGCGCCTCTTCTTCGCGCAGACATGCGCTCTTCATGCAGCGCTCGAGGGCCTGGGCCTGTTCACCGCCAAAACACCAGAAAGCCATCTCGCCGACTCGCGACAGGAGGGCGGCGATGAACACCTCCTCGGCCTGCTGCTCACCGCGCCGCTGGGCCGCCCAGCGCGCCTGCACCGCGGCATGGAAGCTGCGTGCCATCTCGACATGGATACGCCCGCGCAGCCCGCCCGCAAGCAGGGAGTCGATCAGCGACACCGACAGGGCCAGCTCGGCGACCGGATTGAAACCGAGCACGACGATGGCCCGGGAGACGGTATTGACCGCCTGGCGCGAGTGGTTGAAGTAGGCGCTGTTGGCCAGGCGCAGCACCTTGGTGGTCATCGGCGTGTCCTTGAGGATCACCTGGGCCAGCGCCGAGGCCGACGCCCGTTCGTCGCCGATGATGCGGCGCAGGGCCGCGACGGTGCTCGCAAAAACGGGCATCTCGCGCCCGCGGATGCGTTCTATCCAGCCGGCCAGATCGGGGGAATTCGGGCTATGACTCATGTGCTCTCCTGTGGCCCATAACGGCACCCGGCCTTGCAGCTTGAGGCCCCCCAGACGCAACGAAGCCCGCAGGGCGGGCTTCATGTCCACACTTGCTACGGGGAAGGGTCAGAAAACCGTAGCGAGCGCGTCGAGGTCGCAAGGAGGAGCGCAGCTGTACTTGAGTACAGCGAGCACCGCAGTTGCGAGATCGGCGCGCGCAGTAAGTTTAATGACCCTTCTTATGAAAGTTTGCCGTGGCAGTGCTTGTACTTCTTGCCCGAACCGCAGGGACACGGGTCGTTACGGCCAGCCTTGGGTGCCGCGCGGTGCTCAGGCTCGGCGGCGCCCCGATCCGGATTGGCCGTGGCCAGGGCCTCGTCGTAGCCGGCGTGGTGATACTGGACGTTCTCGAGCTCGGGCGGCGCCTCGGCCTCCTCGAGCTGGGCTTCGGAACGGATCTGCACCGTCATCAGCAGCTTGGTGACCTCGGTGCGCACGACGTTGAGGAGGTTCTCGAAGAGTTCGAAGGCCTCGCGCTTGTATTCCTGCTTGGGGTTCTTCTGGGCGTAGCCGCGCAGGTGGATGCCCTGGCGCAGGTGGTCTAGGGCCGACAGGTGCTCGCGCCAGTGGGTGTCGAGGCTCTGCAGCATCACGTTGCGCTCGAAGCCATGCCAGGCCGCCGCATCGACCATCGCCACCTTGTCGGCGTAGGCGCGGGCGCCGGCCTCGAGGACGCGCTGCAGGATGTCGTCGTCGCCGATGCTCGGCTCGGCCTTGATCCATTCAGCCACGGGCAGCTTGAGCTGGAACTCGGACTCGAGGGCGAGCTCGAGGGCCGGGATGTCCCATTGCTCTTCGACGGAATCGACCGGCACGTAGATGCGGAACAGGTCGTGGAGCACGCCATCGCGCATCGCGGTGATGGTCTCGCTGATGTCGTTGGTCTCGAGCAACTCGTTGCGCTGCTGGTAGATCACCTTGCGCTGGTCGTTGGAGACGTCGTCGTATTCGAGGAGCTGCTTGCGGATGTCGAAGTTGCGCTGCTCGACCTTGCGCTGGGCGGTTTCGAGCGACCGCGTCACCATGCCGGCCTCGATGGCCTCGCCCTCGGGCATCTTGAGGCGGACCATGATGGCGTTGAGGCGCTCGCCGGCGAAGATCTTCATCAACGGATCTTCGAGCGACAGATAAAAACGGCTCTCGCCCGGGTCGCCCTGACGGCCGGAGCGGCCCCGCAGCTGGTTGTCGATGCGGCGGGACTCGTGGCGCTCGGTGCCGATGATCTTGAGACCGCCGGCCTTCAGCACCTGCTCGTGGCGAAGCTTCCACTCTTCACGCAGCTTGTTGATCTGCGCGTCCTTCTCGGCATCCGACAGCGATTCGTCTTCGCGGATCAGCGAGACCGGCTTCTCGACGTTGCCGCCCAGCACGATGTCGGTGCCGCGGCCGGCCATGTTGGTGGCGATCGTGATCACGCCCGGCCGCCCGGCCTCGGCGACGATCTCGGCCTCACGGGCGTGCTGCTTGGCGTTGAGCACGTTGTGGGGCAGCTTGGCGCGGGTGAGCATGTCGGACAACAGCTCGGAGTTCTCGATGGAGGTGGTGCCCACCAGCACCGGCTGGCCACGCTTCACGCAGTCCTGGATGTCGGCGGTGATGGCGTCGTGCTTCTCCTTCATCGTGCGGTAGACCTTGTCGTTCTGGTCTTTCCGGATCATCGGGCGGGAGGTGGGCACGACCACGGTTTCAAGGGCGTAGATCTGGTGGAACTCGTAGGCCTCGGTGTCGGCGGTGCCGGTCATGCCGGCCAGCTTGCCGTACATGCGGAAGTAGTTCTGGAAGGTGATCGAGGCGAGGGTCTGGTTCTCGGCCTGGATCTTCACGCCTTCCTTGGCCTCGACGGCCTGATGCAGGCCTTCGGACCAGCGCCGGCCGGCCATCAGGCGGCCGGTGAATTCGTCGACGATCACCACCTCGCCGTTCTGCACCACGTAATGCTGGTCCTTGTGGTACAGCGCGTGGGCACGCAGGGCGGCGTAGAGGTGGTGGATCAGCAGGATGTTGCCCGGATCGTAGAGGCTGGCGCCCTCGGCCAGCATGCCCAGGCGGCCGAGGATCTCCTCGGCGTGCTCGTGGCCCTGCTCGGTGAGCAGCACCGAATGGGCCTTGAGGTCGACGGTGTAGTCGCCGGGCTGGGTGATGTTCTCGCCCTCGCCTTCCTGGCGGGTCAGCATCGGCGGCACCTGGTTCATGCGCAGGTAAAGCTCGGTGTGATCCTCGGCCTGGCCGGAGATGATCAGCGGGGTGCGGGCCTCGTCGATCAGGATGGAGTCGACTTCGTCGACGATGGCGTAGTTGAGGCCGCGCTGCACGCGCTCGCCCAGTTCATACACCATGTTGTCGCGCAGATAATCGAAGCCGAACTCGTTGTTGGTGCCGTAGGTAATGTCGGCAGCGTAGGCCGCCTTTTTCTGGTCGTGGGGCATCTGCGACAGGTTGCAGCCCACGCTGAGGCCCAGGAAGCTGTAGATGCGGCCCATCCAGTCGGAGTCGCGGCTGGCCAGGTAGTCGTTGACGGTGATGACATGCACGCCCTTGCCGGACAGCGCATTGAGATACACCGGCAGCGTGGCGGTGAGGGTCTTGCCCTCGCCGGTGCGCATCTCGGCGATCTTGCCGTCGTGGAGCACCATGCCGCCGACCAGCTGCATGTCGAAGTGGCGCATGCCGTGCACCCGCTTGCCGGCCTCGCGGACCACCGCAAAGGCTTCCGGCAGCAGCGCATCGAGGCTCTCGCCCTCCGCCACGCGGCGACGGAATTCGTCGGTCTTGCCGCGCAGTTCCGCATCGCTGAGGCCCTGGATTTTCGGCTCCAGTGCGTTGATTGCACGCACTTTCTGACTGTACTGGCGAATCAGCCGGTCGTTGCGGCTGCCGAAAATTTTCTTGAGAAGGCCTGCGATCATTTGATTTGGAAAGGGAAACGCGGCAAAAAGCGGATTCTATCATGTCGTCAAGACACGACCGTGACGCAGGACAAGTCGCCGCGCACTCTTGTCCGCCGGGGACGATCAACCTACGATGGGGGCGCTTTCCCGGATTCCAAGCCCCGATGCCCTCCACCAGCCCGATCGACAACTTCCTCGGCAGCGGCGACGCCCTCTCCCGCCTGCAGGCCCACGCCGGCCGCCTGATACGCCTGCAGCGGCAACTCGAGGCGCTGTTGCCCGACTACATGGCCCCCGCGTGCAAGGTGGCCAACCTGAAGGGCGAGGACCTCGTCATCCACGTCGAGAGCGCCGGCCTGGCCGTCAAGCTGCGCCAGGCGGTGCCCAGCCTGCTCGCCGACTTTGCCCGCGCCGGGGTGATCCTGCGGGACATCAAGGTGAAGGTGGCGGTGCCGGATTACCGCCCGCCGGCCGCGCCGGTGGAGGAGCGCCACGTGAGCGAATCCACCCGCAGCGGGCTCGGCGCCCTGGCCGCCACCCTGCCGGCGGATTCGCCGCTGGCCAAGGCGCTCAAGCGTTTTGTGAAGAATGCTGGCTGAGCGAGCCGGCGTTCAGGCCACCGTCACGAAGACCCGCTCGACGATCAAGAGCGCGAAGAACACCAGCGCCACGATGATCGCCCAGCGGAACAGCCGCCAGGCCAGCGCCAGGTAGCGCGCGTCGCGAGTGAAGAAGTAGGCGAAGACCGAGCCGCAGATCCCGATCCCGACCAGCACCGCCAGGAGACGCAGCAGCAGCATGACCGGCTCAGGCAGGGGCCAGCTCGAAGAGCCGGGCGACCGCCGGCGGCGTGGCCGCGTCTTCCTCGAAGGTCACGATGTCCCAGGCGGTCTTGTCTTCCAGCAGCACGCGGAGAATCTGGTTGTTGAGGGCGTGCCCCGACTTGTAGGCGCTGTAGGCGGCCAGCAGCGGGTGGTTGGCGAGGTAGAGATCGCCGATCGCGTCGAGCACCTTGTGCTTCACGAACTCGTCGGCGTAGCGCAGGCCGTCGGCGTTGAGCACGCGGTATTCGTCCATCACGATGGCGTTGTCGAGGCTGCCGCCAAGCCCGAGGCCGTTGGCGCGCATGAACTCGACGTCCTGCATGAAGCCGAAGGTGCGCGCCCGCGACACCTCGCGCGAATAGGAGTTTTCGGCAAAATCGATGGTCACCGAGGTGCCGGTGCTGTCGATGGCCGGGTGGTTGAACAGGATGGAGAAGCTCAGCTTGAAGCCGTCGTAGGGCTCGAGGCGCACCCACTTGTCGCCCTCGACATACTCGACGGGTTTGAGCACGCGCAGGAAGCGCTTCGGCGCCTTCTGCTCCTCGATGCCAGCCGACTGGATCAGGAACACGAAGGGCCCGGCGCTGCCATCGAGAATGGGGATCTCGGCGGCGTCCACGTCGATGTGCACATTGTCGACGCCCAGCCCGGCGAGGGCCGACATCAGGTGCTCGACGGTGTTGACCTTGGCGTCACCCTTGAGAAGCCCCGAGCACATGCGCGTGTCGCACACCGCGTAAGGGTCGGCGGGCAGGTCGACGACCGGATCGAGATCGATCCGATGGAACACCACGCCGGTATCCGGCGCCGCCGGGCGCAAGGTGAGGGTGACCTTGTTACCGCTGTGGAGCCCCACACCGGTGGCGCTGACGATGGTCTTCAGGGTGCGTTGCTTGAGCATGATGGAAACCCACGATCTGGTAACCTGATTTTAACACAGCGCCTTTGCTGCGCCGCAACAAGCAACTTTTGCACCCCGGCCGCAAAAGCAAAACGCGCAGCGGACGGAGGCGACGTCACGCTGCGCGTTTCACGATGGCCGCGGGAGCGGCCCCGGACGGGTCAGTCCGCCTGCTTGCGCAGGAAGGCCGGGATGTCCAGCGTGGACATGCCGTTGGCGCTCATCGCCTCGACGGTGGTGCGCGAGGTGCGGCGGATCACGGCCGGCAGCTCGAGGTTGCCGTAGTCGATCTCCATGCTCACGTTGTCGGTACCGGTACGGATCACTTCCATCTTGCGCGGCATGGCCGCAGCGCGCACGGCGCCGAGGCCGGTGGCGACCACGGTGACGCGGATGCGGTCTTCCATGTTCTCGTCGAAGACGGTGCCGTACTTCACGAAGGCTTCGGAGGCAGCGAAGGCCTGCACGGTCTTCACGGCGTCACGCACTTCGGACATCTTGAGGTTGCGGCTGGCGGTGATGTTGATCAGCACGCAACGGGCGCCGGACAACTCGGTGCCCTCAAGGAGCGGCGACACGGCGGCCTGTTCGGCGGCGATGCGGGCACGATCGAGGCCGGAGGCCTGGGCAGAGCCCATCATCGCGCGGCCCATCTCGGCCATCGCGGTGCGCACGTCCTGGAAGTCGACGTTGACGAGGCCCGGCACATTGATGATCTCGGCGATGCCGCCCACGGCGCTGGTCAGCACGTTGTCGGCGGAGCGGAAGCAATCCTCGAAGCCGGCGTCGTCGCCATACACTTCGAGCAGCTTGTCGTTGAGCACGACGATCAGCGAGTCGACCTGCTTGGAGAGCTCCTCGACACCGCTCTCGGCAACGCGGATGCGGTTCTCGAAGTCGAAGGGCTTGGTCACCACCGCGACGGTGAGGATGCCCATCTCCTTGGCGATCTCGGCCACCACGGGAGCGGCGCCGGTGCCGGTGCCACCGCCCATGCCGGCGGTGATGAAGCACATGTGGGCGCCTTCGAGGGCCGCGGCGATGGCGTCGCGGGATTCCTGGGCGGCCGCACGGCCAGCTTCCGGCTTCGAGCCGGCGCCGAGGCCGGTCTTGCCGAGCTGGACCTTGGTCGGGGCCAGGCAGCGGGACAGGGCCTGGGCGTCGGTGTTGGCGGTGATGAAATCAACGCCCTGCACACCTTCGCGGATCATGTGGTCGACGGCATTGCCGCCGGCGCCGCCGACACCGATCACCTTGATGCTCGTGCCACCCGATGCCTTCTCAACAATTTCAAACATTTGACGCGCCTCCAAAATTAACTGCAATTACATTGCCGATCCGCACAGGGGTGGGTTATTTAGTATCGGGGCCAACATTTTACAACTAAATAAACCCTGCACAGAGCGTGATTCTTTGACATCCAGCCCAAAATGGTGGGCTGGATCCAAGCTCAGAAATTACGCTCGAACCAGGAGCGCATTCTCGAAAACACCTGCCCCACATTGCGCGTCTGGCGGGCCTGCAGGCCGCGGCGTTTTTGGGCTGCGCCCTCCATCACCAGGCCCATCGCGTTGGCGTAGCGCGGCTCGCAAACCACCTCTGAGAGGGGGCCGTCGTAGCGCGGATAGCCGATGCGCACCGGCATGTGGAAGACCTCTTCGCCAAGCTCGACCATGCCCTGCATCACCGCCGCGCCACCGGACAGCACGATGCCCGACGACAGCAGCTCTTCGTAGCCGCTGCGGCGCAGCTCGGCCTGGACCAGCTCGTAGAGCTCGCACACCCGCGGCTCGATGACGTCAGCCAGGGCCTGCCGGGACAGCTTGCGCGGCGGGCGGTCGCCCACGCCGGGCACCTCGATCATCTCTGAGGCGTCGGCCAGCGTGTGCATCGCCACGCCGTGACGGATCTTGATCTCCTCGGCGTCGGCGGTAGGCGTGCGCAGCGCGACGGCGATGTCGTTGGTGACCTGGTCGCCGGCGATGGGGATCACCGCGGTGTGGCGGATCGCGCCCTGGGTGAACACCGCGAGGTCGGTGGTGCCGCCGCCCACGTCCACCAGACACACGCCCAGCTCCTTCTCGTCCTCGGAGAGGGTCGCGTAGCTCGAGGCGAGCGGCTGGAGTACCAGATCGAGCACCTCGAGGCCGCAGCGGCGCACGCACTTGACGATGTTCTGGGCTGCCGACACGGCGCCGGTGACGATGTGCACCTTCACCTCGAGGCGCACGCCGCTCATGCCGATCGGCTCACGCACGCCGTCCTGGCCGTCGATGACGAACTCCTGGGTCAGGATGTGCAGGATCTGCTGGTCGGCCGGCAGGGGCATCGCCCGCGCGGTCTCGATGACCCGCTCCACGTCGAGGGGAGAGACCTCCTTGTCCTTGATCGCCACCATGCCGTTGGAGTTGAAGCTGCGGATGTGGCTGCCGGCGATGCCGGTGTAGACGTCGCGGATCTTGCACTCGGCCATCAGCTCGACTTCCTGGATGACCTTGGAGATCGCGTCCACGGTGGCCTCGATGTTGACCACGACGCCCTTCTTCAGGCCCGACGACGGCTGCGAGCCCAGCCCGATCACCTCCATGCGGCCGTCCGACTTCAACTCGGCCACCACGCAGGTGATCTTCGAGGTGCCGATGTCGAGGCCGACGATCAGTTCCTTGTATTCTTTGCTCATCACTTCCCTTTTTTGCTGTCTTGCTTGCCCGTCGGCTCGGCGGAGGCGATCGGCCGGAGGGCAAAACCACTGGGGTAGCGGAGATCCACCACCGCAACATTCATGTTCAGTCGGCTCTTGGCCTGGGGGTAATAACCCACGAAGCGCGCCAGACGTTCGTCGATGGGCGCCTTGGCTTGGTCGTGACCGAGTTCGATGGTGAGGCCGTCTTCCATCTTCAGCTGCCAGGCCTCACGGGCGGATAGCGAGACGCCCACCAGCTGCTTGCCGATGGGGCCGAGCTTGCTCGAGAACTCGTCGAACTTGGCGAGGAGCACGCCCGACGAACCTTCCGGCCCGCTGAAGACCGGCATCCTGGCGTTGCTGGCGGCGGTGAAGACCTCGCCGTAGCGATTGACGAGGCGCATGTCGCCGGTCTCGCCGACACGCCAGTAGGCCGAGGCCACGTGTTCTTCCAGGCGCACCTCGATGCCGCCCGGCCACTTGCGGCGCACGTCGGCGCGACGCACCCACGGCAGCTTCTCGAAGGCGCCACGCACGTCGTCCAGATCGACGGTGAAGAAGTTGCCGCGCAGGGACGACCGGGCTGCGTATTCGAGCTGGGCGGTGGTCACCTGGGCCAGCGGCGTGGTGACGACGACTTCCTTCAGCGGGTAGATCGGCAGGCGCGACACCGACGCCACGGCGGCGTAGCCGAGCCCGGCCGCGCCCACCACCAGCAGGACGTCCGAAATCAGGTTGAGGAGCTGGGGACGATCCCACAGCCCGTTGCCACCGCCTTCCCGCTGCGGGCGCGCAGCCGCGCGCGCACGCTTGCCGGCCGTCGGCTTGGCGCCGGGCTCGGGCGGGACGTTGGAGGTGGTGCGCTCGTCAGCCAAGGCGGGCTCCGGAAAGGATCTCGAGGCACAGGGCTTCGAAGGACAGCCCAGCCACCCGTGCCGACATGGGCACCAGCGAGTGGTTGGTCATGCCCGGCGCGGTGTTGATCTCGAGCAAAGTGAAGCTGCCGTCGTCCCGCAGGATCAGATCCGCGCGGCCCCAGCCGCGGCAGCCCAGCACCTTGGCGCAGCGCACGATGGCAGCCTGGATCTCTTTTTCCTGGGCTTCCGGCAGGCCGCTCGGGCAGAAATACTGGGTGTCGTCGGTGAAGTACTTGTTCTGGTAATCGTAGTTGCCACCCGGCGCGACGATGCGCACCAGCGGCAGCGCCCGGTCGCCCAGGAAGGGCGCGGTGAGCTCCTGGCCGGTGACGAACTCTTCGGCCAGCACCAGCGAATCGAACTTGGCAGCCAGCTCCCACGCGGCCTTCAGCTGGCCGGCCTCGGTGACCTTGGTGGCGCCCATGCTGGAGCCTTCATGCACGGGCTTGACGAAAATCGGCAGGCCCAGATCGGCGACGACGGCATCCCAGTCGGTGTTGGCGTCGAGGATCGCGAAGCGCGGCGTGGGCAGGCCGGACGACAGCCACACCAGCTTGGTGCGCCACTTGTCCATGCCGATGGCCGAGGCCATCACGCCGCTGCCGGTGTAGGGAATGCCCATCCGCTCGAGGGCGCCCTGGACGGTGCCGTCCTCACCACCGCGGCCATGCAGCGCGATGAAGGCGCGGTCATAGCCCTGCTCCTTGAGGATGTGCAGATCGGTCTCGGCCGGATCGAAGGCGTGGGCGTCGACGCCCGCCGCCTGCAGCGCGGCCAGCACGGCGCCGCCCGACATCAGGGAAATCTCCCGCTCGGCGGACGTCCCGCCCAGCAGCACCGCGACCTTGCCAAATCGATTCTTCACATCCGTCACCACATCCGCATTCATTGATTCAAATCTCGCCACTGACCAGCTTGCCCGGCACCGCACCGATGCTGCCGGCCCCCATCGTGATCACCCCGTCGCCCCCCGTGCGCTGGGCACGGTGGCGGTGCTGATGGGCGGCACCTCCGCCGAGCGCGAGATCTCGCTGATGAGCGGCTCGGGCGTGCTGGCGGCGCT
>RRZT010217759.1_pt1 | contig 11767 bp, 10 predicted proteins | sample 2165551 | NCBI WGS metagenome assembly RRZT01 (sample SAMN10456910, study PRJNA506462) | wastewater metagenome | biome: wastewater; feature: sludge; material: wastewater sludge; isolation source: wastewater sludge with Escherichia coli K12::gfp cells carrying plasmid... | place: USA: Moscow, Idaho... | reverse complement strand
GTTTTCAACAATAAACCTACGATGATTGCCATAAGTTCGATAATTTTCTTTTATTTTACCAGATTTAATCCAACGATATATTGTTGATTTACTGACACCATGATATTCTGCTATTTTACCTATACTTAATATTCTCATTTTAATATCCTATTTTCAATAGGATATTAAATCAATAAATAGATTTAAATAGATTTTATGTTAACTATGTTTAACCCCTTTTCTTTTAAAATTTGTTTTAATTCATGACAATAACTACAATTTTCTTTTGTAAAAATAAGAATGTCATCCTCAGTTACAAATTCTGGATTAATATGTTTAATCATAGTATCAGCATCAGATACTTCAAATGGGTCTCCAGCAACTTCTTCTTCAACAAAATGCTTAACTACTATTCCGTTTTCAATATAAGCAGAATATCTCCAACTTCTATCACCAAAACTTAAATCCTCTTTACTTACTAACATATCCAATAGTTTAGTAAAATAACCATTACCATCAGCAATAAGTTTTGTGTTTAAAATACCTTCATCTTTCCCCCATGCTTCCATAACAAATGGGTCATTAACTGATACACAATATACTTCATCAACACCATTTTTCTTGAAACTATCATAAATTTGTTCAAATCTTGGTAAATGAGTAGATGAGCATGTTGGTGTATAAGCACCTGGCAATCCAAAAATAACAATTTTTTTATCAGAAAAATTTCATTTAATGATAAATTGCTTTTAACAGATTTTTTGTTTCCATTTAAATCTTTTTCATATGATATTACTGGAATTATCAATTCTTCACTTGATAATAAATTAAAATTCTCTTTATTGTTTAACATTTTTTTGTCCTGTATTTAATATTTTTATATATTAACTTTTTTTGACATTGATGTTAAATTAAATATTACTATAGTATTATAGATATATTTAATTAATTTTATTTTTTTAATTAATTAAATTAATAATTTTTTATTTTCGATTAATTCTATCATTGATATTGTAAGTATCAATTTAGCAGTTTTATAATCTAATCTTCTTCTATATTCACCATCTTTTGTTAAATTCCTAAATGCTGTCATCAACATATCTTGTGTTTCATTTCTATATTTTTCTAAATTCTTGTTAAACAAATCTATCAATAAATCTAAATTTAAACTATCATAATTTAAATTTTTATTACTTATTTTAGTTAAGCATCTTGAAGTATCTTTTATAATAAGATTAATATCCATAGAGTTTGATTTTACAAATTTTATGGATTTTTCAAAACAATTATCAACAGCATACAAACCAATTTTTCCATTTTCATTATTAAAATCCCATCCTTTGTATATTTCAATATATTTTAATTTTGAATTTACTTTTTTAATATGATTTTTTTCTACTTTTAATATATTTGAATATTTATCTATATAATCATTGTTTTTATAAATAAAAAAATCATTTAACATAGCTTTATCTTTATCTGTCTTTTTTACGAACAAAGCCAAACAAACTGGAAAATTTGTATCATCAAATAATTTGTAATTGATAGAGATAACTGAATGTAGTCTATTATGAAATAAATTTTGTGTTATAAATGATTCTGGAATAATTGCTGCCACATAATCTGTTTTTTTTAAAACTTTATCTAATGCTGCTTTATATAAGTTGTCATATTTAGATTTAATGAATTTAATATTATTTCTTTTTGCTGAATTTCTTGCTAAATATGGTGGATTTGTAATAACAACTTTATAGCTTTGTGGAAAATTATTGATAGTATTTAATTTATTTACAGTGTATTTTGGAGTTTTATTTATTTTAGGTGGATTTACATCATAACAAACCCATTTGTTTGAAAATCCAGCATTTTCCATCATTTCTATAATATTATTTTCCCCTGCGAATGGTTCTAAAATAATATCCTCATTATTAATATATTTACTCATCCATTCTTTAAATATTAAATTTTCAAATGGACTATACATTGTTAAATAAACACCATACTTTTTCTTATTCATAACTCTTAGAAATTTTAGTAATAATATATAATTATATATAGTTTTTTACAAAATTAAATTAAAAATTAATAAATATATGATATAATTTTAAAAAATAACTTTTTATGAGTATTTAAATTATGAATATTGAAAAACAAAAACAGTTAAGTCAGTTTTATACAAAACCAGAATATGCTCAATATTGTTATAATCAAATTGAAAAATTAATTGACTTAAATAATTATTTTTTAATAGAACCTAGTGCTGGAAATGGAGCTTTTAGCTCTTTATTTCATAAAAACTCTATTGCTTTTGACATAGAACCAAAAAATGAAAATATAACAAATAAAGATTTTTTCGATTTTAATTACAATGAAATACAGACTGATTTAAAATTTATTACTATTGGAAACCCACCATTTGGTAGAAACTCATCATTAGCATTAAAGTTTATAAACAAATCAGCATTATATTCTGATTATGTTTGTTTTATATTACCTAAAACATTTAAAAAAAATTCAATAATTAATAGAATTGATAGAAAACTACATTTAATATATCACATTGATGTTCCATTTAATTCATTTATTCTTAATGAAAATGAATGTAATGTCCCATGTATATTTCAAATATGGGAAAAAAGAGAAGTTGATAGAGAATTAATTATTGAAAAAAAGACTACTGAATATTTTGATTTTGTTAATAAAGAAGAAGCTGATATAGCAATTAGAAGAGTTGGTTCATTATCAGGAAAATTATTTACTAATTTTGCTCAATATCAAGAATCATCTCATTATTTTATAAAATTTAAAAATGATGAGGATAAATATAAAATGATATTCAGATTAAAGCTATGTTATGGGCTTTTTCAACGTGAAGCAAAAAATACAGCAGGAAACCCTTCATTATCAAAAAGTGAATTAATAAGAGAGTTTGAAATGACTTTTCACAATAGTAATAAATATTAACTAATTAATTAGTTAAATAATTAATGTTATAAAAAATGAGACTTTTTATAGTCTCATTTTTTTATTTTAGTAATTTCAATTTAATTAAATTTATGAATTTACCATTAAATCAAAATATTCAGCATCAGCATATATATTTTCAAACAAACTTGATTGTATGTGTTCATATTCACCAAATTGGTTTTTACTTGAGAAACAATAAATTTCGATACCAACACCTTCTTTATTACCCTCAATCAATCTTACTGTAAAATCTTCTGTTTTATTTGTAATGATAACTGGATTTTCTTTTAATTTTAATTCAATATATTTTCTATATAAACTTAAATTTGTTACTTTTTTATTATTATTAATAATTAAACTTGTATCTACATTTTCTTGTTTACATATTGCCATTGCTTTCACATATTCTTTTTCTTTTCTTTCAACATAATCTTTTAACAATTTAACTTCTTTGTATTTTTGCATATCTTCTATTGATAATGATTTGATTGTATCTATATCAACTCTTATTGAGCGTTTAATACGTCTTGTTCCAGACTTCACCATTTCTTGTTGGTTTTCAAAGCCATCACTAATTAAAGAGTAAGTTGGAATAACACTAATTGTTTTATCAAAATTTTTAACTTTTACTGTAATTAAATTAATTTCAACAATTTTACCATCAGCATTATATTTGTTCATTCTAATCCAATCACCAACTCTTACAATGTCATTCATAATGATTAATACAGTTGATACGACTCCTAAAATAATGTCTTTTAAAGTTAAAAATGTTGCCATAGATACAACACTTAATGTTGTAAATAATGTTACTACTGATTGGTTTGTATAGTGTATATAAACTGATATTAAAGTTGATATTAAAAATATTATAAAAATAATTTGTGAGAAACTATCTAATGGTTTATCTTTATATCTTTCATATTTTTTTAAGTGTAATACATTTTGTTTTAATACATTTTTAATAAAGATTAAAACCCAAATTACTTGATATAAATAAATAAAATTATTCCAAGAATATTTATCAGAATCTATTTTAATATTTGATGGTGCATATCCAATAATATACATTTCAACCATAATAGCTGGAATAATAAACAATAACCATTTTATAATTTTTTTATTGAATACAACATCTTCTAAATAACTTGGTAGAACTTCTACATTTACATTGTTATTATTTAAATTTTCTTTTACTTGTATTGTTTGAAGTTGTTGTTCTTTGTTTTCATTATTTACTGTTTGATTGTCTTTTTGAATTTCTTTTTTTACATTTACTTCTTTTTTGCTTTTAAAATTTTTATATAATTTATTTAAAATTTTATTACAAATAAAACTTATAAGAAAAGAGAAAAGAAAAATACAAAATATCTTTAAATTTTCGTTATATGGTAAAAATTTAATATATTCAAATAGTATATTTAATTTTCCACTTTTATCATGAACAAAGAAACCCAATGTATTATCTTCATTGATATTTGTTACATTTAATGCATTTTCTTTGTTATTGCTAATCATTTCCATTTTATCATTTTCATCTATAATAGATGTTACTTTTAATTCATTACTTTTACTCATAAATATTTTCTATTCCAATAATTTCTATAATTTTATCCAATTCTTTGTTTATAAAATAACTGTTTAATATTTTTTTACCACTTGATTTAATTTCAACAATTTTTTGATTAATTTCTTCAAAAATATTAATTAAATTTTCTTTTTTATTAATATTAATGATTACTTTTTTAATTATTTTATTATAATCATCTAACAAAATTTCTTTTTCATTATTATTTATAACCAAATAATTAATCAACATATTATAATCATTTAACCTTGAATATAACTCATTATAAACAATTAAATAATCTTCATTATATATAAATTCAATTAAAACATCATCAATTTTTAATAATGTTTTAAATCTTTCATTTTGTTCTTCATTATAGTCTTTAATATTTTTTATTTCTATTTCATTATTTTTTTTATTAAAAATCATTTTATTTATCCATTTCTTCTAATGCTTTTACAAGTAAATTATTTTTTTCTTTTATCAAATTAATATTGCTTACATTTTGAGAAAAATAATATTGTAAACCCTCTATTATACTTTTATATTTAATTTTAATATTATTATCATTATTTTCATCTTTTGCTAATAAAGTTATTTTAATATCTAATTTAATTAAATTTTTATAATAATTATTTAAATCATCAACATATGAGAATGTATCATAAATAGTTTCTTTATCAAATACAAAGTATTCATACATTTCTTTGTATTTTAAAATTTCTTTTTGATTGTTTTCATCTTTAAAAAACTTTTCAATTTTTTTATTTTTTAATGATTGAAATGGTTTATGTTTTACTATATCATCTGTTACATAAACTAATTTAAGTAAGAAGAGTTTTAAATAAGAACTTAAAACAAAAAGAAAGAAAACGGTCATTAATAATAGGAAAATTATATCAATAAAACTAAAATTCATTTTTTACTCTTTAACATATTAAAATATCTTTTAATTATAAGAGTTTTTATGATTAAAAACAAATAAAAATGGCTTAATATTAACTATTAAACCATTTAAAGAATTAAAAAGAGTATTTTATATAATAAATTATTTTTTATTTTTAAGAATTTTATTTACTTCAACTCTACCTATTTTTAAATATTTATCAAAATACTCTTTATCCATTTCAGTTGCAGCATAAGGTGAAACTTTTCCTTTTTGACCAGTTTCTATTTCATCTGCCATAACAAAGTGTTTTTTAGGGTCTAATTGGAATGTTTCATCACATTTTTTTATATCTTCATAAGTTAATGCTTGAATATCAATCCCATATTTACAAATAGCAACTTTAAAGTTTGGTTCATTTGGAAAATATTTTTCACCAACCAACCAATATTTATAAAGTGCCATTTCTCTTAACATTAGTTCAGAATCATTGATTAATTCTTTTGAGTTTTCAGCACCAACTATTTTATAGTTGGTTAATACTTTTGTTTTCATCATTTCTATAACAGTTGGTTTAATATGATTATGTAAAACAAATCGCCACTCTTCATATGACCAATCCGATTTTTTATTATTTATTTGATATGGTGTATCTTCTCTTTTCATATCAAATCTATTATAATTTTTTATTTCTGGTGTATCAGCAAGAGTATAATATTTTTGACTATCAGTTTTCACTTTATTATCTTTTGCTTCTGAAATTGATGGGCTTAATAATATTGTAGTCATTAATAAACCACCAATTAATGTATATATTTTTTCATTAATTTTCATAAGTATTTCCTTATTTTAAAATCCAATTTTATTAGAATTGTAATTATCAATTTTATTATCAATTTCTTCATTTTCAATAGTAATATTATTTTTATACTTTAATCTATTGGATTTTTGTTCTTCACTATTTTTATACTCGTTTGTTTTTTCAACTTCATTTCTTATCTTATCCAAACTTTCATTAATAGCTTTAACCATAACATTATTTTCATTATTTCTTTGGTTAACTTCATTCATTTTATTATCAACATTTTGAATAAATTTTTCATTTGTTAACACTTCAAATTTAACTTCATCAATAATATTAATATCAATAAAACCTGAAAAATCTTTGTTTCCATTTGAATCAAGTGGAGCATTTTCATATTGTTCTTGTGTTAGAGCAATTGGTTTATTTCTACCTAATGTATCATAGATTACAATCCCACCATTATTATTTACCTCATTTAACAATTCTTGTTGTTTTTTAAGATTTTCATTTCTACTAATCATTTCATCTCTACTTTTAACTTCTTGAACTGATATTGATTGTTCAAATGCTTTTCTCAACTCTGGATTTGTAGCAAGTATGAGAGGAAATTGTTCTATAACTTTAAAAAAATCTTTAACTGTTTGTTCAGAAGCATTACCAGATGAAATCGCAGCCAAATTATCTAATATATCTTTTTTTGTAATATCTTTTCCAGTAACAGCTCTAGCTATAGGAAGCATTATGTCTGCAAAATCATTTAATCTACCACCATTAGCCTCTGTATCTAAATCACCATTATTAACCCATACTGTCAACATATTAGCTGATGTTTGATTTAATTTTTTAAAATATTCAGTTTTCAACAAATGACTTGCTGTTTTAATTTCATCACCATCAACCAAAGCCTCTGCTTGTGTTTTTACAGCAAGATTTTTATAATTTTCATTTTCTTTTGCTAAACTTCCAAATGCTGAAACTAATTCAACCATAACTTTTTCAGCATCTTGTTTATATAAATATCTCATATAAGCTGTTAATCTTTCATTTCTAGCATATTCAATTCTACTAAACACATCTTTATCATAAGCATCTGCTTTATTTTTGAATTCATCTTTTTGTTTTTTATCTTCTTTTTCCTCTTCTTGGTTTTTTCTCCATTTTTCAAAAGATAACATTTCAGAATAATTATTCAACATATAGCTATTTCTATTTGACCACAAATATGTAGCAAATAATGCTGCTGTACTTCCTTCTTTTAAAGATAAAGTTCCTGTAATTGGATTAATTGTTGAAGTGTTATCTACATATGAAGACAACAAGTTAACATGAGCATTGTTAATTGATGGCAATATCATTTTGAATTTTTCTCTAAATTCAGTATTGTTATTTATTGCTATTAAAAACCCATCTGAATCATTTTTCATAAACTCAATAAGGTTTTCAATTGTTAATTTATTATCACCATCAACATTTTTTAAATTATTTAAATTTTGATTACTCATAAAATTTGTCCATTTCTCTATATATTATAAATAAAAATATTAATTAATTAAATTAAATCAAATTACTTTTATTTTTGTTTGTATAAATTTTATATCTAACATCAGATGAAGTTTTAGGTTTTTCAAAACCCTCTAATGGTATATAATCCGTTTTTTTAATATCTAGTGTTTTTTCTGTTTGATAACCATCATCAAACATCTTATCCAATGTATAAATACTAGGTGTTAGTAAATCCAAATCTAAATCTGTTTTGTTATTAACTTTTCCAGAAAAAACCTTATTAATTAATGTTAAATAAGCAGGAATATAATCATTTAAATAAATTGGATATGATTTTAATTTAAAATCTTTGTCAGACATTTTTTTATAAATTTCTTCTGAAACTTTTTCTGATGTTGGGTCAAATAAACTAGACTCAACAAAATAATGTGGCACTACTTTTTTTAATAGTGAATTATATACCCATTGTTCTACGACATAATCTAATATATGAATTAATTCATACCATTTGTTTTTACTTAACATAACTGGATTTGAATAAAATGAAAAATTATGATTGTTATTCATATTCATCAAAGCAATAGGGAATTCACTTTCTCTAAATGTTGATTTAAAAATCATATTAACTGGAACACTTAAAATTACTGGTAAAAAAGTATTATATCTAGTTATTTTATTAATCCCAATTTCTTGCTCAACTGCCTCATTGTTATTATTTTCATCATAATTTAGGTGAATAATTTTACCTTGCAAATTATATTTTTCCTGTATCTTATTCATATAATTTATTAATGATTGTTCAAAAAGACCTTCTAGAACTTGAATTGGATATTGTGGATGTGGTTTGATTTTATTATTACTCATTATAGAAATCACATATTATTAATTTATATAATACTAAAAAAAATAATAATATTAAGAGTTATTATAAAAATTAATATAAAAAAAAGACTAGAATTAACTAGTCTTTTTTATTACATATTAATTAGAATGTGTATTTTAAGAATACGCTACCAGAATTAGTATGTATTTTGCTTGAACCATCATATTCATAAACAGCACCAACAGTAATGTTTTCTTTTGGTTGATATTCTACACCAACTTTTGCTACACCACGAGTATCAGGTAAAGCCAATTCATTTTGAACTTCTACACCACCACGAATGCTTGTATATTTGCTACTTTGAGTAACATCATGTTCTACACCAACTTCAGCAAACATTTTCAATTTTTTAGTAAATTTGTATCCAACTTTAACACTAAATGTAGCAACAGTTTGATTAGTTTCAACATCTTTCACAACACCCTCAATATTGTCACCATCAATTTTAATGTATTGAACCATTACTGTTGGAGTAACAAACAATTTATCAAAAACGAATGTTTTATCAGCACCAATACCTACTGAATATTGTTTAGAGTCTAATTTATGTTTTACATCTTTTTCGATTTCAACATTCAATTTAGCCAAGCCAACAACACCAAACACATTTACATTGTTTTCAAATTTTTTGTTAACTGAAATACTTACACCAACACCATCAGTTTCAACATTGTTTGTATCAGAACCAAACTTATCTTCCCATTCCAAGTTTTTAATGTTCAATTGACCACCAACAGTTACATCTCCCAAGCCTTTAGCAGCACCAACTTCGATGGTGTTATTTTTTCTAGTTACATCTGTACCAGAAAGTTTAGAGCTAGAGTGGCTGTATTTATTGTTAATCCAAGCAGCATCACCATTTTGAGCATTTTTAACCAAGTTTTTATCAGAAGATAATTGGTCTATATTAGCATCATACAAACTTTTAGAATACAAGCTATTATCTAATTTAAACAATTTGCTGTTCAATGCTTTTGTTGAAGATGTAGCCAACAACTCATCATAAACACGTTTTTGTTCTTCAGTTAAACCAGTTGTTTGATGAATTTCATCTAATGCAGACAATACTTCATCCATTTCACTAGCAATATCAACTTTATTACCAAAGTTTTCTTCTTGTTTCACAGCATTAGCAACTGTGCTGCGTGTTACATTTACAGAAACATCATTGTTTGTGTAATTTACTTTACCTAAAAGTAACCCATTTTTACTTGAAGCACTTGTAAATTGGTTTACAACACCACCTTTAGCAGTTAAAATAACATCTGAATTTTGGTTAGTTGCTGTTACATAACCATCAACAACTCCAGTTAATTCCAAAGCACCATTTAAGTTAGCAACACCTGAAACATTTAACTTAGAACCAACATATTTTTGCAATTTACCACTTTTACTTTGTGTGTAATTTCCATTAATATCAAGGTCAGTAGCAGTCTCAGAAACAATCGTACCATTATTTACAACATTACCAGTGGAGATTTTAGTATTGTCACCAACTACCAATTTAGCACCACTAGCAACATTAAATGAAGATTTGTTAGTGCCATTAACAACAACAGAACCACCATTAACATTTGAAGTGCCAGTGTAGGTATTGTCACCATTTAAAACAAGTTGACCATTACCAGTTTTATTAAAACCACCAGTGCCAAAAATATTGTTATCAAAATAAGCATTACCACCAGTTACATTTAATGCGGTTTGACCCCATGAAAATTGACCATAACCTTTAATTGCTTTTGATTTGTTGATAACACCCCAACCATACACATTATCAATACCAGCAGCACCAGCATCAGTGGCAGTACCTAAAATAACATCTTTTAAGTTTTCGTTGGTCATCCAACCATATTTTTCTTTTACCAAAGCAGCAACACCAGTAGAATAAGCAGTAGCATTGGATGTACCACTTGTGTAACCTAGTTTGTAATCATTTTCATATACATATTGATAAGCTGGAGCAGTTATGCACCAATCTTTAGCTTGACCACAAGCATTAAATTCATTCAAGAATTTGGTGCTACCCTCATAGTCAGTGGCAGCAACAGCAATAAAACCTTTTTTCAAACTATCATTAAATTTAGGCAACAATGTGGTTACAGCAGCATCAATTTTACCCTCATTACCAGTTGATTGAAATACCAAAAGGTTATGGTCATTAATTGCTTTGTCAATCACACTTCCTTTTCTAGACAAAGACTCAACAGTGGCTTCTGACATGTTTGTTGCTGGACTCCAAGAATGGTTCATAATTGAAACTTTATCTTCAGCAGCCATTTTCAAAGCAGCATCATACATAGCACCAATGCCACCAGTTGATAGAATATCAGTACCATAAATTGTTGCTTTTGGGGCATATTTGTAGATAATTTGAGCCATTGCTGTACCATGATAAATAGCATTATTATCTTTTGTAGCAACACGTTCTAATTCCCAATTTTTATTATTGGTAATCATTGTTTTACTAATATCTTTATCTTTAAGACCTGGATTTTTCAAGTCAATACCAGAGTCATTCAAACCAATTTTAACACCTTTACCTGTCAAAGATTTATTGATTTTTTCGGCTTCACTTTTATAAGAACCAGTAGCAATTGGTTCATTTCCACCATTGTTACCACCAGTATTATTTCCACCAGTGTTGCCACCACCATTTTCAGTAGAGCCAGTATCTACACCACCACCACCACTGCTACCACAAGCAGACAAAGTAATTGCAGTAGCTACTGCAAGTGTAATTGCTTTAATTTTCATTGTTTGTGAGCTTTCATTTAAGTCGTGTGTTTTAATTTTTGTCATTTAAAATTCCTTATTTTTTATTAATTTGGTAAATTAATTTTTTTGTTTTATTTATAAATTAATTTAATTGTTATTATTATATAATAATATTAATCATAATTTGTAAAGTAGTGTAAATTAACATTTCATAACATTTATTTAATAAAAAAGGCTTTATTTTCCATATAGTTAATAAAATTTATTTTTTAAAAATATATATATTTAAACCGTTACTAAAATGAATAAGAAATTATATTCAAATCTATTCATTTTTCAAAACACATAATTGATTATAACAAATCAATTGGTAAAAATATGTGTTTCATTTATTTTTGCTGTAAAACAGCAAAAATTCACCATGTAACTGATGGTATATATTAAACAGAATTATAATGC
>RRZT012999326.1_pt1 | contig 11768 bp, 5 predicted proteins | sample 2165551 | NCBI WGS metagenome assembly RRZT01 (sample SAMN10456910, study PRJNA506462) | wastewater metagenome | biome: wastewater; feature: sludge; material: wastewater sludge; isolation source: wastewater sludge with Escherichia coli K12::gfp cells carrying plasmid... | place: USA: Moscow, Idaho ... | reverse complement strand
TTAAAATTGAAGCTGATTCTTTAATTTGTGATGTACTACCAGAAGCAGCAGGAATAGCCTCCGTATATAAGGTTTGAATGGAATCCAAAATTACCATAGAGGTTTTTTGTTCTGATAATATTTCACAAATACGCTCTACCTTTGTTTCTGCCATGACATCTAATCTGTCCAGTGGTAGACCCAATCGTTTAGCACGCATGGCGACTTGTGACAGTGATTCCTCTCCTGTGATATATAAAACCGATTGATTTGCTGCAATATGGGTTGCTGTTTGTAAAAGTAAAGTTGATTTGCCGATGCCAGGATCACCACCAATTAACACAACAGATCCAGAAACCAACCCTCCACCTAACACACGATCAAATTCTTCAATACCTGTTGAACACCTAAACTCCTGATTCATCTTCACCATATTTAACTTAGTAATATGATGTTGTTGTCCTGCAAAGCCAGAATTTCTAAGACCTTTAGTTGCCCGATGTTGAGCCTTTCGTTCAACTGTCATTTTTCTGAAACTATTGTGTGCCCCACATTGAACACATTTTCCTACCCATTTATCTTCCTCCTTGCCACATTCACAGCACATGTGGACTATAGTTTTAGCCATAGTAAAACCTCAATTTTTAATCACCAAAGTACCTTATCAAGTTGAGTTTTCAGTCTCAAGCAAGGTTATGAAATAAAGGGAATTGATTGAAAATAGAGGGGAAAAATGTTCTTTTAATAATGAATTGATGGTTAAATGACTTATAAGGACATTCAAGATGCAGTAATTTGTTCTGTACAGATCGTATTTCTCAATTGCTAAAGAACCTCAAATCATGGGGGTACAGTTGGCTTTTCTAAGTTTTTATATGCCCTAAATTTACTCTAAAATAGTCGACCGATATTTTCACAGGTATGAGCAATCAGATGAATAATTTTTGAAGTGATATTATAAATCTGTTGGTATTTTACAGAGGCTACTCCAAGGGGGGTATTTTAGAATGAAATTCATACCTTTCACCCCAAGCAATCAGTGCTGTATGGCAAATGATTCATATTCAAATACCTTGTAGAAAAAGTATCATGGAAAAACCATGATACTTTTTTCACTTCATTGAATTAAACTTACATGACTAGGTAATACTTTTCGACCAAGTAACTGTTGGTAAATATGCGCATTTGCATCAGTTCCCTTAATCATTTTATATTCAATTTGACTATGGCTTGCATATTCTTTAGCTGCCTTAGCTTTGGCTAAAACAATCGGATCATCGTATTGATGATCGCCTTTCACCTCTACAATAATGTACTGACCATTTTTCAACTGTACTAAGAAATCAGGGTAATAATTTCTCAATGCGTATGAATCTGGGTCAATGTACTGAAAGTAAAATTCCGTTTTAGACTTATCCGTAAACATACCTGTAAAGTAGATTTTTTCAACATCATCGTCTTTCAATAAATCCCAAAACAAAGCATATTCTGGGTTTGAGTCAAAGGTATAAGTATCAAGATTAAAACTCTTATCTCTATATTTTTCTTGTGTATCAACATAAGTCGAGGTTCCACCTTTTCCTTCTGCAATTTCATAAAAAGATAATTCACCTATCGCTGGTGGAATGATAAGTTGTACTTCTTTCTCTATTGTTTCTGATTCAATTTCTTGTTCGTACAATGCTGTAAATAATCGAGGGATCACAACATCGTACAAAAGCTCATTGAACTGATTTACACAGAATAAAATACTTTCTAAGCCTTCTTTGGTTTGATCAAGCATTCTCTCAATTTTGATCGGACTTAGATTTAAATATCGAGATATCTCAGCAACTAAACTTAAACTTGTATATTCAACCTTTTCTTTCTCATTCGTACGATCTTTGGACTTTGTGTATTGAGCTGTATTAAAGTCATTGGCCTGTAGATTTGTCGTCGTCGTTTGAATGATTAAATATTTACTCGTAAGCTCATGCCAAGCTTCTGCATTTTTCGGATCGAGGTCGAGCACTGTCCCTTTCACAAACTCTTTTTCTTTAAGCTTAATCGTTTGCTTAACATGTTTGAGTTTGATCTTTACATCTTCCCTCACCTGAACATTTAGCATTGTCTTGGTTTTAGGACCTTGGTCTGAAAACTCAGAAGCTGTCATCCTGAAATTCGCTTGAAGCTCTGTATCAAGAATATCGTAGTTTTCTTTGCTTAGATAAATTGAACCCGTATATTGTTGTTTACCAATTGAACGTAAACAGCGCATAGTTGCCTGTAAAACAAAAACTTTGGATTTAGGTGAACGGTACATTGCAACGCCGAATAATGAACGACAGTTCCACCCTTCACGGCCTTTATTCACCAAAAGAATAAACTGCTTTTCAGAACCCTCTGTTCCAACCACATCCAAATTATTGAAGTTTCGAATATCATCAGAGCTTGTATGGGATGTATCACCAACGTTAACTAAGATTTTATCAGCCGAAATGCCATGTTCTGCTAGCTGGCGCTCTAGCTCAGGTTTTAACTCTTCGGTAAGCTCCTCAATAGTCGAAGCGAAAAAAGCCAATTTTGGTAATAAGCCTTCAGGTTTAAGGCCCTGTGTAGCCTCTAAGAAGTCTTTTACCGCAATCTTCACAAACTCTTCTGTACGTGTCGTTGTATACGAGTTTACTTCTGGAGTTTTTAAATAGCGCTCTTGAATCGCATTCTTTAAATTAAATGCATATACAACTTCAGGTAATACATCCTTACCTACATAAGGTGTACCCGTATAGTTAAAACAGGCAACTACATGTGTGCCAGCTTCTTCTAAATTTTTAGACAGTTCATCAATGGTTCTACGTAGACTTTTATCAGTTTTAGAATTGTTATTACCTAACTGATTTTTCTTTAATGCATCACCAAAAGAGTGATGTGCCTCATCTACAAAAATACCAAGTTGAGGCAAACGTGATAACTTCTCAAAACGTTGATTTGTCTTTAGATCATCTTCATTAGCAGGAAGTCCTAAATCACCAAGCAACTCTGTCAGTTCACCAAAATCAGGCTGATCATTTTCAAATAGTTTTTGAGTTGCTGTCTTCTCAGTATGCTGGCGTTTCAGGATAATTTTTTGAGTATTTGAAACGACTAAGTTAAATTTTGATCCATCCATTGTGCTTAAGGATGTTCCAGCTTCATCTAGAAAGTGAAACTTCAAGTTCGCATCAAAAATACCCACGTACTCTTTTGGAACCACCTTGGAAATATCAAATGATTCAATCTCACGCAAAGACTGCAAAACTGTTTTATCAGGTGCAAAAATCAGTGCGTTTTGGCAGAAGCGTTTATCTTTGGGAAACTTATTTGCTAATAAAAACTCATAAAAAATACAAGTTGCCATGAGTAAGGTTTTCCCCGTACCCATGGTTAAAGCAAAAATATAATTCGGATAACTTCGACTGTTATCCTTCATCTTTTTCAGAACAACTTTATAGTTTTGTAATTCAATAACATCACCGAGCAATAAACTGCCTTGTAATGAATTATCTTCTGTAAAGCCTGTTGCCTTTCGACCTTCAAATTGATTTTTTGACTCAAACCAATCTTCAAAAATCTGCTCTACTTTTGAATTTCCTAAAAACTCTTTCAAAAAGATATAGGTTTCCAAAGCCTCGAACTGTGGCCGACGTAAGAATGCGTCAGGACGATTTTTAGGATCGTTATAATCTAAAAACTTTTTACTCAGTTCTTTGTAGCTTTTACGAATAGTACCTTTATTGGTTTCGTAAAATGCCCACAAGTAATTAAAGAAGGCAAAGTCTAAGGCTGATGAAGAGTTAGGTTTTTTAGCCATTTGCAAACTCCTCTTCTGTCAAATCACGTTCTAATGACTCTGATAATAAATCAGTGATCTTGATACGGATCGTTCCTGCATCTTCAGGAATTGTATAAAATCCTTTTACAAGTTCATTTTTAGCAGGAATATCCAGTTCTTTTGGTTTAAACTTCACACCATCATAATTCCAATCGATCATGATGCTTTCGACCATTTCACGCCAATCAGACACTGACTCTTTGGTTTGTGAAAGTTTTTGTAGTAAGTTCATTGGATAGAATTTATCTACAACCAAGTTACCCCCTTCAACTTTAAACAAAGCTTCGGAGTCACGTTTAAACTGAAGGTCTGAACGATCACGTAAAATATCTACAACTTCGATATCGAGTTTATAACCGATCGACTGCTCTACAAATGCAGCTAAATCAGGCTCATGGCCCATACAGATCAAAGTAATCTTTTCAACAGGCTGATTTGGCTTCGCTTCTTTACGTTTTTCAAATGCCTTATAGTCTACGCCGTGGATCAAATCAGCGACATCTGCTTTAGTTGCAATATGGTTGACTGGCATTAGTTTGACCATACGGCCATCTTTTTCACCGTCATAGATACTGTTAGGAATCGGCTGAATATCTAAGGCTTGAATAAGCAGTTCTTTTGCTTGAACTGGGTTTCGAAATACGTCGTAGTGATTGACGTTATATACCTCAAAGCCAGTATATAGCCCTTGCTCATTGCCTAACTCAGGTTGAGTCTTTTTCAACTCATCAGCAACTTTAATTAAACGTTTCGTTGTTGTTTGAATTGCGCCTAAATTAATGTCAGCACCAATAAATTTGCGGCCAAGTTTCATAGCAACTGCTTGAGTTGTTCCCGACCCCATAAAACAATCAAAAATAATTCCTGATTTATCTAAAGAGCTTTCGATTATTCTTTCAAGAAGCTTTTCTGGTTTTTGCGTTGGATAATTTTGCCTTTCTTTTGCAACAGGGTTTACAGGTGGAATGTCATTCCAACAAGAGTCAACAATATTACCTTCTGTCTCATCCAAATAAATGATTCGAGTTCCACCGCCCGTTGGATTTACATCGTCTCTATATAATCGTCCATTTTCATCTTTTTTAAACCTACTTATATACTCTTCACCATGAGGCGTAAATTGCACATTCCAAAAATACTTATCTGTTTTTGTGTATGAAATAATTGTGTCATGTTTTTGTGGAAATTTTTTTGTAGTTGCCCTTTTAAATCCAAAATAAGACCATATCACCTCATTCCTAAAATTATTACTACCAAATACTTCATCCATAATAATTCTTAAGTAATGGTTTTTATGCCAATCACAGTGTAGATAAATACTACCTTCTGATGATAACAACTCTCTGCAAAGAACAAGTCTTTCATACATGAACTGTAGATATTCATCATTTGTCCAAATATCTGTATATTGTTTTTCTTCAAAATTTGTATGATTATTTAAAATATTTTTAGAACCAACTGAAATTTTTTTCTTATATTCGGCTTTAGAATCAAATGGTGGGTCAATATAAATCAAATCAACTTTGCCACGGAACTCACGTAACAAATGTGACATTACCTGAAGGTTATCACCCCAAAAAATTTTATTTAACCAACCATTGACCGCTTCTCCATGTTGTTCTTTTAATTGTGCTGGGTAATAACGAGTTGAAGTAAAGGGACGCTTCCCTTTCCAATTCAACATCGGATAGCCTTTAATCGGCTCAAACTTAAATACACCTTCTTGAGGGTTTTCTTCAGTCAAATCTAAAGTGTTATTTTCAGTCGTCATTTAAAGACTTTCCTTCACAAAATTCCAATTCTTACGGTCGCAGTAAAAGCGCATGTCACAGTTGGGGCAAAGCTTATCAGGTCTGCAACTCATCCCATAATCTTTCGCTTCAATACGAGACACAACTTGATCAAACTGTTTCACAGTCTGTTCAATCTGATCATCTCGCTTATCAAAACTTACATAAGGTGAACCATCTGTCTCTCCCGTATAGTAAAGATGCATTCGACTTACCGTTTGGCCTGTTTTTTCTTCCAACAAATGGGCATACAACTGAAGCTGACGCTGATACGTTTCAAATCTCATTTTTTCTTTCTCTAAATCAGGTTTACGCTCTGACTTAAAATCGATAATTTCTACCGTACCATTCTCACCACGGATTAAATCAATACTTCCTTTTAAAATGTACTGATCTTTCACCAATGAAATTTCAACCTCAGCTTCTTGCAAACGATCAAGCTGTCTCTTTTCACGATCGTAGTAATTTACAACATGCCTTTCAATCGCTTTTAAGGTATTCGGCGCCAAGAACTGTCGTTCTTTTTTAGACAAATAAATATAATTGGTATTCAGCCAATTTTGTATTTGCTCATGACTTACCAAGTGGCCTTCATTACGCAATACAGCTTTATGAATGTCTTCAATCGTTTGATGAACTAAAGTACCAAAAATCTGCGCACCTGCTCGAACTGGATGAAACTCAAGCTCTTTAAAGAAACGATATTGTTCAGGACATGCCTCAAACAAAAGAATATGTGAGGTAAAAGCATACTCCCGTTTCAAATTCATCTCTTTCACTTGAGCAAATTCGATCTTTGATAAATCTAATTCAGGATGCTTCCAATGGACCAAGCCATCAACGACTGATCTAAAATACTTCGAAGGTAAACTACCAGCACCCGTCTTAACTTCTGCTGAAAGTACCAATAAGTTCTGAGCACGAGAAAACGCCGTGTAATACAATCGCCAAAAGTCAAAGCTTTTAATTAATTCAAAAGGTTCATAAGGTGGCTTGTTGAAGTAATTATTTTCAAGAATTTCATCTAAGTCATTGTGACTTTTTCTTGGAACACCCTCTAAACTACAAGTGACCACGACTGGATATTCCAATCCCTTAGATTGGTGAATCGTCAGGAATGATACACATCCACTTGGTGCATATTCAGAGTCATCCTCATATTCACCTATACCACCATCTTTCAAAAACCTGAAATATTGGTTAAATAAGTCTGTCAGATTCTTATCTACAAATTCACGAGAAATAACCGTAACGTAATGAAGATGTTCAAACTTTGCTAAAAGAGACGAGAATTTAGATAAGTTCCGAGCAGCACGACCTTTATCTAAACCACTTAAAGCTTCATCTGAAAAATATTTGCTAAATAAAGGAAATTGCAACGCCTGATAAAACAAGGCTGTAAAAGCATAATCTGTATTTTCAACAAGTTGATAATGTGTTCGAGCACGTTCCTGTGCCCACTTTAATAAATCCTGATTTTCAGGTTTCTGTAATTCCTCTTTAATTGAAGGAATACATTGCTGATCATAGTAGTCCCAAATGGCAAGCTTAAGATTCTCATTCCATTTACGGATATTAAAATACTGCGGAAATAAAAAAATAAATAGGCCTATTAGTAACTTAATTTCTTCACGGTCAAAAAATTGATTTGAGCGTGGAGAATAAACAGGTATCCCTTTTTCTTCTAAATAGTTAGCAAGGCCAACTGCTCGATCGCTTTGTACCGATCTAAATAAAAACGCAACTTGGTTCCAATCAGTCAATCCATCCTTCTTTAAAGACAAAAGAAACTGATAGTTTTCCTCATACCACTCTTCTCGGCCTTCCGCTTCGACTTTAATCACCGAAGGAACTTCAGGAAACTCATCCTCTCTAGCACGTATGTTTTTATCATAACGAAAACGATTAGTACCTGATCCCCATTCTAACCTTTGCATCCATTGGCCGAAGAAGTTCACAATATCAGGATGAGAACGGTAGTTAGTGGTGAGCTGAATTTGCTTACATTTATGCTCAACAAAGTTCTTAGGAAATTCTAAAATATTCCGAATTGTTGCCCCACGAAAACGATAGAGGCCTTGGTCATCATCACCTACCACACAAAGATTCTGAGCCTCACCCATCAATAACTTTAAAATACGTTCTTGAATCGTATTGGTATCTTGGTATTCATCCACCATCAGATACTTAAGTTTTTGCTGTAATTCTAAAACGACTGTAGGCTGGTTCTCTAATAACTTTAATGTCTCGTATTGAATCGTTGAAAAATCCAGAGCATTATTTTCTTCTAACAATTGATGATATTTTTCTAGACATTCACCTAATATCGCTACTTCAATATCAGGTGCTTCTTTTAGCTCAGCAGCAGTCAAAGCCTCTTCTGTCACTTTATTGATTAAAACTAAAAGCTCACTCGCCTGATTCCAGCGGGACTGTTCTTCCTTAATTAGCAAATGAAAGTTTTCAATCTCTGCAAATTCTTTCATTTTTTTAAATAAAAGGAACTGTTGATCAAACTGATCATACAAAGTAAAACTACGCTTCAAACGTGTATATTGCTGATTCTCTTCTAATATTCTCAGACAAATAGAATGAAATGTCCCCAGATACATTTCATTCAGATTTAAGTCTATCTTTAGTTCAAGCAACCTATTTGAAATACGTGTCGTTAACTCTCTTGCCGCCTTTTCAGTAAAAGTAACTACCAATATCGACTCAGGCTGAATCCCTTTAACTTGAATCAGCTTAACGATTCTTTCCACCAGTGTGAAAGTCTTACCCGAACCAGGGCCAGCAATAATCAATACTGGGCCATCTAAGGTGTTTAGTGCTTCTTGCTGAGCTTTATTGATATTCGACATTATTAGTCTCACCCAACTGTTCCAGGTTATTACTTAAGAAATTTAATCCAAGCAGTGAAATCTTTTCTTCTATTGAGAGCTTGTTTTGGTCTTCATCTAATTTGGATAATATGAAATCTAAAATTTTTAAACCACGATTTTTAACATGATCTGGAGTCCAAGTAGATTTATTTGCAACAATTTGAGCACTTAAAGAATCATATCTATAACCTCGGTTACGATATTGAGCACCTTTTTCAGATTGATCCACTTTATGTTTAAAAGGATCATTTTGCATACTCGAGTTATCTGAGTGCGTAATCGCTAATAGATTACCCAGACTATTACATAACCGCTTTCTTTCACCTTCAGTGAAAATACTAAATTCATGCCAATTGAGTTGTAACTCGTCATACGCACTTTTACGTTCTGGTGAGTCGTCACCATTACAAAAGGTTTCTAAACTCTGAAAAGCACTTTGCGGGTAAATATGCTCTATCGAATCTCTATTTTTAAAATCTTGCCAAATTAACTGTGAACTTACAGCAGATACTTTATTTTTAGTTCTTAAAAATTCATCATACTCAAAAAAAATATATTTCAAACCACTCCATTTATAAAAACCTTTCTTTTCCTCAACAAGGTATTCAATCAAGTTTTTAAAATTAGTAAAGCTATAATATTCTTTTGTATAAGTATCAATGGAATCACAAATTTTTTGAGAATCAATTTTTCCACTATAAACTGATGCAGACAATCGGTAGAACTTACTATCACCTGTATTTGACTGCCGATCAGCAGCATGAAAAACCTTAAAAGCAAATTTTTCTAGGTGTGTGCAAATATTAGGTAAATTTAATCTCTCTGTATTATGTAATATCGCCAATACTAAAGGTTTAAATGCGGCTCTAAATCCAACACGATGTAGTCCTAAAATTTTATTTCGAATGTTATTGTCAGCATCTTCAAAATATTTAGGATGATGTATTTGATTCCAATAAACTGAACTTTTTTGCAAAGATTTAACGTATTTTTGAATATCAAATGCTTGTAATTCATTTACATATACACGGTCAATCGTAAAATAATGATTAAATAGATGCTGAGCATAAACATTGGACTCTGAACGATCATATTGACCAAAGTACATTATCCAATGAGCCTTAATAAAATCGTCATCATCTAAAGGTGTACTTTTTTCAGCACCTAAAGATTGATAAATTGTGATCCATGCCGTATTCACTGATTTTATAAGATCATTTTTTTCATCACAACTTAGACTCATTTTATCAATAAGATACATTAGTCTGTTCTTCAATTTCTCAAGTTGAGATAAAGGTTTCCCTCGATTATTCATAGTTTCAAAAACTACATATTCATCCAGCTCATTAGGTAAAATATATTCATTAAGCCTTAATCCTGTTGTTACCTTATCAAACAGAAATTGCAATGCTTCTATCTTATTGGAAGCATCCTCTAGATAAAACCCAACAACTTTCTCAAAAAACTTACGTGCTTTAATCAGGTTTTCTGTATAAATGCTTTCCTTACTATCGCCCTCAATTTCATCAAGATTAAGTATATGTTTTCTAAAATATTTATCACTTGGATTATCTTGATCATAACCAAAAATATATGCTTTTCTAGTACCTTTAGAGATGTAAAGATAATGAAACTCAGTATCTCCATCACGATCCCCAAATTCATACTCGAATTGTTTCGAATATTTAACCAACACAGTGATTAATATCAAAATCGAAGTGATCCGCTGTTGGCCATCAACTATCGAATATTGTGCTTTTCTAGGTAACCACTCTTTGTAATCTGGACTCGTATGTTCAGCTAACGTTAGTAATCCAGTATAATGCCATTTATCATTAGGAATATTTTGAATATCATTCCAAAGATCCATCAATTGGCCTTTAATTTTTACTAGATCTTTACGCTCTTTAATTTCAGCATCATTAGCCCAGGAGTAACCTCTCTGATATGAAGGTATTCTTAAAATTCTATCTGTAAAAATTGTATGTAATGATTTTAAATCCATTGAACCCTCATATACTTAAGTATTAGAATAATAAGACTATTTTAAATCATTTCAACCCATCTTACATAACCCTAAATTAAGTTAAAACAAAAAAGTAGGGGGGAGCCCCCTACTTTACAGTAATTCTTAAACTTAGACTTATGGAACTAAAAAACTGTTCAACTAACACATTAATCACTCAATTCACTGCCCTCACACTCCCCTGCAAGCCCTTCTGCATATCCAGCACAAATCCATCACCCTGATTCGACTTAGGCTTTGCTTTGGCTCTGGTTGAAATTTCAGGCTGTACCTGCTCCATGTCAGTATCTTGATTTTCATCACTATAAAACTCCTCCACCAAATCCAAGCCTTCCTCGACATTGACTTCAAACTGAGCATTGCTAAAACATTGCCGTGCAATTTGATCTAAGGCTGTTTGATTAAACCCACTCTGCTTACTCTGCTGATCTATCTCAAGTGCTGTTTGAATCGCATCCTGTAAATGAATCCCATCTCTGAGTGTTAAATCCACGTAATAGACAGGGGTGCGATAGCTTTGCGTAGTACTCTTTCCCCTTAAGGTGAGTTGCAATGGTAGACATGACAGCAGACCATTCGATGCAGCATGGTAATAACTGAGTCGTGCAGCTAATGTGCGGATACTGTTAAAGCCAGTGGTTCTAAAGATAAATGTTCCCAGCTCATCTGACTCATCTAAATTCACATGCAAACGCCCGTAAGGCTTACAGTTCCCTCCTTGAGCTAAAGGACATAAATCAGGGGATGGACAGGAATGTTGTTCTACACCTTGATTAGTGAAGCGCTGGCATGTTTCTCCATTACCTACACAGACAGGTCGCCCCGTTTGACGATCAAATAAAGTGTACTCTGCCCTTAGATTCAGTTCAGGATCATTGAAGATCATCCGTACTGGTATGGTACGGAGTATTTGATTCGGTGCTTTACTGCGTAATTGCTCATCGAGCGGATGCTTAATCCATCCCTCCTTGCTTTGAATTTGACTGGTAATGGTAAATTGGTCGTCCTTTTCTGGCAGACGTTTACCGTTCTTTTCAACGACTTTACCAATACTGATACGTCCAAGGATCGGTGGTGTAATCGCTAAGCCTTTAATCATAATAGTTTCCCTCTAAATAAAATTCTACTGTTAACCCTTTGTTATATAAGTAAATACAAAACCATTTAAAGATCAGATGAAATGCAAAGACCGCCATTATTAGTCCACCGCTCCTTCGGGAGTCGGTGGATCGGGGTGGTTT
>RRZT010004883.1_pt1 | contig 11770 bp, 10 predicted proteins | sample 2165551 | NCBI WGS metagenome assembly RRZT01 (sample SAMN10456910, study PRJNA506462) | wastewater metagenome | biome: wastewater; feature: sludge; material: wastewater sludge; isolation source: wastewater sludge with Escherichia coli K12::gfp cells carrying plasmid... | place: USA: Moscow, Idaho... | reverse complement strand
GCGCCGGATGCCGGCGACCACCGCCGCGCAAGCGCCGGTGCCGCAGGCCAACGTCTCGCCTGCGCCGCGCTCGAACACGCGCAGACGAATCGCGTTGCGCGAAACAATCTGCATAAAGCCAGCGTTCACCCGCTGCGGGAAGCGCGGGTGATGCTCGATCAGCGGACCAAGCTCCGCAACCGGCGCGGACTCGGCGTCGGCGACAACCTGCACCGCATGCGGATTGCCCATCGACACGACGCTGATCTCAAGCTCGCGCCCGCCAACCTCGAGGTGGTGGATCACACTGTCGGCTTCAGCAATAAACGGGATCTCGGCGGGCATAAAGCGCGGTGCACCCATGTTGACTGAGACTTCACCGTTGGCTTCGAGCCGCGGGTAGATCACGCCCTTCGCCGTCTCCACTGCGATCTCGCTGCGGGCGCTCAGCTGCTTGTCATGAACGAAGCGCGCAAAGCAGCGCGCGCCATTGCCGCACTGCTCGACCTCGCTGCCGTCGCAGTTGAAGATCCGATAGCGGAAATCGGCGCCGGTGAGTTCCGGTCGCTCGACCAGCAGCAACTGGTCGAAGCCGACGCCGAAGTGGCGATCGCCAAGGCGCTTGATCAGCGCCGGGTCGGCCGGAAAGGACTGGTTGACCCCGTCGATGACCATAAAGTCATTGCCAAGGCCGTGCATTTTGGTGAAACGCAGGTTCATGTTGGTCTGAAGCAAGAGAACGATGCGCTAGCGTAACGGCAAAGCCGGGCGGATTCAAATGGAAAGTCGCCCGGAAACGATTCTGGCCGCAGCACGGCGGAGCCATTACAATCCGGCGCGAGCCCTCCAAGGAAAAATCATGACTGACCTCTACCTGGCTTCCGGCAGTCCGCGCCGGCGCGAATTGTTGGCGCAAATCGGCGTAAGCTTTGAAAAGATCAGCGCGCCGGTTGACGAAACGCCGCAACCCGACGAACTCGCGCACGATTATGTCTTGCGCCTCGCGCGCGCGAAAGCCGAGGCTGGCTGGCAGCGGATGCAGGAACTCGGTCTGCCGCCGCTCCCGGTGCTCGGCGCCGATACGACGGTCGCGCTGGCCGACCACCTGCTCGGCAAACCCGACGACGATGCCCATGCCGCAGCGATGTTGCGGCTATTGTCAGGCAAGACCCACGAAGTACTGACTGCGGTCGCGCTATGCACGGAATCCGGTTGCGAAACCGTTCTGTCGACGAGCCGCGTGCGCTTTGCCACGCTGACCGACGCGCAGATCGCTGCCTATATCGCCAGCGGCGAGCCGCACGACAAGGCCGGCAGCTATGGCATCCAGGGACTCGGCGGTCTGTTCGTCGAGCATCTCGACGGCAGCTTCACCGGCGTCATGGGCCTGCCGCTGCATGAAACCGCCGTACTGCTCGCAAAAGCAGGGCTTGGATTTCTTGCCAAATCCAGATAAAAATATCATATAAATCAATAACTTACAAAATCAATCCGGAACATATCCGCCACTGACTCGATCATTTCCAGCCAGATCGGCCCAGGTCTGCACCCCGGCAAACTCCGCGGCCTCAAGCAGTTGCCGGGCCGCCGCGCCCTGATCGTAGCCATGCTCGAACAGCAGCCAGCCGCCGGGCTTCAACCGGCTTGCCGCGCCTGCGACGATCACGCGCAAATGCGCAAGACCGTCCGCCCCGTCGGTCAACGCATTGCGCGGCTCGAAGCGCAGGTCGCCCAGTTGCAAGTGCGGATCGTACCGTTCGATATATGGCGGATTCGAGACGATCAGGTCAAAAGACGCGTCGGCCAGCGCGGCGAACCAGTCAGATTCAAGCAGGTGCACCTCGGCGCCAAGCCGCCCGGCGTTGTCCTGCGCGACCGCGAGCGCGGCCGCAGAGATGTCGACGGTCGTCACGGCGAGATCGGGCCGTTCGAGCTTCAGCGTGACCGGGATGCAGCCCGAACCGCAGCCAAGATCCAGGACTTGCGCCCCTTGTGGCGCACGCTCAAGCGCGAGTTCGACTAGCAATTCGGTTTCCGGGCGCGGGATCAGTACCGCCGGGGAAACCTGGAATTCGCGGCCAAAAAATTCTCGAGAGCCGACGATATAGGCCACCGGTTCGCCGGCTCGCCGGCGCTCGGCCAGCGCCGCGAAAGCGGCAGCATGTTCGGCGGCGACCGGGTCGCGGTCATGCGAAATCAGCCAGGCACGGCCATGCCCGGTCGCATAGTGAAACAGCACCTGCGCATCGCAGCGATCGAGCCCGCAATGGCGCAGCAGATCGGCATAAGTTTCAGAGGTCTTCATTTGCCCATTATCGCAGCGGCCGCTGCCGCATTCAAACCCGCAGCGGGAACACTGTGCTAGACTCGCGCAGCCATTGACCATGGAGGGCAGAATCATGCCGGCGACCGAACGCAAACCCAAGGAAATCCTGCAACAGACGCTGCAAGAAGTGAAGCGTCTGCTTGGCCGTCAGCGCGTGGTTGAAGACCTGGTTCACAAACAGGACATGCCGAAGCAAAACCTGGTCGAAGGGCTGGTGCACAAGCAGAACCTCGTCGAATTGAGCCACAAACTGGAATCGCTCAGCAGCACCGATATCGCCGCAGTCATCGAATCGCTGCCGCACGCGGACCGCTCGCTGGTGATCGGGCTGATCCCGATCGAACGCCTCGGTCCGGTACTGCTTGAAATGAGCGGCCATGTACGCAACGTCATCCTCGTCGGCATCGAGCAATCGACGCTGAACGCAATCGCCCAGAGCATGGAATGGGAAAAGCTCGTCCGCCTGACCAGTAAGCTGCCAGCCGAACGCCTCGGCCCGCTGCTTGAATCGCTCGAGGAATCGCGCCGCGACGATCTGAAGTCGGCGCTGACCGCGCGGCTCGCGCCGATCAGTTCGTCGATCAAGGCATTCGTGTTGCAGAACGGTCGGCTGATACAGCTGCCGAACCTAACCCAGGACGAGCTGCTGCGCCCCGATGTGGTCTGGATCGACATGGTCGATCCGACCGACGATGAGCGCGAACTGGTACAGAGTTCGTTCCGCCTCGAGCTGCCAGAAGACGAGGAAATGGAAGACCTCGAGGAATCGGCGCGTTGCTATGTCGACGAGCAGGGACTGCACATCAACTCGTTCTTCCTGCACAAGGACGAGGACAAGTCCGATAACGTCACGGTTTCCTTCCTGCTCAACGCTCACCGCCTACTGACGATCCGCGCCGAGGAACTTGCTGTGTTCCGCCTGTTCCGGTTGCGCGCCCGCGTGCAGCCCGGCTTCGTCGCCAGCGCGCAGGACATCCTGCTCGCGGTTTATGATGCCGCAGTCGAATACGATGCCGACATGCTCGAGGAGATCTACAACGATCTCGAAAGCGTCAGTCAACGTGTCCTCAACCATAGCGAGGAAATGAGCGACGAACTGATGGCCGAAACAGTCTCGCGGCTCGCGACCTACGAGGACATCAATGGCAAGGTGCGCCTCGACCTGATGGATACGCGACGCGCGCTGTCGTTCCTGCTCCGCAGCCGCCAGTGCGGCACCGAACAGGAAGCGAACCTGCGCGAGATCCTGCGCGACCTCGAATCACTGAACAACCACACCAGCTTCCTGTTCGACAAGATCAACTTCCTGATGGACGCGTTGATGGGGCTGATCAACCTGTCCCAGAACACCACAATCCGCCAGCTGACCATTCTCAGCGTCGTGTTCATGCCGCTGAACATCATCGCCGGCATGGGCGGCATGTCGGAATTCTCGATGATGACCCAGAGCGTACCGTGGCCGGTCGCCTACGGCGCGTTCACGGTCGGAATGCTGGTCGTTGCCTGGATCACGCTGCTGCTGCTGCGCCAGCACGAAAACCGCAAGAAAGCGCAAGCGGCGCGCAAGCGGCTCGCCAGCCGCTGACGGCAAGGGAATTCGCAGGGTCACATTGCCAGAGGACAAGGGAAGTCGGGTACGCGCTTGCCCGACTCGAGCTGCTGCGGGCCTTGTTGCGACCCGAAGATGCCGCTACCGGCTCCCGTGCGAAATCATCGCCCCATGCCGCCGACCTGCTGCGCCAGATACGTCGCATAGTTGTCGGTCATGCCGCCGATGAAATCGAGCACGCGCCGGTACGACTGGTACAGCGGCCATTCCTTCTTCGGCGCGTTGTATTCCATCAGGTCGAGGATGCGCTGCATGCGGTACGGCATCTGCGGCGCGACCTTCAGCTGATAGGCCGCCGTGCAGAACGCATCAAGCAGAATGTCGAGGCAGGTGAACGCGCCGACTTCGACCTCGACCTTGTGGCGCGCATTGAAGATACGTTCGCGTGCAAGCTTCTTGGCCTCGCCAATGCCTTCGCGGATAAAGCCGGGGCAATCGTTGAGCAGATCGCCTTGATAGCTGCCTTCGAGCAGCCGGTGCTGCTGACGCACGAACGCGTCGGCGACCTCGCGCACACAGCGGTCGACCACCTTGCCGCGCAGCAGCGCCATCTTGCGCCGCATCGACGGCGCGGCCGCCAGTTCAAGCTGCACCAGTTCCGGATTGCCGCAAATCTTCAACAACAGCGGTTCGACCGTCTCATACGGCAACATGCCGATCTCAATGCCATCCTCAAGGTCGAGCACCGCGTAACAGATATCGTCGGCCGCCTCCATCAGATAGGACAGCGGATGACGCGCCCACTTGCCCGGCGCGAGTTGCGGCAGGCCAAGCTCGGCGACGGTTTCCTCAAGCAGATGCTTTTCGCTCTGGTAACAACTAAACTTGCCCGAGCCCGAGGCGTGCTCGCCAGTCCACGGATACTTGAGCGTGGTGCCGAGCGTCGCATAGGTCAGGCGCATTCCGCCGTCGAAGCGGTGGTTTTCCAGCTGCGTCACCACGCGAAACCCCTGCGCATTGCCCTCGAAGGTTCGCAGATCGAGCCGCTCGGCCTCCGCCAGATTCTGCAACAGATAGGCATGATCGTCGCGGCGGAACCAGTCGCGAATCGCATACTCGCCCGCATGGCCGAACGGCGGATTGCCGATATCGTGCGCGACGCACGCGGCCTGGATGATCGCACCGACATCGTATGGAGAAATGTCCGCCGGCAACTGACCGACCAGCCGGCGCCCGACGATCAGGCCAAGGCTGCGGCCGACGCAGCTGACCTCGATCGAATGGGTCAGCCGGGTGTGAACCTGATCGTTCTCGCTCATCGGGTGCACCTGGGTCTTGCGCCCCATGCGCCGGAACGGACTGGAAAACACGATCCGGTCGTGATCCTTGTGAAAATCGCTGCGCCCGGATTCGGGCGAAGTGTGTTCGGAGCGCTGCGCGCCGAGACGATGCGCGCACAGCAGCCGGTTCCAGTCCATCATGATCTTGTCCACTGATTCGAGAGGGCGACCGATGCCCGTTTCCTGCGTTCAGGTTCCCGGCATCGGTTCGCCAGTATAACTTGACCGGGCTTGGACAACGCGCGCGGCATGGCCGGCCCGGGCAAAAAACCGGCAAAACCGCGCCAGGAATCGTGTCCGCCGCCACGGCTTTTGCTAAACTATCCGCCGCTTTTTTATGAGGATCATCATGGCGCTGCTCGAGATTCGCGACGTCGTCAAAACCTTCGACGACTTCACGGCGGTCGATCACGTCAGCCTTTCGGTCGAGGCGGGCGAATTCTTCACCCTGCTCGGCCCGTCCGGATGCGGCAAGACCACGCTGCTGCGCATGCTCGCGGGCTTCGAGAAGCCGGATTCGGGCGAGATCATTCTCGACGGCCAGAACGTGGCCAACGTACCGCCGGAAAAACGCCCGGTCCACACGGTATTCCAGAACTATGCGATCTTCCCGCACATGACGGTCGCGCAGAACATCGCGTTCCCATTGAAAATGGCCAAGGTCCCCGAGGCCGAAATCAAGGCCCGCGTCGAAGAAGCGCTTGAGGACGTTCGTCTGCAGCAGTTCGCCAAGCGTTATCCGCACGAGATGTCCGGCGGCCAGCGTCAGCGCGTCGCGATCGCGCGCGCGCTCGTGAACCGGCCACGCCTGCTGCTGCTCGACGAACCGTTGTCCGCGCTCGACGCGAAACTGCGCGAGCAGATGCAGATCGAGCTGATCACGCTGCAGAAGGAAGTCGGAATCACCTTCGTCTACGTCACGCACGACCAGGGCGAGGCGCTCGCGCTGTCGCACCGGATCGCGGTCATGAACAAGGGCCGGATCGAGCAGCTCGACGCTCCCGAGGCGATCTACGGTTATCCGAAAAGCCGCTTTGTCGCCGACTTCATCGGCCACTGCAACCTGCTCGATGCGACGGTCAGGGAAATCGGCACCGACCGGATGAAGATCGAGATCGCCGGCGTCGGCATCGCCGAGGCGCTTCCGGTCGAAGGCGCTGAAGTCGGCCACGCTGGCGCGCTGTCGCTGCGCCCGGAAAAGATCAAGCTCGGCGTCTCGCTGCCGTCTGACGATCCGGATGAGGTTCACTTCAAGGGGCGCGTGCATGACTGCCTGTACATGGGCGACGTGACGATCTACATCATCGAGCTCGACAACGGCATGCTGGTCGAGGCGATGCTGCCGAACTCCGACCCGGGCAAGGCCAAGTTCTTCGATGACAACGATCTGGTGGAACTGGCGTGGCGTTACGACGCCGGCCACTTCCTGCCGGCCTGACGGAGAAGCACATGGCACGACACAGGCGTTTGGCCCGCTGGCTGATCTCCGGCCCACCGCTGCTCTACCTGATCCTTTTCTTCGCGATCCCGTCGCTGATCATGGCTTTCGCCGCGTTCCGCTTTCCGGGCGACTACGGCGGCCTGCTGCCACTGGTCGGCGCCGACGAAACCGGCGCGACCCGACTTCTGGTCAACAGCGAGAACTGGCACGATTTCCTGACGCTCGAGAACTTCGCGCGCTTCTTCGAAGATCCCGTCTACATCGAGCTGTTCATCAAGTCGTTCTGGTACGCCGGCATCACGACGTTCATCTGCCTCGCGCTCGGCTATCCGCTCGCCTGGCTGATCGCGCGCAGCCCGAAAAAGTACCGCGACCTGATGATCCTGCTCGTGATCCTGCCGTTCTGGAGCAACTTCCTGATCCGCGTCTACGCCTGGATGATCATCCTCGGCCCACAGGGCTACATCGCCCGAGCACTCAACGGCCTGCTGGCGACGGTCGGTCTCGGCCCGGTGCAAATCCTGTTCTCGCACTTCGCCGTGATCCTCGTGCTCGTCTACGTGCACCTGCCGTTCATGGTGCTGCCACTGTACGCCAACCTCGAAAAACACGACACGAACCTGCTCGACGCCGCCCAGGACCTCGGCGCGAACAAATGGCAGCGTTTCTGGCGCATTACCTGGCCACTGTCACTGCCAGGCGTATTCGCCGGCGCGGCGCTGGTCTTCATCCCGGCGCTCGGCATGTTCGCCGTGCCGGATCTGGTCGGCGGCACCGACGGCTTCATGGTCGGCAACCTGATCAAGCAACAGTTCCTCGACAGCCGCGACTGGCCGTTCGGCTCGTCACTGTCGATCATGCTGACGATCGCCGTGCTGCTGCTCGCAGCGATCGCCGGCTGGCTCGGCAAGGGAGGCAAGCGCGATGCGCTTTAAGCAACACAAGGCCTTGTGGTCAATCGCGATTGCCACCTACGCATTCCTGTACCTGCCGCTGATCATCGTCGTAATCTACTCGTTCAACGACTCGCGTCTGAACGCCGAGTGGGTCGGCTTCACGCTGAACTGGTACCAGGCGCTGTTCGCCGACGAGCCGATGCTCACCGCGGCGCGCAACACGCTGATCATCGGCGCGATCACCAGCGTTTGCGCGACCGTTCTCGGCACGCTGGCCGGGCTGGCGATGCACCGCTACAAGCTGCGTCTGCTGCCGGTACTGGTGCTGACGCCGATCGCGATCCCGGAAATCCTGATGGGGCTGTCGCTCCTGGTGTTCTTCGTCACGCTGAACTTCACGCTTGGCTTCGTCTCGATTACGCTCGCGCACATCGCATTCTGCGTCGGCTTCGTCGCGATCGTCGTGCGGGCGCGACTTGCCGGCATGGACAACGCGCTGGTCGAGGCCGCGCGCGACTTGGGCGCGACGCCGCTGCAGGCGTTTCGCCTGGTCACGCTGCCCTTGATCATGCCCGGCATCGTCGCCGGCGCGCTGATGGCGTTCACGCTGTCGATCGATGATTTCGTGATCACCTACTTCACCGCCGGCGCCGGCGCGTCGACGCTGCCGCTGCAGATCTATTCGATGCTGAAGATCGCGGTCACACCGGAAGTCAACGCGATCTCGACGCTGCTGATGCTGCTGACGCTGGCGCTGATCTTTATCGCGAGCAAACTCGCGCCCGGCGCGCTATGCGGCGAATAAAACTCATATTAATCAATAAGTTACATCAATACCTCACAAGAGGAAAATCGTGGCATAATCGCGCGGACGGCTTCCAAACCGTCCCGCATTTTTATTCCCCTAGCCCTACCCTGCCAAAGAAAGGTAATCGAGATGAAAAAGTTGCTGCTGGCCATGCTGGTAGCGGCGGGCGCAGCCCAAGCCGAAGACGTGCTCCATATCTACAACTGGAACAACTACCTGGCTCCGGAAACCGTGAAGCGGTTCGAGGCCGAGTGCAAGTGCAAGCTGGTTCAGGACTACTACGGCGCGATGGAAGAAATGCTGGCCAAGCTGTCGGCCGGCGCCAAGGGTTACGACGTCGTCGTTCCGACCGGCTTCGCGATCCCGCCGCTGGTCAAGCAAAACCTCGTGCAGCCGCTCGACAAGGCCAAACTGCCCAACAGCAAGAATCTTGATGCCGGTTTCCTCAATAGTCCGTTCGATCAGGGCAACCAGTATTCGGCGCCGTACTCGTTCACGACGACACTGATCGGTTACAACGATGCCAAGATCAAGGAACTAAAGCTCGATCCGACCTCGTGGGCGATCCTGTTCGACCCGGCGATCCTCGCCAAGATCAAGGGCAAGGTGACCGTGCTCGACGACTCGCGCGAACTGTTCGCCGCCGCGCTGATGTATAACGGTTTCTCCGCGAACTCGACCAAGCCCGAGGAATGGGTCAAGGCCAAGGAAACGATCGTAAAGGCCAAATCATACTGGGCCGCGTTCAACACCCAGAGCTACATCAAGGAACTGACGCTCGGCAACATCTGGGTCGCGCACGGCTATTCGAACGACATGTTCCAGGCCAATGCCGACGCCAAGGCCGCGAAGCGTCCGTTCGGCATCGGCTACACGCTGCAGAAGCAGGGCAACACGCTGTCGCTCGACAGCATGATGGTGCTGAAATCGGCGCCGCGCCCGGACCTCGCGCACAAGTTCATCAACTTCATGCTTGATGGCAAGAACTCGTCCGAGCTGACCAACATGATCGGCTCCGGCAACCCGAACACGGCCGCCGCCGCGCACGTGAAGCCCGAGATCAAGAAGATCAGCGCGGTATTCCCGGATGGCGAGGCAAAAAAGAAACTGGTGCAGTTGAACGCACTCGAGGGCAAGCCGCTGCGTGAGCTGAACAAGCTCTGGACGCAGGTCAAGACAGCACGATAAGCCGTCGCGGGCGGGATTTTCCGCCCGCATTTTTTTGAACGAAGGTTGCGATGCACGCATTCCCGTCGATCAGCTATCTCGCCTACGACAGCGAGCCGACCCGGCTCGCGCGCTATCTGCTTGCCTGCTCGGTGCTCGTGATCGCACTGGTCAGCCTTTACCCGTTCGCCGGCTGGCGCATGCCGAACCAGCCACTGTTCGATTTCTTCGCCTTTCCGCTGCCGCATTACTACACACTCTTCGACAACGCGATCAACGTGCTCGCTTATATACCGTTCGGCTATTGCCTGGCCGCGACGCTGGGCCGGCGCTGGTACGCGCTGCCGACCGCACTGCTGGCCGGCGCCCTGCTTTCCGGCACGATCGAATTCGCCCAGCTGTTTCTGCCCGGACGGATCTCGTCGAATCTCGACATCCTCAGCAATGCTGCCGGCAGCCTGATTGGCGGTCTGCTCGCTGCGATCTTCGGCAGCCGGCGCTGGCAACGGCTGTGGCGGCTCTGGCGTCATGAACGGCTCGCGCCGAGTTCGCTGACCGAGTGGGGCTTCGCCTGGCTGCTGTTATGGTTCGTTTCCCAGTTCGATCCGATACAGCCCTACCTCGGCGTCGTCGTAACGCCGCGCGGTCTGCCCCAGCCCTTCGAATCGCCGATCGAGAATGCCGAATTCTTCCTGCGCCTGCTTGAAGGCGGCGGCATGATGCTGAACCTGGTCGGCGTCGCGCTGTATGTCTCGCTGCTGTGCCGCCTGAACGCGCAGGCGCCGCGCGCGATCACGCTGACGCTCGGGCTCGCGCTGCTGGCGAAAATGCTGTTCGCCGGCATGCTGCTGAAGCCCGCGCAATTCCTTTCGTGGATCAATCTGAACATCGTCGTCGGCGGCCTTGCCGGTCTGGCGCTGATCTATCTGGTCTGGCGCATCCAGCGTCGCCTGCGCGCACTGCTCGCATTTGCCGCGCTGCTGTCGGCGCAGGCTGTCAGTTGGGTCTGGCCCTTATCCGCGCGAATCGCCGACGACCTGCCGCTGTTCCGCTGGCGCTACGGCCATATCGAGCATTTCAGCGGACTGGCAACGATCATTGGCGACTTATGGCCGCTTGGCGCCCTGCTCTGGCTGCTGTTCCTCGCCGCGCACCCGTCTCCTGATCAACGGTGGAATCATGACCTCCATTCCCGCTATTGAAGCCGTCGTCGAGCGGCTGCTCGAAGCCGAACGCGTACTGTTCATCACGGGCGCAGGTGTCTCGGCCGATTCAGGCTTGCCGACCTACCGCGGCATCGGCGGCCTGTACAACAACCGGCATACCGACGAAGGCATGCCGATCGAGGTCGCGCTGTCCGCCGAAGTCATGCGCAAGACGCCGGCGATCACCTGGAAATACCTCGCACAGATCGAAGCCGCCTGCCGCGCCGCACAGCCGAACGCCGCGCATGAAGCGATCGCCCGCTTGCAGCAGCACCGGCAGGTCACGGTGCTGACGCAAAATATCGACGGTTTTCACCGCCGCGCGGGCAGCCACGACCTGATCGAGATCCACGGCAACCTGTTCGACTTGTATTGCGGCCAATGCGGGCATGAGGCGCGCGTACCGGACTATTCCGGCCTCGACAAGCTGCCGCCGCCCTGTCCGGAATGCGGCCATTTCCTGCGCACGCGCGTCGTGCTGTTCAACGAAATGCTGCCCGAAGCCGCGCTGGGCCGGCTCTACGAGACCATGGAACGCGGCTACGATCTGGTGTTCAGCGTCGGCACGACCAGCGTTTTCCCATATATCGCCGAGCCTTTCCGGATCGCGCGCCGGGTCGGCGCGCTGGCGGTCGAGATCAACCCGGCCGACACCGAAGTCAGCCACTACGCCGACATCCGCTGGCATTGCGGCGCAGCCGAGGCGCTGACCGCGTTGATGGCGCAATTGACCTAGCTTTACGCAAGTTATTGTTTTTTATGGTGTTTTTCAGGCGGGCGCGGTGCAGGACGCCTGCCATCAAGCAAATGCCGGATCGCCAGAACCGGATGGCGCAGCAGCATGCGCGGCCCAGCCCAGCGCATCGCCTGCCTGACCCGCTCGCGCGGATCGGCGCCATAGCAATGCACGAGACAATTGGCGCAGGTCGGCTTGGCATCGCCAAAAACGCAGCGTTCGAGCCGGCGCGCCGCATAGTCGAGCAGTTCGTTGCAGTCCGCGCACAGCGCGCCCGCTGGCTGGTGATGCGCGCGGCAGTACATGCGCAGCATGACCGCCAG
>RRZT012519687.1_pt1 | contig 11772 bp, 10 predicted proteins | sample 2165551 | NCBI WGS metagenome assembly RRZT01 (sample SAMN10456910, study PRJNA506462) | wastewater metagenome | biome: wastewater; feature: sludge; material: wastewater sludge; isolation source: wastewater sludge with Escherichia coli K12::gfp cells carrying plasmid... | place: USA: Moscow, Idaho... | reverse complement strand
GTTCAGGTTGAACCGGAATGAGCGTTCACATTGGTCCGGAAATGGTGTTCACGTTGAACCGGAATCGGTGTTCATGATCAGCCGGAATATGCACAGCAAGCTCTCCAGCGGCATGGGGCGCGCCGTGACCGTGGTGCAGGGACTGACGGGCAGCGCCTGTGACAGGGGGAGAAAATGATGCAGCTCATGCTGTAATCGGATCGGATAGCCGGGGCTTCACCGGTGGTGCCATGACTACGCTAGTTGGCGATGTCTTGCAGCCAGGGGCCGATATGGGCGTTGGCGGTAGACACATCCAGCGCCAGCACTGCCTTGTTGAGGGTGGTAGCCTGTGGTGTGACAAAACTGCGCTTGAGGTAGCCCTTGAACGCTCGACCTTGCCTTTGGTCTGGGCCCAGTAGGGATGGCTGACACGGGGGCGAAAACCGAGCTCTTCGGCCAGGGCGAGCAGGGCCGGGTGCCAAGGATAGTCGCCGTCACCATAGGCACCGCGCTTGCGGATAATGGTGAAATCGACCTGCATCTGTTTACCGGGGGAGGGCAAAACGGACGACGGTGCCTAGAGCATCATGGTGCTGAGGTGATACCAGGTTGAGCTGGGAGAGCCCACCAGTGTAACCACGCTCTCGCAGTTCCCTGAGCAGTATCGTCGCCGGGATCCCGTATGGTTTCGCAGCCTGGATACGCGCTTGCAGATAGGGTTTGAAGGGGGCGATCTTGGTTGGGCGAGCTGCTCGGCTGGGATAGATTGGCAGGCCCAGGTTACGCAGATACTTGCGCTCCGTGTTACTGGACACCCGCAATTGCTGGGCGATAGCCCGGATGCTCATGCCCTGACGGGCCAACACTCGGATTTCCACTGATAACTCCTGGGTCAAAATGGGGGCAGCTCAAAAGCCACGATCTTGGCCCAGGTGGGTCAACTTTACTCCGGCGTTAGTGGGTCATTTTTACATCGGCGGTGATAAGGTTTATCGATTGCATCAAGTAAAAATGAGCAAGCAGGGGAGTATGTGTACTCTTTACCCAATTAACTTGGAAAGTTGTGGATTATTGCGCATCAACAAGCACCAACGAGCGACAGCCGATAGTTCAGCTGTCGGGCTGGTCATTTCGCGCACGCGAGCTCGAACTTCGGTAAGCTTCGCTTTGGCTGCTGGATTATTGCCTGTCGTGCAGCGGGCTTTAGCTTTTGTAAAGTCATCGATTAGTTTGTCCACTTGCTGCCAGACTTTGCGGCGAGCTTCTGCTAGGGGGGGATGCTCATTGAGTTTGAGTCGCTTTACCGTCTCGTTGACTCGCTCCTGCTCCCAAGCAGAGGAACCAGGCATAGGAATGACCTTCCCTTCTTCGTCAAAGGCGATAAGCGCAACGTCATCGTCATCAATAGGATCGAGTAGATAACGTGTTTCGGATTCCTCACAGGGATCGGTGTAGGTAGAACACAGTGAGCCGCCCTTGAGTGGAAACCATCCACCTTTTTTACGGTTACCTACATTACCGCACACGCGAAAATTCATGTAGTCAAATGCCAGCCACCAGTAGCCATCACGCAGGCTTGCATCCAATGCCTTAGCTTCTTTCTTGGGTCGAAAATGCTCCACATCGTAATGTGAGTACAGCTCGCGAACCTCTGAAAACCAGCACTTACCCGCTGACAAAGCTAACAGCCATTCCTTTAGTGCACCCCAGTGCGCACTGTTGGAATCAATTAGCGTGTTGCGTTCATCTCGTTTCCCTGCAGCATCCAAAGCGGCCAACGCTGCTATTAGTTGGGCCGATTTCGCCAACCAAGCATCCCATTTCGCTTGTGTCCATGGTGTCCAGTTCGGGATGTCAGTATCGGTCGGTCGCTTGTGCTCTAGGTCAATCCAGATCATTGGGCTCCTTCCTCACGCAATATTTCGTCAATGATGGCATCGGCAATCGCATCTTGTTCGGCCTGCTCTTGCGGTGTGAGAGTGGATTTACGGAAGCGTCTGTGTTGCGCCATCTTGCGCACGAATAGCGCGTAATCCGGGTCGCGGAAGTCGGAGGTTGAAAATCCGAGGTCAGCCAGTTCGGCAGAAAGTCGCGATAGCTCGGCATCTTCTTCAGGGGTGCGAGGAGACTGTACGAAGAGTTCATTTCTGCGGAACAAGCGGCGCTCGGTCTCTATGTCCAGCGTGGACGACAAACCAAACAAGTCGCTCTTGAGTAGCCCTGTTACACCCATCCCCTGAGGATGTTCATCCGGATTATCGACAAGGGTGCGGTTACCATCACGACGTAGTATATGTACCTGCTCTCGCTTCAAGCTGCCCACCATCATGGGGTCGTGGGTGGTAATGAGGATTTGCGAATGTCCGGTGGATGTATCAAAGGCACTGCTACTAAATGCACTGCTGAAGCCACCTTCATGGGTATTGCCCAATACTCCTTCGATATCGTCAAAATAGCGAAGCTTCCAGATCGGGTTCAGGTGGGTATCTGGTTCATCAAGCAGAAATAGGCAGTGGTTTTCGCGAGTGATGCGCATCAGTCCCAACACGGTTAGCATTTGCAGCTCGCCTTCTGACAGATGCGTAAAGTTCACCTTGCCGCCATGTTCATCGCGTTTCTTCACCGTGATGCGCACTTCTTCGATTAGGTCACCAATGTAGGCTCCTTCTGCATAGCGGAAGAAACTGTCGGTGCTGCCGATTAGTTCGCCCAGTTGTTTGAGCTTTTCCTGACTTGGCACGAAAAGGTACAGCTGTTTTTGCTTTTCGGTGCGGCCACGAAAGTCGATCTGTTTGGTCGCCTCTTGCTCAATCGGTGCCCAAGACACTTGCCAGAGTTTGTCTAGGAACTCGCTTACCACATTGCCACGGGCATACCAGAAGCGTGGATCGCCCTCGTTCAGCTCTTGTTCGTCGAACTTGCCACCACGGCGCTTTTCTCGCAGGCGGTGCGGTTCTTTCAGCACAAATAGTGCTGATTCCAGCGACTCAATGTGCAGATTTTTGAGTACCTTCTGAAATACGGGATCGTCCGATAGTAGGCAAGCCAGCAACACCAGCTGACTGTGGCCGCCGCGACAATAAAACAGGCGGCGCAACCGGTCGTCGCCTGATTGTTTCAGTCGTGCATCACTGCGGCGTTTGGCTTCTTCAATTGCACGTATATTCGCATCGGATCCGGTAAAGTTTTCCAGCAGCTGTTCGGGCAGGACTTCGTCAGTGGTGATTTCCTGGCGCTGGTTGAAACGACGTTGGTGCTCTTGAAACAATGCCTCGATACGCTCGTTGCGACCTGAGTAATAGGCAAAAATATGCGCAGGCAGTAGCTCACGGTTTTTCAGCAAAAAGCCCTGTGATTCAGCTTTACTGTCTACCCATACATAGGGGCGCTTCTGCTTGGCAGTATCGGCCTCAATACGTACCGCATGGCCGCGAATGCTGTATTCCAACGTATAATCGAATGCTGCTTCACGGTCGAGATCTACATCACGGAAGATGGTGATCAACGCCTCGATCAGGTTGGACTTGCCTGTGCCGTTCTGGCCAATCAGGGCATGGCTACGGATAGGTTTCGGAGGTGCATCTGTTGCGCTTACTGCTGGCTTCAAATGTGTTGCAAAATCGATGTCGAGATTGCGCAGATTGCGGAAGGTTGGGATGCGGATGCGCAGCAGTTGCATATCAGGCTCTCATCGTGTTGTCTGGTTTTTCACGCACTTCGGCGGGGGCTGGTTCTCGGATCCAGCCGTGTGCCACTTCTATTTTCAGCTGCGCGTAGAAGGCATCAATCTCGCCGCCGAAGCGCTGCCACAGATCCTTGGCGCTCATTTCGCCGTTGTGGCGGGCTAGAATGGTGGCCAGCGGCGCTTGGGCTTTGATGTCGGGTGGTGTGCCCAAGCATAGTGGGGCGATCAGCTCGGTTTGAGGGGCTCTCATGGGTTCCTCTTCTTGTTCGATGGTGAGGCCTGTCAATGTTGAAATCACGGCATTCGCCAGAAGCGCGGATAAGGATTGTTTCCTCTGTAGCTGGTTACGCCATTCGGTGCACTGTGAGGTAAGCTCAGCAAGCAAAGTGATAATTCGCTTTTGCTCGTCAAGAGGTGGGATCGGTAATGCAAAGCTACGGAGCTGCGTCATATTGATCGATGCAAGATTTGTTGTCTGCTTAGACGCTCCAGCAAAATAGCCACGTCCGATATTCGAGTTGAAAACTAATTCAACCCATTCATTAAGCAGTTGTTTGCTGGGGACACGCGCTTTGAACACGTGATTTTGATGTAGACAGTTCGTTATACCACCACGCCAAATTGCAGTGCGTCCGACCTTGTCCCAATCCCCACCTTCTGTGATCAGAAGATCGCCTTTTTGAACCTGATACTTCGCCAGTTCGTCAGCGGCAATTTCAATTGTCTTCAAACCATCGAGCTTGAAATGACCACGCTGAACATTAGCCACTGCCAAGTACGGACAGACCATCATTTGTTTACCACGAAGGTTGCGTCCTTTGGTAACACCTCCAATAACTATTGCCACCTCATCGAAGGGGGCGATCGCCCAATGATTGGGATAGATCGTTTCGTACTCGGCCATGCTAACCAACTTTTGACGCCGCATCAGACCATCATTGATGTACTTCACCCGCAATTGTGAACAATCTGCTTTGATTGCTTCTAGGTCAGCTGATGTTACAGATGCCTCCACAAGCAGGCCGCGAACAGCCAGACTCTTCAATGCAGCGATAACGTCATCAACATCCTCTGGTGCATGAAAAAGCCGCATGAAATTGTCTGCTAGGCGTGCCCATGTCGTTTGTAGTTCTTGTGAGCAGGTGGCGTTGGTGAGGGCTTGTAATGTAGCCTGACGCAGGGCGTTTTGTAATTTGCGGCGCTCTTGCTGCTGCGTTTCCAGCTTGTAACACAAGGCCATCAACTCATCGACTTTGGCAACGATGCGCGATTGTTCTTTGATTGGGGGGAGGGGGATCTCAAATTGTTCGAGCACCTTCTTACTGAGGCCTTCTCTCGCCATTCCTACTTGGCGACTCCAAATCATGCTTTGGAGTAGGGGCGATAGAAAGCATATATGCAAGTAATGTCGAGCAGTGGCGTCCAGTAATCGAATGATAGTTACATGTTGGCTGACATTGGCTGGGACAAGGTTCGTGGGTACGACCGCACAGCGCCCCAATGATGCTCCAGTGATGTTCAGCAGTAGATCATGCGCCTGGAGAATTGTGCCCCCCATATTCTGATTCGTCTCTGGAGTGATGTAGGCCACATCGTCGAGTCGAATGCCGTCGTTCCAAACATTCTGTGAGCGCAAAAAAGGAATGCCTTTTTTGACATAAGTTTGGCTTCCGCCGCGCGGAGTACTTCCTGAGCCAATCTTGGATGTGAAACGTCCAAGGCGTGCAAAAGACCACCCGGGTGGGGGAGTAAATGGCATTTCTTCTGGGGAAATATCTAACATCTGTTTTGGTTTGGGAATTTTTTTCTCGGCGTAGAGTTTTTCCTTCATCTGATCGCAAGCCTGTAGCCATTCAGATGCTGGTTGGTCTTCGCTATTTTGTTCGACAAGCCTACCAGTTACAGCCAGAGACAAGATCAGCTCACGCAGCTTATCAACTCCCCCCGGCGCATTAGCAATATGCCCAAATTCCGCCAAAAACTGTTTCGTGTCCATCAAGCATCCTCACCAGAAAAGTGGTGAGCGAGAGCGGCGGCCAACTCGCTTTTGAGCTGGTTTTCTGTTTCTTCAATTTCGCCCAACAGTTTTTTGTACTTCTCCAGCAGTAGGTCCGGGTTGTGGGTTTCTGCTTCTGGTGTGTTAGGGTTTTTCAGATCGAGGTTAAAGATGGGCCAGTAGAGGCGATCTCCCGCGGTTTGCGCATCACGCGCTTGCAAGTCCAGTCCATCCGCGACGTATCGTAGACGGGTTACAGAATTTTCCAGCAGAGAAATAACTTGCTGAGTGCTTTGACACTCAATTGCAGCTTGTAATTCCTCTATGAGCACTGAGACATAAAGTCGCCCATTCTGATCAACTTTCTTTAAGTCGCTCTGTAAATCCGTTAGTTGCTCCTTCAGGTATTCCACTAGTCCTGGATCACTACGTCGCCCGGTCAAACTGTCTGACAGGTATTTTGCCTGACGACGTTTCAATCCAGCGCTGACTTGGAGTTGCTCAGCTTTTTCCCAATGTGGCTGTGCTGCCGCTTCAGCCTGATCGTGCATGGTTTTGAAATCAACCTTCCAGGCAAATTCATTTTCCACTCGGTCGGCAAAGTCGTTTTCTTCCGATCCCCACCACTCTTGCTCGGGTTTGAATTCTTCGAGACGAATGGGCTTGGTCTTGGAATAGCTCTTGTAGCCTGGTGGGTAGGGATGCTCGTAGAACCATATGGTGTCAGTGTGGAAGTGTTCGGTGCCATCGTGCACCGTGCTGCCTTTGGTGAAGAACAGCAGGTTGGTCTTGATGGTTGTATATGGTGCGAACACCCCCTTGGGTAAACGGATGATGGTGTGCAGCTTGCAGTCGCGCAACAACAGCTTTTTCAGAGAGCTTTTGATGCCATCGCCAAACAAAAAGCCATCGGGTAATACCACTGCGCCGCGCCCTTTTTCCTTCAACAATTTCTTGATGATGAGAACCATGAACATATCGGCGGTTTCGCGAGTGCGCAGGTCAGCCGGATAGTCACTACCCACGCCATCGTCTTCATATCCTCCGAATGGGGGGTTTGTGATGATGCAATCGACTTTTTGGTTGGCGCTCCATTCGTTCCAACCGATGCCTAGCGTATTTTTGTGCTCGATCTGGCTGGGCACGTCAATACCGTGTAGCAGCATGTTGGTGGTGCAGAGCAGGTGCGGCAACTGCTTCTTTTCGATGCCGTAGATCAACTCTTCAATAGCTCGCTTATCTTCCGCACTGGATCGGGTGGTGAGCTGGTTACGGAGGTGGTCGATCGCTGCAGTCAAGAAGCCGCCTGTTCCACAGGCAGGATCCATTACGGTTTCACGTTTGTCTAAACGTGGGTTGACTCTATCGGCCATAAAGGCCGTGATGGCGCGTGGGGTATAGAACTCCCCTGCATTACCTGCGCCACGCAAGTCGTTAAGTAATTGCTCGTATACATCACCAATATTGGCGCGGATGGTAAAGTCGTGGAAATCGATAGCCTCTTCCAACTTCTCTATCACGGCAAGCATCTGCGAGCCGGACTTCATATAGTTATTCGCATCCTCAAAGACACTACGGATTACTTTGTGTTGGAGGCTTTTGTTGGCATCAATCTCTTTGAGCGTTGGGAATAACTCATTGTTGACGAAGCTGATCAATTCACTACCGGCAATTTGTGGTTTTTTTTTGCCATCAGCATCGACTATATAGGCTGCCCAGTTACGCCAGCGGTATTCCTCAGGCAAGGGAGATGTATATGCCGGGTCATCATCCGCCCACTCTTCCTCACGTTGATCAAACACCTTGAGGAACAACATCCATGTGAGCTGGCCGAGACGCTGTGCGTCGCCATCGACGCCGTCATCCTTGCGCATGATGTCTTGAATGGATTTGATGGTACTGCTGAGATTCATCTGAGTGTTCGCTAGTTGGTGGCTTGCTGTTTAATCAAGCCTGTTTTGATTCATATATGTCGTAGAGAGCCAGTTCCAGCTCCTGTACAGCTTGGGTGTACTGCTCTACGCCACCAAAAATGCCCCGGCGGATTTTTGTTTTGCTGCCAAATTGGTCAAATGGCGGCAACTCCAGCACTTTAGCATCCTCTATGTCTTGTATGCCGTGATCGGCAAACTTATCGAGTAAGGCTTCCAGTACGCCTTTGGCTTGCCCGCCGTACTTGCCAAACACATCGCACTTTTTCACGTTGTTGGCTCGTTCCCGCCGAGTGAGTGGTTTTTGGTCAAAGGCTAAGTGGGTTACCAGATCAAACGCGTCCAGTTCGCTGCCGTTTACGACAGCCTGTTGCAGGAGTTCTAATGGTACGCCATGTTTTTCCAATTCTTCTAGCACTGCTTGTTTACGTTCGGCGCAGCTCCAGCGGCGCAGGAAATCGGTTAGGGTTCCGAACTCAGCCTGTAGGGTGCTTTTAATCTCATTTTTGAGTAGGACTCGGTAGTCCTCAGTTATGAGCTTGCCGTCGACATCAAGGTACTGTGAGCGCTCTACCGCTAGACGCACATTGACGTCATCAATCACATACCTTATTCGGCCTGAGCTGCCAGTGAGGCTGGGATCATAGGGTAGAGGTTCGGGCTCGTCTATAGAAGGGGGCGTGTCGACATCTGGTGGTAGCACAGGATCCTCAGGGCGAGGCTCGTAGATCACCACGGGTTCGCCGTCGAAATCGGGATCAGCAAACAGTCGCGTAGCGCCTTTGAAGTCCATGATGGTGAAGTAGAGTTTTTGGTAGTCTTCGCGAAGGCGAGTGCCGCGGCCAATGATCTGTTTGAACTCCGTCATTGAGTTTATGTTCTGATCCAAGACAATCAGCTTGCAGGTTTTTGCATCTACGCCCGTGGTAAGAAGCTTTGAGGTGGTGGCAATCACCGGGTAAGGTTCATCGTTGTCGATAAAGTAGGAGAGCTGTGCTTTCCCTTCGTTATCGTCTCCGGTAATTCGCATGACATAGCGGCGGTTGCTGGCTGCTGCTGGGATGAGCTTGACCAGCTCTTGCCGCATCCGTTCGGCGTGGTCCTGGTCGTCACAAAAAACGATGGTTTTGGCCATGGGATCGGTTGCTTGGAGGTATTCCCATACCTTGTTGGCGACAAGAGTAGTGCGTTTCACCAGTACCAGATTGCGATCAAAGTCTTTGACGTTGTACTGCCGTTGCTCAATGGTCTGGCCTAGTTTGTCGATTTTTCCCTTCTCAGGTGTGTAGCCGACTGCATCAACATCGGTTGCAATGCGGATAACCTTGTAGGGGGCAAGAAAACCGTCCTCAATACCCTGCTTGAGTGAATAGGTGTAAATGGGGTCTCCGAAGTAGGTTATGTTGCTTATTTCTTTGGTTTCTTTCGGTGTGGCGGTCAAGCCAAGGTGGGTGGCAGTAGTGAAATAATCGAGTATATCGCGCCATGCTGAGTCTTCCGCGGCGCTTCCACGATGACACTCATCAATCACGACTAAGTCGAAGAAATCCTCTGGAAACTGGCGATAGATTTGCTTCCATTCTTCCTTCCCCGTTACCGCTTGGTAGAGAGCAAGGTAGATCTCGTAATTCTTTTTGACTTCACGGTTGGTAACTTTCTGCATTACCTCGCCGAAGGGGGCGAAATCTTGCTGCATGGTTTGGTCGACGAGGATATTGCGATCAGCCAGGAACAAAATTCGTTTCTTGGATTTTGCCTTCCACAAGCGCCAAATGATCTGAAAAGCTGTGTACGTTTTCCCTGTACCGGTGGCCATAACCAGCAACACTCGATCTTGGCCTTTGGCTACCGCTTCAATGGCACGGTTGATTGCCACTCGCTGATAGTAGCGTGGCTCACGGCCGCTACCATCGGTATAAAACGGCTGTTCAATCAGTTTTACAGCCTCAGGCGCAACTAATCCTTTCCATTGTTGATATACCGTCCACAAGGTGGCCAGGGTCGGGAACTGGGTAATCTGAAGTTCTCGTTCGACAGGCAGGGTGAGACCAGTTCGGTCATGTAAGAGGAACCCATCGCCATTGCTACTGATGGCAAACGGCGCGTCTAACATCTCAGCATAGGCTAGCGCTTGTTGCATACCGTGACCAATTGAGAACTTCGCCTGTTTAGCCTCTACAACCGCAATTGGGACGTTTGGGCTTGCGTAGAGCACATAATCAGCACGTTTTGGACCGCCTTTTGCTTCGGGATTTTTTACTCTAGAAGCCAGCTTTCCGCGAACCATTACCCGACCATCGGTGAGGTTTACTTCTTCACGGAACTGATGCTGTTGCCAGCCAGCTTGTTGAATGGCCGGCGTAATGAACTTGGTGCAGATATCGCGCTCACTGAGCAGTTTTTTATCCATGACAGTCGGCTCTCCTGAGGTTCGGTGTATGCACCTTATGTGTTCCGAACAAGTATCCAATGATCTAGTTTTAGAGTTGTTTACTGCGGTCACTCTTCCAAAAAGTAATCAGAATCCAGTGCTTTGATGGTAAGTGTCTGGCGGGTAGTGACACCGACGCCATACTCAATCATCAATGTTGCGAGGCGCTGCCCGTCGATAAGAACGATGCGTTTTTCGATCAATCTAACATACTCCATAGCTTCGCTGCTGAAGCTGGAAGTAGTGATAAAAACCCCTTTTCGAGCACGATGTAGATCTAGCGCACCAGCGAAGGCCTGAATCTCGGGGCGGCCCACTGTTTTTTCGGTATAGCGTTTGGCCTGGAGGTAGATGGAATCGAGGCCCAGTCGATCCTCCTTGATGATGCCGTCGATTCCGCCATCACTCTGGTAACGGGTAGTCTGGGCCGCATCCTGCTGGCTGCCGCCATAACCCATAGCGACCATCAAATCGACGACCAGCTGTTCAAAGAAGCGTGGTGACATGGCCAGTATCTCGACCAGTAAGTCATCGGCCAGAGACTGGTTCAGGGTGGCCATGGCCTGTTCTATCTGTTCTTGCGGGGTATGGGCCTGAATATCCGCCCCTTTTTGTTGTTCTAATCCAATCTGGGGGGGCGTTGAGTATTGGTGATCGGTGCTTTCGCTGGATGCCAGAGTGAAGGCCACAAACTCCCCAAACTGTGTCAGATATCGGTTATCAATAGTTTGTCCTGATGTGAGAGCTTCCAGGCCTCGCTGGGTGATCACACACAGGCCTCTTTTGGGTTGAGTAATTAGCCCTGCTTTGACCAGATAAGTTTTTGCCCAACCAACTCGACTACGAATGGTTGTTTGACGACCGCTGGGCAGGGTGTCGGCAAGCTGCTCGGGGTTAAAGGCGTAGTGTTGACACACCAGCTCGAATACCTCGCGTAGAGGGCGAGCTTTGCCATCAGCAAGGCTCGCAAGTACGGCTGGCATCATGGCTTCGTAACTTGGCAGGTTCATTGATGCTTGGCTTGAGTTTGTAGCTATAGAACATCTTGCCACATAGGTTCTGTTGGAACCATTCATGTCACTTCTGTATGTGCGCGAGCTGACATATTTCCTGCTACTCACTTGCCAAAATTTCACATGTGAAATTTTTTTCCAGAAAACGCTGTAAGTTCCCATTTTGGGCACTTACAGCGGTCTGGATTTCGTTAGGTCCCCGGTACGCTCTTGCATGCTGATGTTTGTAACTAGGAGACCATCTGCATGCGTGAGCAAAATCCATCAGTTTATAGCGATCCTAGCGGGTCAATTCTGAAAGAGCTTTATGAACTGAAACGGCTGGTGATCCAGCAAGGGCAGGGGCAGAAGGAGGTGATTTCTGCCGAGGAGTGCGCTGAGTTGCTGGGGGTTTCTGTCAGCTATGTGTACCGGCTGACCAGTGAAAAGCGTCTGCCGCATTACAAGCCACAAGGCAAAAAGATCTACTTCAAGCGCGTTGAGCTGCTGGACTGGCTGCTCTCCCACCGCATTTCACCAGACGCCGAACTCACTGAGCATGTAACCAAGCGTGTGCGGCAAGCTAGCCATGGGCGGTTGTGAGGTGGGTATGACACAGGATCTGATTACATCTCTCTGCCCCCAGGATCTCCGGTCGGCTTTTATTGAACCTCCGAAACCCCTCGATTTTGTCCTCCCGGGGCTGCCTGTTGGCTGCGTTGGTGCTTTGGTGTCACCGGGAGGGGTGGGCAAAT
>RRZT010703599.1_pt1 | contig 11772 bp, 7 predicted proteins | sample 2165551 | NCBI WGS metagenome assembly RRZT01 (sample SAMN10456910, study PRJNA506462) | wastewater metagenome | biome: wastewater; feature: sludge; material: wastewater sludge; isolation source: wastewater sludge with Escherichia coli K12::gfp cells carrying plasmid... | place: USA: Moscow, Idaho ... | reverse complement strand
GCTTTTAGAAAGAAAAGATGGGAACTTGTAGAATAATCAGAAAATATATACATTAAAAAAATCAACTCAAAAATGCATTTGGAGGAGTATATAATGCCAAAAACGATTGGTGGAAATACAGGTAACGAAGGAAATAAATCGATAGGTGGAAGTACTGGTTCTGGTGGGAATAAGTCCATTGGAGGAAGTACTGGTTCTAGTGGAAATAAATCCATAGGTGGTTCGACTGGAACACAACCTAATAAACCAGTCAGTAGAGAAACTTCCAATTGGAATGATGGCAGAAACACTCAGAGCACGAGTTCTGACTGCTTTGTTGCAACAGCGGCCTTTGGGACTCCTTTACAAACAGAAATTCAGATATTGCGCGAATGGCGTGATAATGAACTAAGTTTTTCAATTGCTGGTCGCCAATTTATTGATATCTATTATAAAGTGGGGCCACACCTTGCTCGTCTTGTCGAAAAAAATAAGTTCATTGCTCGTATTTCCCGAAGCATCATTAGACAAGCAATTAAATATATCAAAAATAAGGGGTTAAGATGAACTATTTAGATAATTATCTGTTTGAGCTACAGATCAACAAGATATCTTTTGATGCACTGTTCTATTCGATGAAGCAAGCAATTGAGGCTTGGGACAGAATTTCAGAGAGTAAACGTAAAGAGTATTTTGGTGAGGATACGCCCACGTATCTCCTTCAAATGAGAAGCTTAGCGGCTAAAGTTGCAAAAAAAGAACATGTCGTTGAAGAAAACAAACTTTTTTTTAAGTTGTTTGAGAGCAAAGAATGGAATTTGATAATGCCTGCACACTATCCGATCCAAACCATGGATAGCTTGGTACAAGGAAGAATCAATAATACGTATCGAAAAAAAATGTGGCTCCATTTCATGGAAACGAATAGTAAGGTTTCCGCAAAAGACATTCATACCTTAAATGAGCTGATGTCAGAATTCTTTGGGGCCTTCACGCTTGTTAATTTTTCTGAAGAAAATTTTGTCAAAGAAAAAAAGGGAATAAGTCGGATTAAACATAAGCTTCGGTTCAAAGAGCCCAAGGAAATCGCTGTTTTTAACGATCTCATTAAAGAATTATCTGAAGTGCAAGAAACTGGCTACTATGATCAAGCCGCAAAACTTCATCATGTGCAGATATTAAATAACCCTGAACTCATTCATACTGTTGATTTATTATTGATTGCCCTCCATATACTTTCGGACAGCGAGTCTCCGATTAGGAATGAATGGATTGAAGACGTCGGAGAAAAAATCATTCCCATAATGAGCAATTATACCATCAGCTACTTATTGGGTGACAAAACGTCAAGAATCAGAGGAGAAATAACTGCTGTTTTGACTACCTATTGCAATGACGATGAATTGTGCAATTTAAAAAACGCTTCCTCATCACTAGTCAAAACGTTTTTTGAGAACAGAAATTTCGGGAAATGGTTTAACTATCGTCTAGCCAATGTGATCTTGAATGATTTTAAAGAGCAGTTCGTTTCAGATCAAGAACACACTGACAAGCATCAAGCCCTGGAATTCCAGTACCAAAAAATTGAAGACCAGATTGACTTGAATGATGCGAAGGTTGTCGGAGAACGTGATTTCAACAAGTGCATTGAGCAAACAGTCATTAGCGATTCCATTTCACTGCTGATAAATGAATACAAACTGATGAATGAAACAAACCTTATGTTGTCAGAGGATAGCGATCCGGAGTTGAAGCAGTTATTCAGTTTTATCCTTGATAAATTTTTGCTACTCGACAATTTTCTAGTTTCTTATGGCAGCGAGACAGATAGGAAAAGGATGCTTTATGTCGAGAAACTTCTGATGTTAAAAAGGATGACCATTCTGCCATTAGATTCATTTCTGGATGTTGAATTATGCCAAACTCTCGATGTTTTTCCTGTTGATGATCCTGAAAAAGAATTTGCTGTCAAAGAAGTTTTGGCAGATGGAATAATGTTGAAAAATCCGAATGGGAAATTCAGTTATGTTAATGGTGAATTTGTGACTGACTTTGAATCTGAAAATGCGGATAAATTTTCCATCCTACGTAAAGCACTGGTTAATGTATTCCGTTTTTCAGTATAACAATACGATCGTGTGATGAAGATTCTGTTTCACATTCTATAAGAAAAAACAGGAGGCAAAAATGAGTAAAATAATAGGGATTGACTTTGGTACGACTAATTCCCTTGCCGCATTCACTTTTGATGGCAAGACTAGAATTATTACAATTGAAGATGAAGATGGGGTAGTAGAGAGTTTGATACCGTCAGTAATTTGTAAGTTGAATGGCGACTTGATAGTAGGAAGGAAAGCAAAAGACAACGCTAGTGCTTTTACTAATGGTGATGGGATTGCTGAAATTAAAAGGAAAATAGGTTCGGGTGAAAAGATTTATTTTGCAGGGGACTACTATGAACCATTTGAAATAAGTGCAATCATTTTGAAAAAAATCAAGCGAAATGCTGAAATCGAACTTGGTAGAAAAATAACTGAAGCAGTGATTACTGTTCCGGCAGAATTTTCAGATGCACAACGTAAAGAAATTATTAAAGCTGGCGAGAACGCTGGACTGTCGGTAAAGAAAATTATCAATGAACCGACGGCAGCTTTATTGGCATATGCAGAAAATAATATTATCGGTTCTAAGAAAATAGCATGCTATGACTTTGGTGGAGGAACTTTTGATATTTCTCTCGCACATATCAAAGGCAACAGTCTCACCGGCAAAAGTGTTTCAATCATCGGAGTCGGTGGCGACAAGGAATTAGGTGGATCGGATATTGATACGCTTTTGTATAAATTTTGCGAGGAAAAAATTTATGCGAGAACTTTTAAGCGATTGTCAACGCTAGGAAAGCGAAATCTACGAATTGCCTGTGAAAAAGCAAAAATCCGGTTAAGCTCGGAACGGAGTACTGTGATTAGCGCTGATTCCATTCATTTTGAAGATGGTACGGTAGAAGGTTTCTTTCAACCACTTAGTCAACAAGATTTCGAACAGATGATTACGCCAATTGTTTCAAAAACAGTCGAGTTGGTTCGTAGTACTTTTGAGCATAACGAGATGCACTCTTCGGATGTTGATTTAGTATTGCTCGTTGGAGGGAGCAGCAAAATCCCTTTGGTATCAAAAATGTTAAAACAGAAATTAGGTTTGAAAACTACTTTCGGAAATATCAATCCGGATGAATGTGTTGCTATTGGAGCTTCAATTGAGGCAGCAAATATTTCCGGGCAAACTTGGAAGAGAAATGCAGTTAAAATCAAACAGGACGTATCTCCATTCACTTTGGGATTGAAGTACGATGATAACCGTTCTAAGGGTTTGTTTGACCCCTTGATTCGCAAAAATTTTCCTTATGGAAAGGAATACTCTGAAGAATACAGTACTGCGCTCGACTATCAAAATTCTATGAAACTGGAAATATATCAGGGAGAAAGTAGCTATGCCTATAATAACGAATTTGTCACAAACTTTGAAATTAAAGGAATACCTGAGCGCAAAGCGGGGGAAGAACGAGTAAAGGTTTACTTTATTTATGATGAAAACGGGGTTTTGACTGTTCGAGCCAGGATTATGAGCACTGGGCAAATTGTTGCAAATACCTTCAAGACTGATAATAGTAAGTATCAGAACAAAAGTGCGTTGGACAAAGTAAACGAACACTTCATTGATGAGCAAAAAGTTGAAAAGGCTTTAAATATTGCGAGAAATGCTGAAGCTTCGGGATATTCAACAGAATCTAATAAAATCATAAACGCAATACGAGTTGAAAATGAGAATACATTAGATGACCTGATTGATGATCTACTTTCTTAGAAAGGAGAAAAGTATGATAGAGTATATTGTCATTCTTCCACAAGTAATGGATGATTTACCGAATGAACTGGTAAGTTCAGAAAAATCGCCTATCCATTTGATTCAAGAGATGTTCAATCCGAGAAATGAGGGCATCATTTATAAAATCAGAAAAGATCAGAAGGTGGAATTGTATTCTGAGAAGTATAGAATTGTCTGTACAAATGCAAGCGAAGCAGGGAGTCTGAAAGGTATTAGAATGGAGAGCATCAACCAATTACAGTATACGATTGCGCTGGATGTTGGAGAAATAATCCCGGGAAACTGCAAGTTCATTACTTCCAATGAAGCCCGATACCTGAATAAAAATGAGTCAGACAGCAGTGAAGCATTAAATATTAACTTCAACAAAAAGTTTTTTGATAGACAAGCATTTATGGCATACAAAGACTATTGGGAGACGATTGATGCCGCTGCAAAATTTAAAAAAGAAATACTGGATGATCAATTTAAGGAAAGTGTAGTCAAATTCCGGAACTTAAACATAGATACAAATAATAATCGAATTACTCTTAAAGTTGATATCAATGACTATATTTACAAAATTGGATCAGAGGTAACGATCACTCCAAAAGATGAATGGGAGAAAAAGTATAACTCGGAAACATTGTACACTGGAAATATGGCAAGCAACATTTTAGGTCAGATAGTTGAATCAGATTTAAAAAATGGAATTCTCAAAATTAACAGTGATGCGGACATAATTTCTAACATAACTCGAGATGCCAGGTATAAGAAAGGTGGGGTTCTCTGGATAGATGATATTGGTTCTCGTGCAAAGATGAGAAATGAACAGATTGCTTTAAAAACATTATTCAAAGAAGAAGCCGCCAACAAAAAATTAAAAACATTTTTGCCTGATGTAGTAAATGCTTCGCCATCTACATTTGATGCAGACAGTCTGGACAGTGATTTTTTTACAGATAATTTTGAAAATTTGAATGTGAATCAACAGAAAGCAGTTATTGGAGCACTCAATTCCGATGATTTGTTCTTGATTCAAGGTCCGCCAGGGACCGGGAAGACAACAGTCATTACAGAAATTATCCAGTATTTAATCAATCGAGGCGAAAAAGTTTTGGTATCTGCGCAAACCCATTTGGCTGTAGATAATGTGTTACAACGTCTCGGAAGTAATGAAAAAGTGAACGCGATCCGAATTGGCAATGAATCTAAATTTGAATTGGGAAATGAAAGATACGCACTAGAAAATCGAGTCAGTTCGCTACAAGAGAATATTCTTATTGATATCGACGAGAGGGAACAACGCTATTCTAAGATTGTCTCATCACTTGATGAAACGGCAAATTTACTAAAAGCGCACGAGTATGTGTCGGGCAAAATCAAGGTAATCTTGAATTTATTGAAGAATTTTAGGATTCATACCGAAACGCTAGCCAGCTTAACGAAAAAACAGAGAGAACTTGCTAGTGAAATTAAAAGCTTACATTACGAGGCAGAAAAATTGCAATCTGAGCTTACTGATCCTCTGATGTTGAAGAAACTTTCAGATGCCTTAGCAAATACTGCCATTTCGACAGACGAGTGTCGTATTTTGTTTGAACTTGCTCCTATTTTTGAATACGATGAAAACATTATGGAGGATGTGCAAAAATTTACAGGAATCGTTGATGAACTGCGTAACATGAAGTCGAACAATCTAACGTCTCGTCTAGATGAATTGCAAAATGAAATGCAAGAAATTGCAAAGAAAATTGAAATCACGGACAATTTTATTCATAATTTGGAGAGAAATGAACGTGAAACTGGCGTAGACGAAAGAGAAAATATTTTCGAATATACCCAACTTAGACAGTCTTTCAGGTTGGAATTACAAGACAAAAAGAATGAGCAAGCGTCAATAAAAAACAAGCATTTTGAGCAGCTCAGTTATCAAGAATCTCTGAAGCTGGAAGCCATGAGGATAAAAGAGAACATCCTTGATTTTATTCAGCTCAAAGCGATAGATTTTTTTGAAATATTGCATCATGAGATAGGATTCAAGGAATACCTAGATTATTTTGATGCCTTTCAAAAAAATCAAAAATTTATCAGTGCATTCACGATAGAAGATTTGTCATTGCTGTCCGAGATGCAAGTATATGAGAATTATCAATCTAAAGAAAGCTTGTTGACGGAATATCAACGAGATAACCAGTTGTTGGCGGATGAAATAAAAAAAGAACAACTATTCGTAGATAAGTTTCAAGATAAAATCACGGATTATGCAAATATCCCAGAGATTATTACATACCTAAATTATTATCACATGAAGTTCACCGAAGTAAGTGATGCAGACTACTCCAGAATTGAGCATTTTATATCAAATAAAAACGAGGACAGATCGTTTGTTGAGTTATATGAGAAAGCTGAGAGTATTAAGGATGAATGGAAGCAAGTTTTAACGGTATATCAAGAGTCATTTGAGAAAGCATATATCGATGTCGCTAATCTGGTGAGTGCTACATGTTTAGGTATAGCAACGATGAAAAAAAATTATTTCCAAGATACCGAATTTGATTATTTGGTGATAGATGAGGCCGGTAGAGGTTCAAGCTTGGAATTACTGATTCCGATGGTCCGTGGGAAAAAAATCATTTTAGTTGGTGATCATAAACAAATCAGTCCGGAATTAGAAAAAGAGATTCAGAAAAAAATGGAAGCTGACGAGTCATTTACAGATGAAAATGTGAAAATGCTCCGAAAATCAATTTTTGGGATTATGTACGAAGCTGCTGATCCATCCAATAAAATGTTTTTGAATACTCAATTCAGAATGAGTCCAGATATTTCAAAAATTGTGTCGGATTTCTATTATGATGGGAAATTATTGGATGCTGCGAACGTAGCAGAAAAGACTCACGGATTTGAAAATGACTTAGAGTCTTCATTTTACTGGATCTCAACCCCAACACGTGTGGATAAATATAAAGAGAAGAAAAGCGGGACATCCGCTTATAATATAGGGGAAATCGAAACAACAATCGACTTATTGAGTTGGTTAGAAAAAAATGCAACAGAGAGGAAAACTGTAGGTATCATCTCACCATACAAAGCCCATACGATAAAACTGGACGAGAAGATCAATCCGGATTTATATCCAAACCTTGACATTGAAATCAATACTGTTGATGCTTTTCAAGGGAGAGAAAAGCAAATTGTTATCATCAACTTTGTACGAAACAATAATCAAAAGGAAGTGGGGTTCATAGCAAACGATTCCCGAATGAATGTAGCTATTTCTCGAGCACAAGAGTTACTGTTCATAGTTGGGAATTCTGATTTTGTGGATGATAATAAGAAACGTTTACATAAGGTCCAAAACATTAAAGGTGAGGTACAGAGTCGAGGAAGGTATTTAAGAGCTGAAGAATTTATGGAGGAGCCGAATAAATGAATATTGAACAGGCCTACAAAATCCACAATCAGTTCCAGACTTATTTTGACGGCTACACATTGATCGGTTCAAGCAGTTTGTGGATGCCGTTCTACAAAAAAGAAATTGAAGTGGAATACGCATATCTTACAAATCTAACGGTACTTGAAGAGTTCGTCGGAAAATGTGTTGATTGTGGAATAATAAAGATAATAGATATCCGTAAGGTTTTGGGAATACAAGAAGATTTTTTTATTTCGGTAACGGCACCTCTTATTCAAGATGGATTTATGACAATAATAGGGGAGCGCGGGGATTCTGGAGTTATCGAATTCACTCCATCAGGTAAGGAATTGTATGCTTCAAAAGTCAGACATGAGCAGAAGAAAACGAATATTGAGATCTTTTATGACGGAGTAAATGAATGTGATAAAGTCGAGTTTTTGGCAAAAAATTCGAAAGATTTTTTCCATCGCAAGGATATCGTTAATGGTACTGATAACAATATTGTTGTGAATGGGAGACATTTTCCTGCAATCAGTCAGGAAGAGGCAGAAAAGCAACGAATTTCAAAATATTTATCACAGGCCATCAAGGAAAGATTAAATGCTGATTTTGAAGATTTGGAAGAAGAAAAGATTGAATTCATACGTTCTTTCAAGATGCTGGCTGAGAGAGAATTATTTTTTAAAGAATATTGTTTTCTCATATTCAAAAATAGTGAAAGTAGTATTGAAGTTTTGGTAATTGACTTGCATTCAGGTGCCATAGAGTCAAAATTCCAACAACCAATAATAAATCTGCTGAATGAGAAATATTTTGATTCTTTCTTCGACCTTACGCAAGAAATTGAAAGCTCCAACGTAACGGAATCTGTTCATATTGGTATCGAAGAAGAGTTTTCCAAAGAAAAATATGATGATCTTGAATCCGTGTCAGGTATCATGGATGAACCGCTTGATGTGGCAGCCCAAGGAACAGATTCCAGTATACAAGAAGTTGTGAAGCCGACACCCGTAATCAAGTATATTATGAATTACGAAATCAGAGAGTTGTTCCTAAAATATTTGGATGAAGCTCAAAAGAGTTTACTCATCATAAGTCCTTGGATGAATAGATATGTTATCAATAGGGACTTTATGAAAAAAATTCAGACACTTCTTGAAAGAGGGGTTAAAATTCAGATTATTTGTGGAATAACTTCGGGGGATGCAAGTAAAATGGATACTCGGGACAATAAGACCGTGGAAATTGCCAATGAACTCCGTGAAATCGGGAAAAATTATGGTGGATTATTATCAGTCGATACGAATGCAGAGACACATGAGAAACTATTGATTTGTGATGAAAAATATTACATTAATGGTAGCTATAATTTTCTATCATACGCAGCAGAAGACAATAAATTTTTCCGTAATGAAGGTAGTACCTACACTGAAGATAAAGAATTTATTAAATCGGCGGTCAAGCGGTTTAATTTTTAGAGAGGGAAACTCATGAATCATTCTATTAAGAAAAAGATGAAAAAAATAGCGCAAAAGATTGTTGTTTTCTGGGTTCAACGAGATTTTAATTCTCATTTAGATAAACTGGAAAAGTACCAACTCAGAAAGAAAATTATTTCCAATATCCAATCCTCTGAAATAACTATCGAAAATGAAAGCCCGGATGTGATAAAAGGCAAACTTAGCAGCATTGTTGCCTTCATATCAGAATTTATTATTAATATGTATAACGAGAATGAGAATATTCCAATTTTTCATTCCAGCTATCATGAAGAAGCGGAATTCATTTCAAAATCGTTTGTTGAAGCATTTGTAGAGGGAGAAAAGCATCAGAAAGAATCATTAGTGGATTATTTTGGCATTCCGGAAATTACGATGTATTTCGATGAAGAGCAAATTGTCGATTCGGATTTATTTAACAGTGATTTTAAAACAGAAAAATTTCCTGACGCTAGTCAGATAAATGTACTGCTAGAACAATTAGATAAAATACAGGGGCGCAAGTATTTTTGGCAACCAAAGCCTCTGCACTATATTGGGACAGTCGGCACCATTGTCTTACAGTGCATTAGAGATGTCAGGGATTTCTCCAAAGAATATGAGATTGAATATTCTGCTGATGGCGAACAGAGATGCTTGTTCAATTTTTTTAATCTTTACTTGCACTATATAGCATTCTCAGGAAAATTGACGCTATCTTTGGAAGATCGTCGAGTGATATTTGCGGCTTCAGCCTTACATCCGGTTGAGGATGACTATATTGATCAGAAAGATGTAACCGTTGAGGAAATTGAAATAATTCGGAAAAAAATTCTGGGTGAAGTTGTTGATACATCCGATAAAGAACTCAGTAGAATTTTGATATTGATTGATATTATCTATAGTGCGTATCCGATAAATGAGAATCCGGAGCTGCTTGAAATTTTTGTTGCGCTATTTGATTGGCAAAATGAATCTATGAAGCAGAAAAAAGATGGTCTTTCGGAAGAGGAGCTATTACATATTTCTTTCATGAAAGGCGGTTATGCATTTGCATTTTATGGATATATGGCAATTGGGAAATTGGATATGGAGCAGTTCAGGCATTTCTTTGGGATGGGCGCAATATTTCAAATAATGGATGATTTACATGATATTCCGATTGATCTCGAAAGTAATAGCACAACGATTTGGACTAAACAGATTCTGAAATACTCACAAGCTGATTCAGCAATGTACGGGGCTATTGCCATGCAGCGTAAATTTGAAGAAATAACAACCTTAGTCTCAAGCTTCAAACGGCCGGTTTTCTTTAGGAGACTAGAATTATTCGCAGTACGGCTTGATTTAGCAAAATTCTATTTCTTGAATAGTAAATATTTCTCAGATGATTTGATTGAACGGATCGGTAGTTCGTTCGACATCGACATGGAGTCGTATGTTGAGCGTTACGAATTCAATGTTGGGAAAATGCATACGACAGATGAATTTGAAAATATGCTATTGCAGATTGTAGATACATTTGTTGATTCGCTTTAGGGCGATAATAAGTCATAATCTTTTAAAATTCAATAGTCTATGTTGAATCAATTGCTATATTTTCCACTAAATAAATGCAGGAATGGTGATTAAAGTGAATAATATCGAATGTATTTTTGGGATCATGTTTGGTGTTTCTGTTATGCTATTGTCTGCGGTTATAGGATTTGTGTTTCCGCCTATGTGGGCTGGTATCTGGATTGGTTTCAAGTGTGCAGTCTTTTCATATGGGAACATGGATTGAATTCGAGGTAATAATCATATGAAAAGTATGAATCTTAAGTCCGGCGAGCGAATGTTCGCCGGAGGGCGGTATATGGCAGGCAGCTGAAGTGCGGCGAAGCCGCCGTGGTCGGAGGTGATGAAGTTTTTGGGTGATTTCATCTGGCAGGGGACCTGCTCTCTGTGGGAATCTGTCTGGTATTATAACTAGCTTCGCGATATCCATCTAAGAAGGGTGTAACCATTTATGTGATGTCTCCCCCTTAGTTAGACTATCTTATCAAAATCGCTAAGCAATCGGGAAAAATGTCTAACTTAAAATTCGATAATGATTTTGCATGATTAATAAGCCAACAAAAAAGAATATTCAGATACCTATGAAGAAATGGATTTTTAAGGAAAAAAGGCAGTGAGGTATTCGTAGCATTATTCAACTCGCTAATTTAAAAAATTCAATCTCACAAAAGTTACTACCAATTTATTAGACTAAATAATATAATTACTGTATGGTAATAGTATCGATTAACTTCATTGTTAATAGTAGCTAATTAGAAGGATTTATTGTAGTAGGCTAAGTAACGGAGAGCACTGATTTATTTTACCTTTATTTTATACTGAATTCAAAATAATCATTTTTGGAGGTGATGAAATGGGACGCCCAGAATTAACTAAAATCTGTTCAATGTGCAAGAAAACGAAACCGCTATCAGATTTTTATAATAATTTAACAAAGTCAGATGGCAGAAACGGTATTTGCAAAGAATGTCAGCGTAAAGTTAATAACAAATAAATCCAGCTAATAATAAATAATCCAACTTGTTATATTTTCTTGTCAGATAAAAAAATGAAACACTAGATTGCAACCTGCATTCCCGAATTGTGTAACGATAATCACTCGAAAAACCGTTGTAACGCTTGATATATAGCGGTTTTTTTGTTTACTTCAACCTCGTTATACATTATAATATATAACAAGGAGTGTTGATATGGCAGTTATTTTTCAAACAAACAAGAAAACAGGCATTACCTATGCCTATCAGAATGAACCCTACTGGGATAAGGAAAAGCAACAATCACGCGCTAAGAGGACGCTGATTGGGAAAGTCGATCCAGTTACAGGTGAAATCATACCCACGCGTTCGTACAAAAAGAAACCGGCCCCGGCGTCATCGGAAGTTAAGCCAGGGCCGATCCCGATGACGCAAGTCCGAAGAATCTTCTATGGGGCAGGTTATCTGCTCGATCAAATTGGCAAGCAGACAGGCGTAT
>RRZT010242002.1_pt1 | contig 11773 bp, 12 predicted proteins | sample 2165551 | NCBI WGS metagenome assembly RRZT01 (sample SAMN10456910, study PRJNA506462) | wastewater metagenome | biome: wastewater; feature: sludge; material: wastewater sludge; isolation source: wastewater sludge with Escherichia coli K12::gfp cells carrying plasmid... | place: USA: Moscow, Idaho... | reverse complement strand
CCAGGCCGAAGGCAGCAGCCTGCCCATTACCGTCTGCGGTATGGCCGCCCGGGTGCCCAAAGGGCTGATGCGCCTGGCCTTCGATATGCAGGTGCCTGTGACGGTGTACGTCAACGGCTTCAATCTTGACACTGGGCGGCGCTTTTTGCGTATGGAGCAGATTGCTCCCCAGCCCGATTTACAGGCCCTGGCCGATGCGGTGTTCGCTCGCCTGAACGTGTGCATGGCGCAGAACAACGCGCTGTGGCATTTTTGGAGCGAAGGGCACCGGTTTTTCAAGCCCTGAGCGGCTTCAGTCCTTCTGGTAGAACCACCACTGGCCTTCGTCGAGCAGCCAGGTTTCGTACAGGGTGGATTCCAGCGGTTTGCTAAAGCCGCGTGCCAGCACCACCACTTCCAGCTTCACCGTCGCAGTGCAGCGCTCCGCATTCTCGCAACTCACTTTATCCACTTTCGCACTGTGCCACGCAGCGCCGTTGCTGAAGCCGCTAGCGTACTGGGCGGATGTTTTGAGGCTGCGGTAGGCTGGAGTGATGTAGGTGTAGGCCTGCTCAAAGTCTTTTTTCAGCAAGCGATCCCAGCGCTGTTGGGCACGCTCGCTGACCAGGACTTCGGGTGTCGCCGTGGCTGGTGAGGTGCTAGGGTTGCTCGCGCAGCCGACCAGCGTAGCGCCAACCAGGGCCAAGGCAGCGGTGCGTGCAGCCAGAGAAGTGCGGGACAGAGACAGCATGGTTTTCTTCCTAGGTATTGTGGTTTATGGAAAGGCTTAAGGTGCCGTGTCTTGGTTGGTGAAAGCGCGCGCAGGTTCCACAGTACGTGGCTTGGTTGGCTGTAGCGATTCAATATTGGAAAAGCTTTTCATGCGCTCGCGCAAGTCGTCGGTAACCTCGCGCACGTCCACCTCGGTGCGCACCACTTTAGGGGTGATGACCACCAGCAATTCGGTGCGGAGTTTTTCCCTTGTCGTGGTGCCAAACAAGGCACCAACCACAGGCGCTGTATGTAGACCCGGGATGCCGGCATCGTTGTTCACATCGCGCTCCTGGATCAACCCGCCCATGACAATCGTCTCACCCGACCGCACAGCCACCTTGCTGGAGAGCTGGCGTTGGTAGAACTTGCTCTGGCCCGTGATCTCGTCTTTGCTTCCGACCTCGCTGTAGGTTTGATCGATTTGCAGACTCACCAGATTACCGGAGTTCACAGAAGGTACGACCGATAGGTTGACGCCCGTGTCTTTCCACTCATAGCTGTTGGTATTGCCTGTACTGCCTGAAGTGAAATTGGTGGTAGCGGTTTGCACCGGTACCTGGGAGCCGACCATGATGGAGGCCGGGTGGTTGTCCAGCACCATCAGCGAGGGGGACGAAACGACCTTGATGGCACCTTTGGATGACAGCGCACTCAAGATCGCACGCACATTGCCAAGGCTATTTTTGAGGGTGTACGAGAAGCCGTTTTGAGCGGTTGTAAACACGCTCGCGGGGGTGAGGTCGGTACCTTTTGTGGGGCCGTTGGTCAACATGCCCACACCGCTATAGCTGCTGTTGGTTCGGCTGTCAGAGAATTGCCACTGCAGGCCGTAACGCAAGGTGTCGTCCAGGGTGACTTCGATGACGTTGGCTTCGATCAGCACCTGGGTAGGCGGCAGATCCAGGCGTTTGAGGGTGGCTTCAATCTTGTTGTATTCAGCCTGCGTACCCCAAACCAGTACCGAATTGTTCAGGTCATCAGACATCACGCGGATGTTGCCAATGGTGGTGGCCCCTGAAGTTTGCGTGGCAGCCGGTTGGTTGGCTTGCGTCGCATTGGCTTGCATGCCGCCAAAGCGCAGCCCTGTGCCGCCCGCGTTGTTGCTGGAGTTACCGAACAGCGAGCCAGTACTGGCGCGGGTGCTGTTGGCCAAGCCGGGGGCTACGCCGGAGGTGGCAGGCGCACTGCTGCCACTGCTCCCCCCAAAAATACCTTGCAGCACGCTGGCCAGGTGGCGCGAGTTGCCGTTTTGTACGCGGTAGATGTGCAGTTGTGGCTCGGCGCTGTTTTCATGGGGGCGGTCAAAGCGCTCAATCCAGCGCCGTGCTTCGTCCAGATAGGCTGCACGTGGTGTGACGACAAGGATGCTGTTAATGCGCTCAATGGGCATCACACGCAGCGCACCAAACAGCGGGTTGTTCTCTGCCAGAGCTGCGCCATTGGCCGTATTCGTTGCGCGTGTCTGGGCGGTGGGGGCAGGCTGTGCGGGGTTGGCCCCTGGTGTGCCTGTCGGGGTGGCAGGGGCTCTGCCGGGGGCTGCTGTGCCAGCAGCACCTGCGACCAGCAGCTGCAACGCCGCTTCAACTTCTTGCGCACTCACGTGTTTGAGAGGGAATACCCCGACCGACATGCCTTGCAGCAAGTTGACGTCAAACGTGTTGACCAAATCCAGCCATCCTTCAGCCTGTGAGCGCGAGCCAGCAAGCACGAGCAGATTGCGCACAGTATCGACACGCACCAGGCTCTCTGCAGGCACCATCGGGCGCAAGATCGAAGCCATTTCGGTGGCACCGATGTATTGCAGTGGCACGATGATGGCACCACTGCCGGGTGGTAGGGGGCTGCCAGGGCTGGCCTGGCGCACACTGGAGGAGACACCGCGCAGCGCTTCGGGGCGTCCCACGTGGTAGCTGCCACGCGCATCGCGCGTCAAGGCCAGGCCGTTGGCAAACAGGGCGCTTTCCAGCAAATACACCGCTTGGTCTGCAGAGACTGGTGCGCGGGTGGACAGCGTCACGGTACCGTTGATGGGCTGGTAGAGCACGTAGTCCACTCGCAGCAAATCGCCCAAGATGGTGCGCACCACTTCGGCAATCGGCGCCTCTTCAAAATTCAGGCTGATGGGTGCGCCGCCTACCGCTGGACTGGGTTTGGCTGGGGCCACCACCCGGTCATTGCCGCGGATCGTGCGTGGTTCCAATGCCTCGGCGTTGCCGGCAGAGGAGGTGGCAACGCCTGCGGCAGGCACGCTGGCAGGAGACGGTGCAGGGCTGCTGGGGGTGGTCGGCTGTGCGCCCAGGAGCTGGCTGGCGCCCAGCAGGGCAGCGGAGAAAAGGTGCTTGCGGGACATCATGAAATCGGCTGGTCAAAGAAGGCGGCGGTGGCAAAGAGGGACTACAGCTGGGGCGTGCGTACAGTGGCGTACTAGCGAGGCACTGGTGTGCTACCCAGGGGCGTGCCACGTACGGCCTCGCCCACTTTGGCTCGCTGCAGCGAGAGTTGGCGGACTTGGCCAGAATGCTCAAAAGTGGCGCCACGGCTGTGGACGGAGCGCAAAACCCAGCCGTCGACGGCTTCGTGCAGGCGCACCCGGCGGTTTTTGTCTTGGATACGCAAAATCACACTCACAACCTGGGCGCTGTCGAACACGGCTACCAACTGGGCAGTGCTTAGCGTGTCAGAGGGCGGGGCCACGGGGTTGGGCGGTGGCGGAGGCGGTGGCGGTCGTCGAGTTTCTGAAAATAGCGGTCGCTCCAGCAAAGCCAGAAACTGGCTGGAAGAGGTGGGAGCAGGCTCGTGCAACAGCGGCAGCATTTGCTTGTAATCTGCCGTGATGGGGGTGGGTGGCTGCCAGCGTGTGTTGCGCAAGCGGCCATCGGGATGTATCCACAATCCAGCTAACAGCAAGGCCAGGGCAGTGCAGATCAGGCCGAGCAGGGGCAGAGCGAGGCGTTTCATGGCGTGATGGAGCGCAAGATCAGCAGGTTGAATTGAACGACCAACCGTTGTGCGGCAGGATGGCCGGGACCTTGTGCCGTGACTTGCAAGTCATCCACCAGCAGTGCGGGTTTTTGTTCCGCGAGGCCTACAAGCGCAGCTTGTAGGCTGACGATGTCGCCGTCAGCGCGCACTGCCAGGGGAATGCGCTCCAGGCCTTGTTCTTGCTTGATTGGTAGCACTTGGCTGCTGACCACTGTCATGCCAGCGCTGGTGAGCAGGGAGCGGATGCGCTGTTGCACCTCGTTGCCGGTTTGGGTGCCATCAACGCCTGGTGGATGCAAATACCACGACTGCATGGCCTGTGATTGAGCCAGTGCTTGTGCCAAATTGTCGTGGTTGCGCTCCAGTCCTGCGAGGCGAGCGTAGCGTGGCTCAAACTCGCTCAGGCGCTGGCTAGCCCACTGGTGCTTGTTGTACACATAGCTCCCGGCAGTGAAGATCAAAAGTGCCAGCGTGCTGCCCAGCAATAGGAACAAGAAAGCGGCTTCTTTGGAGACGGAAAGTTTCATGGTGTTACGAGGCCTTGGCCATGGTCAAGAGCCACCCATGGAAAAACGGCTTTTACGGGGTGCGGTGTTCAGGGGTTGAGCTGCAGGTTCAGAGGCAACTGCCGCTATGGGCAATGCCTGGGTGCTGGCAGCCGTGGCAGGTGGCGGTGCATCTGGGGCTGTTTGAGCTGCAGGAGGCGAGCTTGTGGCGCTGGTGGCGGCATCGGCAGGAGGAGCTACGGACGCAGGGGGGGCCTGCGATAGCAAATCTGGGTCGAGCTGGAACTCGATTAAAAAACTGTCTAGGCTGGCGCCCGGGTTGCGTACAGCTGCCGAGGGGGCTTTCACTTCCCGCAGGCCAGGTACCCGCCCCAAGGCTTGCATGAGTGCTGCTGCATCAGGGGTCATTCCTTGTACTGTGACCTTCAGGCCCTGGGTTTTCAAGCTATGTAGAAAACTGCCGTCAGGCAGCGTTTCTGTGAGCAATTGCAGCAAGCGCAGTGGTGCCGCGCGTTCGGCCAGCACGCCACGCACTTGAGTCAGCTGCTCCACGCTATGTAAATAAGCTTCGCGCTGCGCTTGGGCTGGTGCAGCCTGTTGCTGCAGCACTTCATAAGCATGGGTGGCCTCGATGGCGCGTAGGCGCAGCTGCGCTGTTGGGGTGAGGGCGATGGCGCATAGCAGCACCGAGATACATAGCAGCAACCCATAAGCCAGGTGTCGTCGCTGTGCGGCCGCGTGTTGCCGCGCCGCTTCACCCCAGCCGGGGAGTACCACAGGGGGGAGCGATGGCGTACCCAGGGGGGTGCTGCGCGCCCACACCTCGGGCAGGCCTTCGGGATGGCTCAATTGGGCGCGTACGTTTTGTACATGGGCTTGCACATGCTGGCGCGAGGCAAGCACCAAATGCACGTGCCCGCCGCCTGTGTCGGCACTCGCCTCGCTGTTGCTCATCTGGTAGCCCCATACCAGGTCGTGTGGTGCAAATGGGCTGCTGCTTTGGGCCTCCAGCTCAATGGCCCGCAGACTGTCGGTCACAGCCATGGGCGGCAGGGTGAAGGATTTGTGCAGCAGCAGTGCTTCGGGCACCTCGATGGCTTCGAACCGTGCTGCCGCCAGCGCTTTGTCGTCTGGGTCAGTCACTGCCTGTTGCTGCCCTAGCCACAGCGCTATGCGGCCATCGGCGTGCAGCACGCGTATGGGCAGATCCGGGGTCAGCCATGACAGAGGCGGTTGCTGTTGGGCGCTGTGCCACAGTTGGCGCAGCGCCTGCCAGCCGCGTCCCAGGTCGAGGCCAAAAAGTTGCAGAGAGTCAGTGGTCAGGGGCATGTGCTGGGTGGTCAGGCGTCGGGTGTTGGACGGGGCTCCATCCATTCATCAGCACCCAGTACACGCCAAGGCAGGCCCGCGCGTGCATCAGGGCGCAGCTCAATGTCGCGCACCACCATGGCTTGGGCACCATCGTCCAGGGGGACGCGGGCTTGCAGGCGGTAACGTGTGCCCAGGGCTTGGCTCACGATGTCTGGGGGGAGTGAGGAGGTGTCCATGGACGGCGCAGCAGAGACGTTGGGGCCCGCCGGTTGCAGGCGTTGCTGGTACAAAGCCTGTGCCTGAGCTTGGTTGCCGAGCGTCAGCACCAACAATACCGGTAGTGGCGCTGCCCGGGGATTGACGCCGCTGGCGCCACGCGCGGCGGTGCTCAAAAGCGGCGCGAGTCTAGCATAGAGGTCGTAGTCCACTCCGGGGACGCGCAGCAGGTCTGCCGGGCTGTCAAACCCACGGCTGCGCCCTTCGCTGTCGGCCTCGTTGCGGATTTTGACGGTGGCTTGCGCCAAGGCCGCTGCGGCGCCGGGTGCCAGCCCGCCTGCTACTTGGTAGAGGCGCTCTAGCAGGGGCGCACTGGCTTGGTTGGGGTTGATCCAGCCGCTGAGCACAGCGACTTCCACGGCGATGTCGTAACCCTGGTAGGACTGATCCAGGCGCTGCCAGGGTGGGCGGTTGGGCTGCTGGCCGAGTTGGCGCACGGCCAGTGCGATGGCTGCCTCGCCCAGCGCCCGGGCTTGCAGTTGCTGGCGTTGGGCGATGAGGGTGCGTGTTTCGCTGCGCACCGATTGCGTGAGCCCCGTGACGCCAATCGCCAGCGCCGCCACGATCCACAGCACGGCAATCAAGGCCAAACCGCGTGCAGGGGCCGTATGTTGCACCTTCTTCATTCTGAGGGCCCCATGGAAAAACGGCTGCGCTGACCTTCAGCGCTGGCCCGCAGGGGCGTGATCCACAGCGGCCAGTCCCCGCTGTGGGTCTGTAGGTCGATGCGCAGGCGCTCGGGCAGCTGGTCTGGGCGTGTCCACTGCGTGACCCATTGCGGCTGAGGCTGGTAGGGGTCTTCATAGTGCAGGCTCAAGGCGGTGACGCCATGCACCAGCACGCGAAAGTCGGTGGCACCCCAGTTGGGGAACTCCGGCCCGCCTGTGAAGGGGGCAAAACGTAGCACCAGTGCCCCATCGCCATCAATGTCTTCCAGGGCCAGACGAAAGAGCGTGGAGCCACCCAGGCCGTGGCGTGGTGGCATGGTGCCCAGCCATGCCATGGCCTGGCTTTGGCCAAGAAAGTGCAAGCGGCTTTCGCCCTCGCGTGGCAGGCCAGCTTTGCGCCGCGCAGACACTTGGCCCAGCAAGGTGTCAAGAAATTGCGTGGCGGTGCGTAAATCATCTGCCAGGGCGATGCGCGCATCGACCCGTTCTTCGGTTTGTGCCAGGGTGCGCAGGGCACCTGCCAGTCCGAGCATGAGCAGCGACAGCAGCGCCATGGCGACCAGCATTTCTACCAAAGTAAAGCCCTGGGTGGAGTGGCTAAATTGGTATGATTTTGATAGCTGCTTGCGCTTGCCTGGTGTGGTCTGGAGGCCAAAAACACTCAAAATCATGGCATCCCCTGAGCGGCTACAGGCAGGCGCTGTGGGCGCAGCGTACGCAGCTGCAACAGCTTGTCTTGTCCCCGTTCGCGCCAGCTGATGCTCAGTTCCAGCTCGTGCAGGGGCGGCACCGTAGCTCCCGGCGGGGCTGTGGCAGGGGCCGCAGCGTAAGGTTGGCTGCGCACGGCCCATTGGTAACCGGCCGATTCACCACTTTCATTCCAGCCGTTTTCGGGGATGGCATCGCGCGCCGCCAATAGCGACTGGGCTAGCAGCAGGGCGCGCTGATGTTCATACAACTCACCCGCATTGCGCGCCCCGCTACCCGAAGCCCGGTACAGCACGCCTAGCGATAGTGCCATGATGGTCAGTGCCACCAGCAGCTCCAGCAGTGTTAAGCCGTGGGCGCGGCGCGCTGCCCGGTGGCGCCGCAGCGGCGCTGGAGCAGGAGCGAGGGCTGGGGTGCTCATGGCAGCAGCGCCTCTTGCGTTACACGACCGGAAAGCCAATCGACTTGCAGGCGCGAGCCGCTGCCGCTCGGGCGGATCACCTCAATGCTGCCGCCCGTGGAGCCTCCATCGGGGAAAAAGCGAATGGCGGCTTGCTCGGCTGTGCTCTCTATGCCTGCCACAGTGGTGCGCAGCTGCAGAGTTTCAGGAATGGCATGGGAGGTGCGTGCGCCATCCACGCCAAAGCGGTGCTGTGCCAGATCGATCACTAAGCGGGTCGGGCTGCGCGTGAGCAAGGCTTGCTGGCGCGCAGCGCGCAACTCGGCCGCGAGGCTGCGCAAGGTACTGCGGTATTGCGAGGATTCACGCATTTTTTCCAGCGCAGGCGGGGCTAAACCCACCACCAGCGCCAGGATGGCAAACACCACCAGCAGCTCGACCAAGGTAAAGCCGCGCAGGCGACGCACGCTCAGGCTCCGCAAAACGGATGGGGTGTGTGTCAGGGGGTGTTGCGTACGTCGGCGTTCTCGCCATCGCCACCCGCAGCGCCGTCTGCCCCGAGAGAGATGATTTCGATGGCGCCACCATTGTTGGCGTAGCGGTAAGGATTGCCCCATGGATCGCTAGGTACGCCGCCTTTGAGGTAGGGGCCATTCCAGCCGTTGACGGCGCCAGGTTTCGTTACCAGGGCCTGCAAGCCTTCTTGCGTGGTGGGATAGCGGCCCACGTCGAGTTTGAACAATTCCAGCGATTTGTCCAGGTCAGCGATTTGCACTGCGGCAGTTTTGGCTTTTGCACCACCCAATTGACCCAGCACGCGCGGGCCTACCAGACCAGCCAACAAAGTCAGGATGGCCAGCACCACCAGCAATTCAATCAGGGTAAAACCGCGCGCACGCCGACGTGCAGTGGAAGGGCAGGACAGGGGGAATGCAGGGCTCAGACGCGCCATGGACAAGGCTCCTTGGGCAAACAAAAATTATACGGCGAGGTCGTTAATCGACAGGATGCCAAGCAAGATGGAGACGATGATGGCGGCGATCAACACCCCCAGCACCAAAATCAGCACCGGCTCCACCAGGGTCAGCAGGCGCTTGATGCCGGTCTCCACCTCGCGGTTGAGAATGTTCGACAACTCCAGCATCATCGGCCCCACGCGGCCAGTTTCCTCGCCTACACGGATCAGGTTGATAGCCAGAGGTTCAAAAATACCGCTGGCACCCACCGCTTGCACCACCTTGCCACCTTCTTTGACGATGGGGGCAATGCGCGCCAGGGCCTGCTGCAACAAGGTGTTGCTGACGGTGTCGGTGGCAATGTGCAGTGCCGTGAGCATGGGCACGCCATTGCCCAGTAGTGTGCCCAGCGAGCGGGCGAACAAGGTGAGCTGGTATTTCAGCGTCAAGCTGCCGACCAGGGGCAAGCGCAGCAGCAGTGCCTGCCACCACTGGCGCCCAGCAGGTGAGTGAAACCAGCGCCGCAGCCCCAGCACGCCCAGCACAGCCAGCACACCCAGCACCAGGCCATACGAGCGAAAGGCCTGGCCCAGCTCCATCACCAGTCGGGTGGGCAGGGGCAGGGCATCCCCCATGTCGGTGAACAGCTTCTCGAACTGGGGTACGACAAAGCCCAGCATGGCAATCAGCGACAACACGGCCACGGCCAGCAAAATGGCTGGGTAGATCGTGGCTGAGACTACGCTTTCGCGCAGTTGGCGTTCGCGCTGCATATGTTCGACCAGGCGATCGAGCACGGCGGACATTTGCCCGCTCACTTCACCGGAGCGCACCATGTTGATGTAGAAGTCGCCAAACAAGGCGCGGTGTTCTGCCAGCGCACGGCTGAGCGGTGTACCGCCTTTGACCGCGTCCAAAATGCCCTGCACCAGGGTGCGTACGCTGGGCTTGTGCGCAGCCATGTCGATGAGCACGCGCAGCGCATTGTCCAGCGCCAGGCCAGCACGCAGCATGATGGCCAGTTCAGAGGTCAGGGCCAGCACATCTGCGCTGTTGACCGGGCCTTTGTTCACACGCACTTTCCCCGGTGTGGGCAGGCCATGGGTGCCGCTGGGGGGGCTGGCGTTCAAAGTGGCGCTGGCTGCGCCGCTGGCTTCAATGTGCAAAGGGGTCAGGCCCTGGCTGCGCAGTTGGCGTTGAGCGGCGGCCACGCTGGTCGCAGAAAGCTGTCCGTGTTCGATCTTTCCCGCTGCGGTGGCAGCACGCCAGGTGAAATCAGGCATCGGCGTGGTCCTGTGTCACGCGGGCCAGTTCGTCCAGCGTGGTGGTGCCTGCGGCCACTTTGCGCAGGCCGTCTTCAAACAGGTTCAACATGCCACTTTGTGCGGCCAAGGTGTGCAGGCTGTTGGCATCGCGTCCTTCGATGATGGCGCGGCGCAGGGGCTCATCCAGTACCAGCAGTTCGTGGATGCCTGTGCGTCCACGGTAGCCGGTGTGGCGGCAGTGCTCGCAACCTACAGCGCGGTAAATGGGTTGGCCCGGTGCGCAAAAGCGCCCCAGGCCGGTACTGGCCAGCAGCTGGGCGTCGGGCACGTAGCTTTCCTTGCAGTGCGCGCACAGCGTACGCACCAGGCGTTGCGCCAGCACGCCGTTGACTGACGAGGTGATGAGGTAGCTCTCTACACCCATGTCTTGCATACGGGTGATGGCACCGGCGGCGGTGTTGGTGTGCAAGGTGGAGAGCACCAAGTGGCCTGTCAGCGCTGATTGCACGGCAATTTGCGCGGTTTCGCCGTCGCGCATCTCACCGATCATGATGATGTCGGGGTCTTGGCGCAGGATGGAGCGCAGGGCGTTGGCAAAACTCAGGTTGATCTGTGGATGTACCTGGATTTGGTTGATGCCTTCGAGCTGGTATTCCACCGGGTCTTCCACGGTGATGATCTTGTTGGCTTGGGCGTCAATTTTGGACAGTGCGGCATACAGTGTGGTGGTTTTGCCCGAGCCCGTCGGCCCGGTGACCAGCAAGATGCCATGCGGGCGGGCCAGCAAAGTATTGAAGCGCTCCAGCGTGTCGCTGGCAAAGCCCATGGTTTCCAGCTGCAGGCGCACACTGGCGCGGTCAAGCACACGCATGACCACGCTCTCGCCGTACACCGTGGGCACAGTGGATACGCGCAAGTCCAGTTCGCGCCCTTTGACGCGGGTTTTGATGCGCCCATCCTGGGGCAAGCGGCGCTCGGCAATGTCCAGGTGTGCGAGCAACTTCACGCGCGAGCTGACAGCCGCCGACAGGCGCGGTGCGATCAGCTCACCTTGGTGGATGACGCCATCGACACGGTAGCGCACATGCAGTCCATCGTCGAAGGGCTCCAGGTGAATGTCCGAAGCGCGCAAGTCGGTCACCCGGCCGATGATGGCGTTGACCATGCGAATCACTGGCGCTTCGCTGGCCAGGTCTTTCAGGTGCTCGATGAAGTCGCCTCCATCCAGGCCGTCGGCAAAGCTGTCCTCACTGTCTTCCTCGGCCTCTTGCGCGGGTTCGGTCAGGGCTTTGGCAATGTCGGCCTCCAACGCCAGGTAGGGGCAGATGGTGCAGCCTGTGGCCAGGTGCAGGGCTTTGCGTACAAAGGCGTCTTGCGGCTGCGCCATGGCAACATGCAGTTGCTGACCTTCCAGGCGCAGCGGGTAGATGGCGTGGGTGTGTAGAAAAGCGCTTTGCAGCCCCTCTATTTCCGGCATGAATTCGGGGAAGTCGTCCGCCTTGGCCAGGGGTAATTGCAATTGTTCGGCCAGGCAGTGCAGCACATCAATTTCTGAGACCAGTCCCAGGCGCACCAACACCTGGCCCAGCAGCCCCTGCATTTCGTGTTGCGCCGCCAGGGCGCGCTCCAGATCGCGGGCACTGAGCTTGCCCGCTTGCACCAGCATCTCGCCCAGCAGCGGGCGGCTGGGTGTGGGGTCGGTCAAGGTATGTGTGGTCATGGAAAAGAAAGGGCCGGTGCTGCAGCCGGGTTAGGCAAAAAGTTCAGCGTGCGCCAGGGCCACACCCTGCGCGTCTTTGGCAGACAACACAGGCGCCATGCCCAGATCGGGCCAGGCAATGGCCAGCTGGGGGTCGTTCCAGGCAATGCAACGCTCGTGCTGGGGCGCGTAGTAGTCGGTGGTTTTGTAGAGGAAGTCGGCACTCTCGCTCAGCACCACAAAGCCGTG
>RRZT011571046.1_pt1 | contig 11774 bp, 14 predicted proteins | sample 2165551 | NCBI WGS metagenome assembly RRZT01 (sample SAMN10456910, study PRJNA506462) | wastewater metagenome | biome: wastewater; feature: sludge; material: wastewater sludge; isolation source: wastewater sludge with Escherichia coli K12::gfp cells carrying plasmid... | place: USA: Moscow, Idaho... | reverse complement strand
CAATTGCAGATTGTCCTGGTTTACGACGATCTAATTGCGCTTGTATCCAATCAAAATCTAATTCGATTCCACTTGGAACGCCATCAATTACACCTCCAATCGCTACACCATGACTTTCGCCAAAAGTTGAAATTTTAAATAATCTTCCAAATGTATTCACAATAGTATAAGAGTTTTTGTTATTTTTCGAATTGGTAAATTACCGCATTAATATTCATACTTGCTCCAACAGAAGCCATGATAATTTTATCATTTGCACGGAATTGATGTGGTGCTAAGTTATTTTCGTTGATTAAATCAAACATTGTAGGAACTGTAGCGACAGATGTATTTCCTAAAAATTGAACCGTCATAGGATCAACATTTTCTGGAATTTCGATACCATATAACTTATACAAACGTTCTATCATTGCATGATCCATTTTTGCATTTGCTTGATGCAACAAGATTTTATCAATATCTGTAACAGATAAATTTGTTTCATCTAACAATTCCTTAATCGCTGGTGGAACATTTTTCAATACAAACTCGTACACTTTACGTCCTTTCATATTGATGTTTTTGATCGATCCCACGTAATCAGGATTAAGTGATGTTCCGTTTACCAAATAATTCATTTCGTCACCATTGTAAGACAAAGTTGCATGGTTAATAACACCATATTGGTAATCTGCTTCTTTTGCTTCTAAAACAACAGCTCCTGCACCATCAGCAAAAATCATTGCTGTACGATCGTGTGGATCTACTGCGCGAGATAACGTATCAGAACCAATTACTAAGATTTTCTTAGCAATTTTGGCTTGTATAAATTGATGTGCTAAAATCAAAGATTCTATCCAACCTGGACAACCAAATGTCATATCATAAGGTTTACATTTTAGGTTTTTGATTCCTAATTTATGTTTCACTTTAGCAGAAATAGAAGGCATAATATCTATTTGACGCGCAACTGGATCTATATCTCCAAAGTTATGCGCACAAATAACATAATCTAATTCTTCAGGATCAATTCCTGCTCTTTCTATAGCAATTTTTGCAGCTTCTGTTGCGACATCAGAATTCAATAAATCGTCTTCTACATATCGTCTCTCTCTAATTTCTGTAATTTCTTCAAATTTACGAGTGATTTCTTCACCACTTTTATCTAAGCGATTTCCGTTATCATCAAAAAATTCATAGTTAACAAACTGTTCATTTGTAACAATTTTATTAGGCAGGTAGTGTCCAGAACCTGTAATTACAGAGTTTATCATATTAATATTGTTCAACTTTATTAAAAAATAATACCGGCAAAGTTAATCATTTCATTAAAATAGTCGATAAAAATATGCATTAACTCATACCGAAATTGATAAACTATAATTAATTTAGCCGAATGAAAAAGAATCCGTCATTAATTGGACTTTTAGTCGTTTGTGGTTTAGCCGTTTTAATCTTAATTATTTACAATACTTTTTTAAGTAAAAAAGATGGTTATGTAATTGATAATCCGTCTAACAAAACACTTTCTATCAAAATTAATGGTACAGATTTTACAGTAGCGCCGCAACAAAATGCGCGAATTGAGCTACCTAAAGGTAAGACAAAAATTGCATATTCTTTTAACAACAAAACTGTAGATACGGTAGTTGATATTACACGTGCTTCTGGAATGATCAATCCTGTTCGCGAAGAATACATCACTTTTACACGTCCTTATGGTGTAAGAAAAAACAAAGATTCTATCTTTTTGTCGAACAATAACGCAATTGACAACAAGGTTTTTCATGGTATTATCGAAAAATCTTCTCAATTATACATCGAAAACTTCTATTATAACATCGATCAGGATTATCCAAAAATGTTCATCAAAAGCGCGAGTAGCGAAAAGGCGACAGATTTATCGAAAATATTTAACAAAGAAGATTTTAAACAATTTTATTTCGAGAATTACGAATAAAATTAGATTTTTATAACTTTACACAATGACAAATCATCAACACGATAGCGTAACACCTTACGAATCTTCAGATTTAAATAAAAAGAAACAAGTTGAACAAATGTTCGACAATATTTCGCCTAAATACGATTTATTAAATCGTGTTTTATCAATGGGAATTGATATACAATGGAGAAAAGATGTCATCAAAATGGTGAAAGCTTCTAATCCTCAAACAATATTGGATATTGCGACAGGTACGGGAGATTTAGCAATTATGATGGGTAAAAATACGAATGCAAAAATTACTGGTTTAGATTTATCTAACGGAATGTTAGAGGTTGGACGTAAAAAAGTGAAAGAAGCTGGTTTGGAGAATCGTATCGAAATGGTACAAGGAGATTCGGAAAACTTACCTTTCCCAGATAATACGTTTGATAGCGCAACAGTTTCTTTTGGTGTTCGTAATTTTGAAAATTTAGAAAAAGGTTTAGCCGAAATTAACCGCGTTTTAAAACCAGGTGGAACTTTTGTTATCTTAGAATTTTCGTATCCTACGTCTTTCCCAATGAAACAATTGTACACATTTTATTCTAAAAATATATTACCAGCAATTGGTAAAATGGTCTCTAAAGATCAAAGTGCATATACCTATTTACCAGATTCTGTTCGTGCTTTTCCACATGGAGAAGAAATGAAAAGCATCTTGAAAAGTGTAAATTTTAATCAACCTATTGATAAAAAACTTACTTTTGGTATTGCAAGCATTTATAAAAGTGTAAAATAAAACCGCTTGTTTTTCGTTGAAAGTCTATGAGAAAAAATCTTATCATTGCATTATCATTAACTGTTGCCAGCATAGCTAATGCGCAGTTTCGTCCTAATAACGATAGAAGTGAAAACAGAACTGAAACTGATCAAAAAAAGTTTAGTTTTGGTTATTTCTTGGGTACAAACGTGATGAGCTATAAGATTGTTCCAAAGGCGCAAACAAACCCATTACCAGGAACCCCATCAACTCCAGATGATGATGGAGTAAACCAATACGGTTTGGTTTATTTGGATCAAGAAACCAAACCAGGATTTTCTGTTGGTTTGATAGCAAAAATGCGTGTTAATGATTACATTGACATGAAAGTAGAACCAGGTTTACACTTCTCGCAACGTACTTTACGTTTTCGTAACGCTCCTTTAGCCAACTCTACTACAACGTATGAAAACAGCTTAGAAGACACCAATGTAAAGCGCGAAGTAAAATCGACGTATGTCGAAATTCCGTTGTTACTTAATTTTCATGGAGATCGCTGGTTCAATACTCGTCCGTACATACAAGGCGGTTTAGGTTACTTAATGAATCTACAATCTAACGAAGACAAAGAAGACGACAATACCGCAGGAGTTTTTAGAACAACAACCAATAACTTTAACTGGCAAGCTGAAATTGGTATTGAAATCTATTTCAAACGATTTAAACTAACACCAGCACTTAAAGGAATGTTTTTCTTTAACAACGAATTAGTTCCTGACAAAGAAACGACTAAACCATATTGGACAGGAAGTTTAAATTCTTTATCAACAAGAGCATTCGTTTTTTCTCTTAAATTTGAATAAAATATAAAGTCATAATCATAAATAATAAAAAACCATAAATAAATAATCACAATGAATTTTCAATTATCGGAAGAACAATTAATGATTCAACAAGCTGCGCGCGATTTTGCAAAAGCAGAATTGTTACCAGGTGTAATCGAACGTGACGAAACATCTACTTTCCCAACTGACGCTGTTAAAAAAATGGGCGAACTAGGATTCTTAGGAATGATGGTTGATCCAAAATACGGAGGATCAGGATTAGATAGCGTTTCTTACGTTATTGCAATGGAAGAAATTGCAAAAGTTGACGCTTCTGCTGCTGTTGTCATGTCAGTAAACAACTCTTTGGTTTGTGCTGGTATGGAAAAATATTGTAACGAAGAACAAAAACAAAAATATTTAACTCCATTAGCTTCTGGTCAAGTAATTGGAGCGTTCTGTTTATCTGAGCCAGACGCTGGTTCTGATGCAACTTCTCAAAAAACTACTGCGGTAGACATGGGAGATTACTATTTATTAAACGGAACAAAAAACTGGATTACGAATGGTGGAACAGCTTCTACTTATTTAGTAATTGCACAAACTGATCCAGAAAAAGGTCACAAAGGAATCAATGCTTTCATTGTAGAAAAAGGCTTAGCAGGTTTCGAAATCGGACCAAAAGAACAAAAAATGGGAATCCGTGGTTCTGATACACATTCATTATTTTTTAATGATGTTAAAGTACCAAAAGAAAACCGTATCGGTGAAGACGGATTTGGTTTTGCTTTCGCAATGAATGTCTTAAACGGTGGTCGTATCGGTATTGCTTCTCAAGCATTAGGTATTGCGCAAGGTGCTTATGAATTAGCATTAGATTATGCAAAAATTCGTAAAGCATTCAAAACAGAAATCATCAATCACCAAGCTGTTGCATTCAAATTAGCAGATATGGCAACTAATATTACAGCTGCTCGTATGTTATGTTTCAAAGCAGCGGTTGAGAAAGATGAAGGAAAAGATATTTCTATTTCTGGTGCAATGGCAAAACTATTTGCTTCTAAAACAGCGAATGAAGTTGCTTCGGAAGCCGTTCAAATTCACGGAGGAAATGGTTATGTTCGCGAGTATCATGTAGAGCGTATGATGCGTGATGCAAAAATTACTCAGATTTACGAAGGAACATCAGAAATTCAAAAAATTGTAATTTCGAGAGGAATTGCTAAATAATTTTAGATAAATATAATTATTTTTTATCTTTATGAGACATCTGTTAATGACAGATGTCTTTTTTTATTTATTTAATCAAAAAACAATACGTCGTATATTTGTGGCGGAAAAAATATAAAGAAGATGAAAATTTTTAGATTCGGACCAAAAGGTCAGGAGAAATCAGGTGTAATCATCGATGAGAAAAAATTTGATGTTTCAGCATCTGGAATTATTTATGATGATGATTTTTTTGGAAATACCGAAAAACAAGAAACTTTACAAAAATATATCGAGCAAAACATTAACAGTTTGCCTTTAGTTGAAGACAATGTACGTATTGGTACGCCTTTAACTCGTCCAGGAAAAATTGTTTGTGTAGGTCTTAACTTCGATGATCACGTAAAAGAAACAGGTTTGGAGCAACAAGCAGAGCCGATTATGTTTATCAAAGCAAATCAATCGTTTAACGGACCAGAAGACGGAATTATGCAACCAAATGGTTCTACAAAAATGGACTGGGAAACAGAACTTTGTATTATTATTGGTGAAAAAGCAAATAATGTAACGGAAGAAAATGCGATGAATCACGTATATGGTTATGCGTTGATTAATGATATTTCTGAGCGTGCATTCCAAACAGAGCGTGGAGGAACTTGGGACAAAGGAAAAGGATGTGATACATTTGCACCTGTAGGTCCTTTTATTGCAACAAAAGACGAAATCGAGGATGTAAATAATTTACGTGTTTGGTTAAAATTAAACGGAGAATTAATGCAAGATGGTAATACAAGTGATTTTATTTACCGCATTCCTAAATTAATTTCCTACCTATCTCAATTCATGTCTTTCTTACCTGGAGATATTATTTCTACAGGTTCTCCAGCAGGATCAGGAATGGGAAAAACACCTCAAGTTTGGTTAAAACCAGGAGATGTTATCGAGTATGGAATTGATGGTTTAGGTTCTACAACTCAAACTATTTTACCTTTCTCAAGAGGTTAAAAATAAGATATCTTACAATAAAAAAACGTGCAATTCAAAATTTGAATTGCACGTTTTTAACTTCTGTTTAGTATCATACTTAATTGATTAAACGATAAAACGTATTCTTTTTCATCCAATCAATTATTGATTTTAAAACAATCTATCAATTAAATAGAACGTCTAATTCGAAAAAAATATTGGATATTCAATTAATTAACGTAATTTTGCAAACGTTTTGACAACCGTCTAAATGGTACAAATCCATCAAAGTGACGAATAATTCCTAAAATCTTTTGGGAAAACAGAATCATTTTGTACATTTGCACCCCGATCGGATTGTCGGTAATTTATAAAATATTAAAAATCAAGATAGTGGACACGTTAAGTTACAAAACTTCATCAGCCAACAAAGAAACTGCTCAGAAAGAATGGGTAGTTGTGGACGCTTCTGACTTATCATTAGGTCGTTTAGCGTCAGGTGTTGCGAAGCTTATCAGAGGTAAGCACAAAACAAACTTCACTCCTCATGCAGATTGTGGAGATTATGTAATTGTTTTAAACGCTGACAAAATTCAATTAACAGGTAACAAATGGGATGACAAATTATACATCCGTCACACAGGTTACCCAGGTGGACAAAGATCTTTAACTGCGAAAGAAGTTTTTGCAAAAGATCCTGTACGCTTAATCGAAAAGTCAGTAAAAGGAATGTTGCCTAAAAATAAATTAGGTAGTAAATTATTGACTAATTTACATGTATTTGTTGGTACAGAGCACAATCACGAAGCTCAACAACCAAAACAAATCGATATTAACGAATATTTATAATCTAATTCAATGGCAATAGTTCATAAAATCGGACGTAGAAAAACATCTGTTGCTCGTGTATATTTACAAGAAGGAAATGGAGAGATCTTCATTAACGGACGCGAGTTAGCAAACTACTTCCCTACAGCAGTATTACAATACAAAGTAGAGCAAGCATTTTTATTAACAGGTACAAAAGATAAATACAATGTAGATATCAAAGTATTTGGAGGAGGAATCACTGGTCAAGCTGAAGCAATTCGTTTAGCAATTTCTAGAGCTTTATGTGAAATTGACGCAGATTTTCGTTTACAATTAAAACCAGAAGGATTATTAACACGTGATCCACGTATGGTTGAACGTAAGAAATTCGGTCAAAAGAAAGCGCGTAAGAAATTCCAATTCTCTAAACGTTAATTTATTCAATTTATTAAAAAATCCATTTTCCGTTGGTTTAGCATCTAAACAAATAAGGCAAGATTTATTCGACCACTTGTTTGTTGCTTGTTGAGATAACGGAACGTAAACTAAAAAAAAGAAAATGGCAAAAGTAAATGTAAAAGATCTATTAGGTGCTGGAGTGCACTTTGGACACTTAACAAGAAAATGGAATCCGGCTATGGCTCCTTATATTTTTATGGAGAAAAACGGAATCCACATCATCGACCTTCACAAAACTGCAGTGAAATTAGATGAAGCATCTGAAGCTTTAGGAAAAATTGCTGCATCAGGACGTAAAGTTCTTTTCGTTGCAACTAAAAAACAAGCAAAAGATGTTGTAGCTAAGCATGCTGAAGAAATTAACATGCCTTATATTACAGAACGTTGGCCTGGTGGAATGTTAACAAACTTTGTTACTATTCGTAAAGCAGTTAAAAAAATGAATTCAATCGATCGTATGAAAAAAGACGGTACGTTTGAAACACTATCTAAAAAAGAAAGATTACAAGTTGATCGTCAAAGAGCATCTTTAGAGAAAAACTTAGGTTCTATCGCTGATATGACACGTTTACCATCTGCAGTATTTGTTGTAGATATTGTACGTGAGCACATCGCTATAGCAGAAGCTCAAAAATTGGGTATTCCAATCTTTGCAATGGTTGATACAAATACTGACCCCCGTCAAGTAGATTTCCCAATCCCTGCAAATGATGATGCTTCTAAATCTATCGATATCATCTTATCTACAGTAGCTGATTCTATCAAAGCTGGTTTATCTACACGTAAAGCAGAAAAAGAAAAAGCAAAAGAAGGTAAAGAAGAAGGAGCTGAAACAAAAGAAGCTTAACATTAACTTGATGATCAATTCATCGATATAATATACCTTGTAGCTCCTACACCACTTTGTGGTGTACGAGCTACTTTTATTTAAAATATTAAGAAACAAAATAAAAATATTACTATGAGCTACAAAGCAACAGCCGCTGAGGTAAGTAAATTAAGAAACGCAACTGGTGCGGGAATGATGGACTCTAAAAAAGCTTTAGAAGAAGCTGGTGGAGATTTCGATAAAGCAGTAGAGGTTTTACGTAAACAAGGACAAAAAGTAGCTGCTAAAAGAGCTGACCGTGATTCTACAGAAGGTGCAGTTATCGCTAAAGTTAACGCTGACCAAACTAAAGGTATCGTTATCGCTTTGAACTGTGAGACTGACTTCGTTGCTAAAAATGAAGCTTTCGTTGCTATGGCTAACGAAATCGCTGATTTAGCTTTAACAGTTAACTCTAAAGAAGAATTATTAGCTTTACCATTCGCAGGAATTACAGTTGGTGAAAAATTAACTGAGCAAACAGGTGTTATTGGAGAAAAAATCGAAATTGGTACTTTCCAAGCTATCGAAGGTGCTATCGTTAATTCTTACATCCACGCTGGTAACAAAATTGGTGCTGTAGTTTCTTTATCTGCTAACGTAGAAGGTGCTTCTGAAGTAGCTCGTGACGTTGCTATGCAAGTTGCTGCTATGAACCCAGTAGCATTAGATGAAACTTCTGTTGCTCAATCTGTAATTGACACTGAATTATCTATCGCTAGAGAAACTTTAGTTGCAGAAGGTAAACCAGAAAATATGATTGAAAACATCGCTCAAGGTAAATTACAAAAATTCTTCAAAGAGAATACATTAGTTCACCAAGCGTCAATCAAAGACGGAAAAACTTCTGTTCAAGATGTCGTTAAAGCTGTTAACGCTGACTTGAAAGTAACTGGATTTATCCGTTACAGCTTATAATAAGTTTATAATTTTTATTATATATCTTAAAGTGATGCTAAAATTTAGCATCACTTTTTTGTTTGGTATATATTTTGAAATGTTTGTTTTATAATTATTTATTTTTATATTTGTTAGGATTACAAGCATATGAAACACTTTATACTATTTATAACTATATTTTTATTCACCATAACATCTGCATCAGCTCAGTCGAGATTTGATCAGGACAAAGGCTCTGTTAGCATTTATCCAAATCCTGCGAGTTCTACGTTTACAATAAAATTTGATAATCCATCGAAAGCAAGTTCGGTATCTATATACTCGATTATTGGAAATGAAGTGATGAATAAAAAATTAGACGGAAGCCAGAAAGCAAACTTTAACGTACAAAGTTTGAAAAAAGGAAAATACATTGTTCGCGTTTTTAATGAAGATGGAACAACAGAAACACAATCGTTAATTAAGAATTAAGATTATTCATATAAAACAAAAAAGCTTCTCAAAAATTTGAGAAGCTTTTTTTATATCGTTACCCGAAAGTTTATTTCGCTTTCTTGTAATTATCTTCAACTTGTTTCCAATCCAAAACATTGTTAAACGCTTTCAAATAATCATCGCGTTTATTTTGGTATTTTAAATAATAAGCATGTTCCCAAACATCAATTCCTAAAATTGGCGTTCCTGCAACCTCTGCTCCTGGCATCAATGGATTATCTTGATTTGCTGTAGTTGTAACCGCCAAACTTCCGTCCGCTTTCACAACCAACCAAGCCCAACCAGAACCAAAACGTTTAGAACCTGCTTCGTCCAATTGCTTCATCAATTCTTCTGTAGAACCAAATGTTGCATCAATCTTCGCTTTAAGATCTCCTGTAGGCGCTTTCTGCGGCGTTGGAGACATAATATCGAAATATAGCATGTGATTGTAATATCCACCAGCATTGTTGCGTAAAGCAGCATTATTCATATCCATTTTTTTCAAAATGTCTACAATATCATTCGATTTGATATTTGCTTCTTTTAGCGCTGTATTCAATTTGTTGATGTATCCTAAATAATGTTTAGAGAAATGAACTTCCATTGTTTTTGCATCAATGTATTCGTTCAATTCATCGTAACCATATTTCAAAGGTTTAATTTGGAAAGTTCCTGGGTCAGCTTTAACATCTGTAGGATTTCCAACAGGCTCTGCAGCAGCTTGCACTGTATCTTGTTTTACAACTTCTTTAGTTGTTGAGTCAGCATTTTCTTTCTTCGTTTCGCATGACTGAACAAAGAAAAGAACACCCAAAACTGACATCAAAAATATACCCTTTTTCATCTTATTCTTTTATGTAGTTTACTTATGATATTAATATTTCTACTAAAATATACTAAAACTATCGAATATAAAATTGATTTCTTTTAATTTTCTGTTAAAATGGAGATTAGAATGTATTTTTATTACATTTATAATAATTAACACGAAACAAAATGACGATTAAAAATCTATTTGCAATCATAATCAAATTGATTGGTTTTTTCTTTATTATAGAAACTTTTATAACATTTTTTCCCGAGCAAATCAATCTGTTAATGAACTTTGATGTAATATTTCCTGAAGAAATAAAAAGTCAAAATATCGTTTTATTTCCTTACATCACGCTTATAATTCTATTCATTGTACTGTTTTTGATTTATTATACTTTCATTTATAAAACAGAAATTATGATTAGATTTCTTAGAATCGAAAAATATTTTGAAGATACAAGAATTGAAAATCTTACAATTCCTATTCAAAAATATGCGCAGATTTCAATAATAATCGTTTCGATTATTTTATTGATTTTTCAATTACCTATTTTTATCAATACAACAATTAAGTATTTTAGTGTAAAAGATTCTTTTCAAGATGGACTAACTTCTGATTTAATTTCGAGTTCAATTATTATTCTACTTTCATTTATTGGAATTATTTTCAGCGATAAACTCTCAAAAAATTTTGCAAAATAAACACTATTTTATTTCAGATATTTTAATTATTCTTATTTTATTAATTATAAAAAACCAAAAATGAAATATTACCTAACTTATATTCTATTTATAATTTGTTCAATTTCTTTTTCACAAAATATTGATGAAAAAAGAGATATACTAATTCATAATCTTTGTAATATCCTTTCCGAAAATAAAAATCTTAATGATTTAGATAGAATTAATTTAGTTAATCAAGATGTTAGTTTAATTAAATATTTTAAAGATTTTTCAAAAGATGAAATTCAAGCTGAAGAAGAAGCTATTTTTTATAGATTTCAAAAAAAATGTAAAGAATACACTGATATAATAAAGAAATTCTCTGAAAAAAATAATGAAAACTGGATTACTTTAGAAAATTTGCCTAAATCAACAATCAATGATAAAGATTATAATTTAGTAAAGTCAGCTTCTGAATTATATTATTTTGACTACGAAGGAAATAAAACAATTGTAAAAATTGAAGATAATAATTGGATTGAATATTTTATTGATGAATCTTTTTCTAAACTAAAATTATATTGGATAAAAAATAATGATTTTAATCTAGAGTTTTTAGAAAGCAATAATTCAATGAAAAAATCATTTAGTAGAAAAGGAGAAATATATCAATATAGAATTTTAAGTAAAGAGAATAATTATTATTGGATCGCTTATTATACAAAAGATCTAAATAATATCGTAAAATTTAAATTATATATTCAATAAAAAACCTTCCATTACGGAAGGTTTTCTTGTTATATCGAGTTTCTTAATCTCTCTTATAATTTACGACAGCTTCTATAAAAGCTTGTGCATTTTCTACTGGAATATTTGGTAAAATTCCGTGACCTAAATTGGCAATATATTTATACGGACCAAAATCGTCAATCATTTCTTTTACCATTTGCTGAATAGTTTCTGGTGGAGATAACAAGCGAGAAGGATCAAAGTTACCTTGTAACGTCTTTTTGAAACCTGTAAACTCACGCGCTAATTGTGGCGTAATTGTCCAATCAACACCCAAAGCAGAAGCTTTAGAATCGGCCATTTTCTCTAAAGCAAACCAACAACCTTTTG
>RRZT011048060.1_pt1 | contig 11774 bp, 9 predicted proteins | sample 2165551 | NCBI WGS metagenome assembly RRZT01 (sample SAMN10456910, study PRJNA506462) | wastewater metagenome | biome: wastewater; feature: sludge; material: wastewater sludge; isolation source: wastewater sludge with Escherichia coli K12::gfp cells carrying plasmid... | place: USA: Moscow, Idaho ... | reverse complement strand
CTTCATCGTTCCCGCTCCATACATTAGAGCAACATTTGACAGACCTTTGAAAATGGGCAAATTGATTCCCAAGTCAGGGATGGCAATCCCACCAATAACAGGCAGCTGCTGTGCTTCCCATTGTGCTTTCAAAACAGCCTCTGTCGAAATAGACTCGACCTGATTGAAATCAAAGGTAACATCTGCATTTTTGTTTTTATCAATATCCTCTTTAGATACCTTGCTGATTTGATAATGATTGGAATACCAAGCAATAATCATATTACGGATAGAGGTATTGAAAATTAAGGCTAAGGAAACAAGAACTAGCAGAAAAATGAAAGTATTTCGCAGAATATGTCGCTTTTTCTTTTGTTGGTTTCTCTGTCTTCTCATCATATTCTACTCTTCGCCTTCGATTTCTTCTTTATCCTCTTCAGGTGCTACCAAGGTAAATGTCACAATTTTGGCTTCATCATCCAAACGCATCACCTTCACGCCCATGGTGGAGCGGCCAGTTTGAGAAATATTGGAAACATTGGTTCGGATAACAACTCCGGTATCAGTCATAACGACCATATCCTCGTCTCCAGAAACAGTGACGAGACCAGCTAATGGACCATTCTTGGCTGCTACATTGAGGGTCTTAATCCCCTTACCGCCGCGACCCTTGGTTGGGTATTCACTAGCTGCGGTCCGCTTACCAAAACCTTTTTCTGTCAATACCAAGACTTCCTGATCATCAGAAATGACAGTTGCACCAACTAAGCAGTCCTCATCACGTAAGTTGACACCTCGAACACCGGTTGCAGTACGGCCCATGTTTCGGACAACTGCCTCATTAAAGCGAACAGAATAACCCAATCTGGTTCCCATGATGATATCTGACTGACCATCTGTCAGGAATACTGTAATCAACTCATCATCTTCTTTGAGATTCAGAGCCTTGAGACCATTCTGACGAATATTGCCAAATTCGGAAACACCGGTTCTCTTGACGACACCTTGACGGGTCGCAAAAAATAGATACTGATCTTCATTTTTCTCACGACCGACATTGATAATGGTTTGAACAAACTCATTATCCTCTAGCTTCAGCAGGTTGACGATTGGCAAACCTTTAGCCGTCCGGCCATATTCTGGAATTTCATAGGCTTTCAGGCGGTAAACACGTCCTTTGTTGGTAAAGAAAAGGAGACGGTCATGGGTTGATGAAGATACCAAGTCTTTGACAAAGTCATCATCCTTGACGCCAGTACCTTGGACGCCTCGACCACCACGTTTCTGCGCCCGGAATTCATCTTGATCCAAACGTTTGATGTATCCCTTGTTGGAAAGGGTAATGAGGACATCCGTTTCTTCAATCAGATCTTCATCTTCAAGGGACAGAACTTCACCAACCATAAGTTCTGTACGGCGTATATCAGCATACTTCCGCTTCACTTCTGACAACTCATCTTTGACAATTTGAACAACCCGCTCTGGTTTAGCCAGAATATCCGCTAAGTCAGCAATGAGAGCAATCAACTCATCGTATTCAGACTGAATCTTATCGCGTTCCAAACCTGTCAATCGACGCAGCCGCATATCCAGGATGGCCTGGCTTTGACGTTCACTCAGCTCAAATTTGCGCATCAACTCTGCCTGAGCAATGGCATCCGTTTCTGAATCACGAATCGTTCGAATTACTTCATCAATATGATCCAGGGCAATCAGCAAGCCTTCTAAGATATGGGCTCTACCTTCAGCCTTTTCCTTATCAAACTCTGTTCTACGAACCACCACTTCCTTCTGGTGCTCAATATAGGCTGATAGGATTTCTTTGATAGATAGAATTTTTGGAACTCCACCTTGAATGGCCAACATATTAAAGCTGAAGTTGGTTTGAAGTTGGGTCAATTTAAAGAGATTATTTAGAATAACACTGGCTGAGGCATCCCTGCGGACCTCAATAACAAAACGAACACCTTCGCGGTTGGATTCATCACGAACAGCTGTGATACCTTCAATGCGCTTCTCCTGGGCCAAACGAACGATATGGTCATGGACCTTGGACTTGTTGACCATGTATGGAAACTCAGTTACAACAATCCGCTCCCGGCCATTTCCAAACTCCTCAATCTCCGTACGAGAACGAAGAACAATGGAACCCTTACCAGTTTCATAAGCACGATGGATACCAGATTTCCCCATGACCAGAGCCCCAGTTGGAAAGTCGGGACCAGGCAACACTTCCATGATATCCCTGGTCGTCACTTCGGGATTATCAATGAGTAGGTTAACCGCATCCACTGTCTCCCCCAAGTTGTGAGGAGGAATATTGGTCGCCATGCCGACTGCGATACCTGTCGTACCATTCACCAAGAGATTTGGGAAACGAGCAGGCAGCACTTCTGGCTCGCGCTCACTGGCATCATAGTTGTCAGCAAAATTAACTGTATTCTTATTGATATCACGGAGCATTTCCAGCGCAATTTTACTCATTCGAGCTTCTGTATAACGCTGGGCAGCTGCCCCATCTCCGTCCATTGAACCAAAGTTTCCATGACCGTCGATAAGCATGTGGCGATAAGACCACCACTGGGCCATCCGCACCATGGCTTCATAGATAGCACTATCTCCATGCGGATGGTATTTACCCATAACATCACCCGTGATACGGGCAGATTTCTTGTGTGGTTTGTCTGGTGTGATGCCCAGCTCATTCATGCCATACAAAATCCGACGATGAACTGGCTTTAGACCATCGCGAACATCTGGAAGCGCACGTGAAACGATGACACTCATAGCATAGTCAATGAAACTCGTTTTCATTTCACTGGTTAAATTAATATCGACTAAGTTTTTATCTTGCACTGAACAAGCCTCATTTCCTCTTGAAAATACTAGTACTATTATACCATAAATTGGTCTAAAAATAAGGTTTTTAGTGTTCTTTCCCCCGGAATGTAAACATTTTCAAAGGATGATCTTTACTTGTGAAAGTGAGTAAAAAATGCTACAATACTTAATGGTTGGGAGACTTCCCATAATAAATCTAAGGAGATGTGTAGTAATGACTGCAACAAAACAACACAAAAAAGTAATCCTTGTCGGCGATGGTGCCGTAGGTTCCGCCTATGCCTATGCTCTTGTTAACCAAGGTATTGGTCAAGAATTGGGTATCGTCGATATTAACAAAGACCGTACACAAGGAGATGCTGAAGATTTGAGCCACGCTCTTGCCTTTACTTCACCTAAAAAAATCTACTCTGCTGATTATTCAGATGCTCATGACGCAGACCTCGTTGTATTGACTGCTGGCTTGCCACAAAAACCAGGTGAAACACGTCTGGAGCTGGTAGAAAAAAATCTCCGTATCAACAAACAAATCGTTACTGAAATTGTTGCTTCCGGTTTCAATGGTATTTTCTTGGTTGCTGCTAATCCAGTTGACATCTTGACTTACTCTACTTGGAAATTCTCTGGTTTCCCTAAAGAGCGCGTTATTGGATCAGGTACTTCATTGGATACAGCTCGTTTCCGTCAAGCCTTGGCAGAAAAAATCGGTATCGATGCTCGTTCAGTCCATGCCTATATCATGGGTGAGCACGGTGACTCTGAGTTTGCTGTCTGGTCACATGCTAATGTTGCTGGTGTAAAACTAGAGCAATGGTTGCAAGATAACCGCGATGTTGATGCCCAAGGTTTGGTTGACCTCTTCATCTCTGTACGTGATGCAGCTTATTCTATCATCAACAAAAAAGGTGCTACTTATTATGGTATCGGTGTTGCCTTAGCTCGTATCACCAAAGCCATCTTCGATGACGAAAAAACAGTCTTACCACTTTCTGTATACCAAACAGGTCAATACGAGGGGGTCGAAGATGTCTTTATTGGACAGCCTGCTATCGTCGGTGCCCATGGTATCGTTCGTCCAGTAAACTTGCCACTCAATGATGCTGAATTGCAAAAAATGCAAGCATCCGCTAAGCAGTTGAAAGACATCATTGATGATGCATTCGCTAATCCTGAAATCGCCGAAGGCGTAAAACAATAATACTATGAACTACCATCCTTCTGGACGGTAGTTTTTTGTTCCAAAAAAAGCTTGAGACATTTGTCTCGAGCTTTCTTATTTTGATTTGATGTAATTGACACCGTCTGCTTTAGGAGCTACTGCCTTACCAAAGAAGGCAGCCAAAGCAATCACAGTGATTAAGTAAGGCGCCATTTGAAGATAGACTGCTGGGACATTTTGGAGTCCTGGCAGCTGGCTTCCAATAACCGCCAAACTTTGAGAAAGACCAAAGAAGAGACTAGCTAACATGGCACCAAGTGGATTCCACTTACCAAAGATAACTGCAGCCAGAGCAATGAAGCCTGAACCAACAATGGTGGTTGCTGAAAAGTTGATATTTACAGATTGGGCACTCACCGCACCACCAATACCGCCAAGGAATCCTGCAATCATAACGCCTGCAAAACGCATCTTGTAGACATTGATACCTAGTGTATCCGCAGCTTGTGGGTGTTCACCAACAGAACGTAGACGGAGGCCAAAGCGGGTTTTGTAAAGCACAAACCATGCAATAAAGGCAGTTAGAATAGCTAGATAACCCATCAAACTGGTATTTTTGAAGAAGAGATCTCCAATGACTGGAATCTTGGATAAACCAGGGAATGAAAACTTACCAAATGACTGTCGAATCGAATCTGTCTGCCCTTTCCCATAAATAACCTTAACGAGGAAGACTGAAAGAGCGGGTGCCAGAAGATTGAGAACAGTACCAGATACAACATGGTCCGCACGGAAAATAATCGTCGCAGTAGCATGAATCAATTGAAATAGAATTCCTACCAGGCCACCAAGCAAAACAGCCAGGAGCGGTGTCATTTTGCCGAACTGCTCTGCAAATTCGATATTGAAGACAACCCCAGCAAAGGCGCCGATAACCATCGTTCCTTCTAGCCCAACGTTGACAATACCCGCACGCTCAGAGAAAACTCCTCCCAGACTGGTGAAAATCAGGGGCGCTGAGTAGATTAGCATTTGCGAGATCAGTAAAGTTAACAAGTTCAAACTCATTTTATTTACCCCCTTTCGCAAACCGTTTTGACCGTAATACTTGTTCAAAGATGAATTTCACACCGATGAAGAAGATGATAGAGGCGGTTACTACATTTACCAATTCTGGTGGAATTTGAGCTCGTACCATCCCTGATGAACCTACTGATAGGGCACCGAAGAGGAAGGCAGCAAACGGGATTCCAAGTGGTGAATTAGAAGCCAGCAGAGCTACTGACATACCGTTAAAACCAATGTCCAGGTTAGCTGATTGGATGTAAACATTTTGGAAGGTTCCTAGACCTTGTACTGCTCCTCCTAGTCCAGCTAGGGCACCAGAGATAACCATGGACAAAACAATGGTCCGTTTGGTGCTCATCCCCGCATAGTCTGCAGCATTTGGATTGAGACCAGCAGCACGGATTTCAAAGCCTAGAGTTGTTTTAGCAAACAAGAACCAGATAACCACTACTGCAATGATAGCAAAGATGATACCGATGTTCATACGGGAATTATCTGTTAAGGCCCGTAACCATTCCGTTTGATAGGAAGCATTGGCTGATACGTTGATACTGGAGTCAGTATTTTTCATCAATTTGTCAGAAAACACATCTCGGATGATATAGTTTGAAAAATAAAGCAGGATGTAGTTCATCATGATGGTCACAATAACTTCACTGGTACCAAGGAAGGCTCTTAAAAATCCAGGAATAGCACCAGCAATACCTCCAGCCAACATGGCAATGATGACTGTCGCGAGAATCAAGAGCGGTCTTGGCATGTCAGGATTTGCAAGGGCAAACCAACCTGCAAATACCCATCCAACAAGAGCTTGGCCTGATAGACCAACATTGAAGAAGCCAGCCCGACTGGCTACAGCAAAACCGAGGGCTGTAAAGACGAGAGGAGCAACTGCCCGGAAGATTTCTCCAATATTTTTCACTGAACCAAAAGCTGTATAGAATAGTTCTTCGTAGCCCCAGATTGGGTCAAAGCCAAAGACTAACATAATGATTGCCCCAAGTAGCAAACCTGCCAGGACTGCCATTAAGGGAATCAGGATACTTTCATATTTTTTTAGCATGTTGATTTCCTTTCTTACTTGAGGTGACCACCAGCCATGAGTTTACCAAGTTCTTGCTTAGTGGTCTCAGCTGGCAAAACAATACCATGGATACTGCCATCATGGATAACAGCGATACGATCAGAAACATCCAGAATTTCATCCAGTTCAAAGCTGACAACAAGGACGGCTTTCCCCTTGTCACGCTCAGCAATCAAACGCTTGCGGATGTATTCAATAGCTCCGACATCCAATCCGCGAGTCGGCTGACTGACAATCAAGAGATCCGGATTTCGGTCAATTTCACGCGCAATAACAGCCTTTTGCTGGTTTCCTCCAGAAAGAGACTTACCTGGAATCAACTCTCCAGCGCCACGGACATCAAATTCTTCCATGAGCTGACGAGCTTTTTCATTGATTTTAGAGTAATTAAGGATCCCATTTTTAGATATTGGTTCTTTATAGTAGGTCTGTAAAGCAAAGTTTTCAGCTACTGTCATTTCCAAAATCATCCCATCGCGATGACGATCCTCAGGAACATGCCCAACACTGAGTTCTGTAATTTTACGCGGAGAATAATGGGTCACATCTTCTCCCTTGATGCTGATTTTTCCAGACTTCACCTTACGCAGTCCAGTGATGGCTTGAATCAGTTCGCTCTGACCATTTCCATCAATCCCCGCAATTCCAACAATCTCACCTGCCCGGACTTCAAGAGAAAGATTCTTAACAGCAGGAATCCCACGATTTTCATTGACTACAAGATTCTCAATGGATAGGATAACTTCTTTTGGATTCGCCGCAATTTTTTCAGTTTTAAAGGAAACAGAGCGACCAACCATCCATTCTGCTAGGTCATCATTGGTAGCACCCGCAACTTCAACAGTCTCAATCGATTTCCCTCGTCTGATAACTGTTACACGATCTGCAACTGCACGAATTTCATCTAATTTATGGGTAATCAGAATGATGGATTTGCCTTCTGATACCAGGACTTTCATAATTTTCAGAAGTTCCGTGATTTCATCTGGTGTTAGAACGGCTGTTGGCTCATCAAAAATGAGCAAATCTGCACCACGATAAAGAGTCTTAATGATTTCTACACGCTGCTGGGCACCGACTGAAATATCAGCAACCTTGGCAGTAGGATCCACATCCAGACCATATTTTTTTGAGAGTGCTGTGATTTCCGCCATGGCATTTTTCAAATCAATCATGCCGGCTGCATTGGTCGACTCCGAACCAAGTATAATATTTTCAGTAACGGTAAACGCATCAACCAACATGAAATGCTGGTGCACCATCCCAATACCAAGCTGTGCTGCCTTCGATGGCGATTCAATGGTGACGTTCTGTCCATTGATTAAAATTTCACCGCTAGTAGGCTCGAGAAGTCCGGCCAGCATATTCATGAGGGTGGATTTACCCGCGCCATTCTCCCCAAGGAGGGCATGAATTTCGCCTTTTTTGACATTCAAATTAATCTGGTCGTTTGCAACAAACTCACCAAACCTCTTTGTTATGTCTCGCATCTCGATGACATAATCCTTTGTCATAATCTGTTCCTTTCAAACTGTCATTTTTTGTCAGTAAAACCTACCAAAAATGATAGGCTTTACTGAGAGAAAATCTCTCAGTTTCCCAAAAAAGCGACCGATTTAGTCGCCTTTTCGAGTCTTGTATTTTTATGGTTTTTCTGGAACTTCAACTTTACCATCCAAAATTGCTTTTTTAGCATCTGCTACTGCTTTCACAGCATCATCTGAAAGGTTTGTTTCAGCCAACTCAACACCTTTATCTTTAAGTGAGTAACGAACAACTTCACCACCTGGGAATTCGCCATCAGTAGCTTTAGTTGCAATATCTTTAACGGCTGCACCAACTTGTTTCAAAGTTGAAGCCAACACAAAGTTAGATTCTTTACCGTCTTTTGAAGTGTATTCACCTTCTGCTGATTGGTCACGGTCAACACCGATTACCCAAACTTTATCTGCTTCGTTACGAGTTTCGTTTTCAGCTTTTGCTGCTGCAAAGACACCATTACCAGTACCACCTGATGCGTGGAAGATAACATCTGCACCCGCTGCGTATTGGGCAGAGGCGATGGTTTGACCTTTAGCTGCATCACCAAATGAACCTGCGTATTGGATATCAATTTTAATGGATTCATCGACGGATTTAACACCGGCTACAAAACCAGCTTCAAAGCGGTCGATAACTTCACCTTTCATTCCTCCAACAAAACCAACTTTTTTAGTTTTTGTTGTTTTAGCTGCTGCTACACCTGCAAGATAAGATGCTTCATTATCAGCAAACCCAACACTAACAACATTGTCTTGATCTGGAACTACACTATCCACGATAACATAGTGGGTATCCGGATTGTTTGGAGCAACTTCAGCAATAGAAGATTCCAAAGCGAATCCAATACCAAATACAAGGTTGTAACCTCCAGCTACAGCCGAGTCAAGGTTGGTAATATAGTCCGATTCAGATGCTGATTGGAAATAGTCATATCCATTCCCTTTTGAAAGTCCAGCATCTTTACCCCATTCTTGGAGACCTTCCCAAGCAGATTGGTTAAAAGAGCGGTCATCAACACCACCGATATCAGTAATGATCGCAGCTTTGACATCTGAAGATGATGCAGTATCTTTTTTCGCAGTACGGCTACCGCAGGCAACAAGTGATAAGGCTGCAATTGTAGCCAAACCAAGTCCAACAATTTTCTTGTTCATTTCTGAACCTCCTATTTTTTTTGCAACATCTGTTGCGTAATATGAGTTAACAGTCTGAGGACTGTCCACAGATTAGTTTAAATCTGTGAAAGAATATGGAAGTAATTCCCCGACTGTCATCACGACTGTCGATTTATCTTTAGCAACCAATGTTACTGGTAAATCCTTTTTGAAAAATTCTGCCATAACCTGGCGACATGCACCACATGGCGAAATCGGTTTTTCCGTTTCTCCGTAAACAACCAATTCTTTGAAATCAGTCACACCTTCGGAAATTGCTTTGAAAATGGCTGTCCGCTCACCACAGTTGGTCAAAGGGTAGGCGGCATTCTCAATATTGCACCCCGTAAAGACACGACCATCATCTGCAACCAAGGCTGCACCAACTGGAAAGTGTGAATAGGGAACATAGGCAAATTGACTGGCTTCAATGGCTGTATCAATCAGTTTAGTATCCGCCATCCGCTTTTTGTCCCTCCATGATTGCCACACCTGATGATGCTCCGATGCGAGTCGCACCAGCTTCAATAAAGGCAAGAGCATCTTCCAAAGAACGAGCACCGCCAGAAGCCTTGACACCCATATCCGGACCGACTGTTTGGCGCATGAGAGCTACATCCGCTACCGTTGCGCCTCCAGTTGAGAAGCCCGTTGAAGTCTTCACAAAATCAGCTCCTGCTTTTTGAGCCAATTTACAAGCACGAACTTTCTCATCGTCTGTCAATAAGCAGGTTTCGATAATCACTTTAACCAGCTTATCGCCACTAGCTTTGACCACTGCATGAATATCTGCTTCTACAAAATCGTCATCCCCAGCTTTGAGACGGCCAATATTGATGACCATATCAATTTCGTTGGCACCATTTTCAATGGCATTTTTTGTTTCAAATGCCTTGACTGCTGAAGTATTGGCTCCTAAGGGAAATCCAATAACGGTACAAACTTTTACATCTGTTCCATGCAATTCACGCGCAGCCAAAGGAACCCAGGTTGGATTAACACAGACACTGGCGAAATCATATTGCTTCGCTTGCTCAATCAAGGTTAAAATTTGCTCTTCCGTTGCCTCTGGTTTCAAGAGGGTATGATCAATATATTTGTTCAACTGCATTTTTCTACTCCGTACGTTATGAGACGATTTCCAATATTTCTTTCGTCTTTACCACAACATCTTCTATTTTAACATTTTTTTGAAAATCTGAAAGCATTTCATCTGAAATTTTTATGTTACTGAAAATGGTTGCAATTTTTTCATTTTCAGTAACAGTTTGACCAACTTTCTTTGCGAAAACAATTCCAGATTCGTAGTCTAATTCATCTGTTTTGACAGCCCGGCCCGCTCCTAGTTTCATAGCAAAGAGACCAAATTCTAAGGCTGGAAGGGCAGCAATTGTTCCTGAACGCTCTGCCAAAACATCTACTTGATAAGCCACTTGAACTGGACGGTAGAGATCAGATAAATCTCCTCCTTGAGCTACGACCATCTCCTCAAATTTCTTGAGGGCTGCACCATTTTCGAGATGTCTACGAACTTCTTCTACACTTTTCTCAATATTGGCTAAGCTAAGCATAATTTGGGCCAGTTCACAGATAAAATGCGTGACATCCTCCCGACCCTTCCCTTGCAAAATATCCAAGGCTTCTAAAATTTCGAGACGATTGCCAATAGAGCTGCCAACTGGCTGTGACATATCTGTCAAAACAGCAACCGTCTTGCGTCCCACTGCCTTGCCCAAGTCTACCATTGTCTGAGCGAGTTGTCTCGCATCCTCGATGTTTTTCATGAAGGCTCCTTCGCCAACCGTTACATCAAGGAGAATGGCATCGGCCCCTGCAGCGATTTTTTTCGACATAACTGAACTCGCAATCAGCGGAATTGTATCCACGGTTGCAGTCACATCCCGCAGAGCATAGAGCAGCTTATCAGCCTTCACCAATTTATCAGATTGCCCAATGACCGAGACACCAATATCCTGTACTTGCTGAATAAACTGGTCCTGTTCCATTTCGATCTGATAGCCCTTGATAGATTCGAGTTTGTCTAAAGTACCACCTGTATGGCCCAAACCTCTGCCACTCATCTTGGCAACTGGAACACCAAAACTAGCAACCAGGGGAGCTAAAATCAAGGTCACCTTATCACCAACACCACCGGTCGAATGCTTGTCGACTTTAATCCCTGCTATTGCAGATAAATCAATCTGTTCACCAGTTGCTACCATAGCCATGGTTAAGTCAGAAATTTCTCTAGTCGTCATTCCTTTAAAATAAATGGACATCGCGAAAGCTGACATTTGATAATCTGGAACTGTTCCAGCCACATAACCATTGATGAGCCAGTCAATTTCTGCCTTGCTTAATTCGAGCCCATCTCTTTTCTTTTGAATAAGGTCAACTGCTCTCATTCTTTCACGCTTTCAAGGATATAATAACCCTTGTCTTTCTTTAGAATTTGACAATTTCCAAAGACTTCTTCCATCTTAGCCTTGGCACTAGGTGCCCCTTGCTTTTTCTGGATGACAATGGTCAGACTTCCTTGGTCCTCCAAATGACGGAAGGCGCCTTTAATAATTTCATGTACTACTGATTTTCCTGCACGAATAGGAGGATTGGAAACGATGTAATCAAAGTTTCCTTCCACTTCTTCATAAATATTTGACTGAAAAATACGGGCTTTCACCTGATTTTTCTCTGCATTGGCCCTTGCTAGATCAAGTGCGCGACTGTTAATATCAATCAAAGTTGCTTGGACACCAAAAACTTTGCCCAAAGTCAAACCAAGTGGACCATATCCACAGCCCACATCCAATAATGTTTTATCTGGTTCTAAATCCAAGGTGCTCAGTAAAACTTGACTACCATAGTCCACCATCCTCTTGCTAAATACCCCAGCATCTGTCAGGAATGTCATAGGAGTATCCAACAATCGTACACGCAGTTCGTGAAT
>RRZT012085548.1_pt1 | contig 11777 bp, 8 predicted proteins | sample 2165551 | NCBI WGS metagenome assembly RRZT01 (sample SAMN10456910, study PRJNA506462) | wastewater metagenome | biome: wastewater; feature: sludge; material: wastewater sludge; isolation source: wastewater sludge with Escherichia coli K12::gfp cells carrying plasmid... | place: USA: Moscow, Idaho ... | reverse complement strand
GCACCTTGGCTCTGGGGCTGGTCTCCTCCCTGTGGTTGAGTCTGATCCTCCTGCCATTCGGTCATCATCAGGGTCCACAGGGGAGTCGCTACTTCCTGACGTTGGCCATCATCATCATGCTGGCCTGTCTGTTCGTTACCATGTGCCGCTATCAGACCCTGAGCAAGGGTGGCTGGCGGGTAGCCAAAGCCCTCGGCGGACGGCGGCTGTTACCAAGCCCTGCTGAATTCAAGGAACAGCAGCTACGCAACGTGGTCGAGGAGATGGCGATAGCCTCGGGAATGCCGGTTCCCGCTATTTATGTGCAGGATGATGAGCCTGGGATCAACAGCTTTGCGGCTGGCATGACCATCAACGATGCAGTGATCGTCGTGACGCAAGGGGCCCTCACCGCTTTGGAACGTGATGAACTACAGGCGATGATTGCCCACGAATTCAGCCACATCCGCAACGGCGATATTCGACTCAATACTCGACTGGCCGCGGCTATGGCTGGTCTGCTGATGATAGCCAAGCTGGCTGAGCTGCTGCACCACGATAGAGGTAATCACAGTTCAGATCGGCTCGATATCTCCATTGGTCGCCGCCGCGGCACGGCAGATGCCTTTGCCACCGGTTGCCATCTGCTTGGCTACGGGGGCGTCTTGTTCGGTGATCTGCTTAAAGCCGCAGTCAATCGTCAGCGCGAGATACTGGCGGATGCCTCGGCCGTACAATTTACCCGACATCCGGAGGCTCTGGCCAACGCACTGAAAAAGGTGGCCGGTCATCCATATGCATCCTTGATGTTCCACCCGAACAGCCGCACCTTCAGCCATCTGTTTTTTGCACAAGGGTTGGACAGTACCTTTGCCGGTCTGCTGGCGTCCCATCCGCCTCTGTCCGATCGGATCCGGCAACTACAGCCCGACTGGGATGGCCAGTACATCCGCAGCAGTGTTGGCATGCGCCAGGCTGACTACCTGGAAGAGTCGGATATTCCCGTCCAACGCCGAGCCGATCCATCCCGTACCGTGCTGGAGACGCCGACCGGGCAGGCCGTTCCTCTGGCCAATATCGATCTGGACGCACCGCACGAATGGCTGCCTCTGATCCCGGCCCCTCTGGTTACGGCAGCGCATCAGCAGGCGTTGGCCCCCCTGGTCATCTGCTCACTGCTGCTGAGTACCGATCTGGCAATTCGTCATCGTCAACTGACCAGTCACCCGCAGGGTAAGGCTGTGGATGAGTTGACCCACTACCCGCTACCGCTCCGATTGCGTCTGGGGCTGCTCGAGCTTTGCCTACCAACCCTGAAGTCATTACCAGCGGCCGAATATCAATCTCTGATTCAGCAACTGGAGCAGCTCACGCAAGCCGATGGTGAGACTTCACTGTTCGAGTGGCTACTAATGCGAGTCGTTCGCCACCAGATGGAGCCATCATCGCAACCGATGACGGCTCGCAAACTTGACGCCGTCACGGCAGAACTCCAACTGCTGGGCAGTGCCGTCGCTCATTTTACCGCCACTAAGACCAATCCGGCGGAAACCTTCTTCGTCCACTATTGGCAGACGCTCGGCCTGGCGGATCAGCCGTTACTGCCAAAGCCAACCATTGAATCCCTCGATGAGCCACTCGATACGCTGCAACGATCCGCCCCCGGAGTTCGCCTGCAATTGGTTCGGGCCATCTCAGCGGCCATGGAGTTGGATGGAGAGATTACCGACAATGAATTCGAGCTGTTCCGTACCCTGGCCGTCTGTCTGGATTGCCCAATACCGCCGCCCCAACCCGGCAAGCTTCATTTATGAGAGGTCGGTAGCTTCCTGAAGTCTTCATCACGGGTACCATCTGGCCTGAAAACGTTAACAGACAAATTTGCCTCAATCGAGACTAGCCCATCAACCTTGTACTGGTATGATTGCTCTAAGCCGTAAAAGGAGAGCCGGACAATGGAATTTAAAGAATTAGCAGCTGCTCAGCAGGCGGCCAAGCAGGGTAATGCCGAAGCACAATGTTGCCTGGGAGATTTTTATTCCTCGGGGCTGGGAGTATTACAAAACGACCTGATGGCCGCCCACTGGTATCGGTTGGCTGCGCAGCAAGGGAACCCGACTGCGCTGTATAAACTGGGGCAGGTCTACGAGCAGGGACGCGGAGTGACTCAAGATCTTAACCAGGCACTGGAGTGTTATCGTTTGGCCGCCGAACGAGGCCATGCGGAAGCGGCCTATGGGCTCGCCATGCGATATGATACTGGCAATGGCGTGACTCAGGACGAGCAGAAGAGTGCTCACTGGTACATGAAGGCAGCAACCTTGGGGCATGCCGATGCCGCCTACACGCTAGCCCTGATGTATGACATGGGGCGAGGTGTCAAACAAGACTACACCCAAGCGACCAGTTGGTATCGCAAGGCCGCCGATCTAAATCACCCGGAGGCCCCCTATAATCTCGGCCTCATGTATTACAACGGCAAGGGAGTGGCACTAGATAACCGCCAGGCTCTCTTTTGGTATCGACAGGCGGCCGAGAAGAATCATCTGGAAGCCCAGTTCCTGCTGGCGGCCATGTATGCATTAGGCCAGGGCGTCCCGCAAGATGATATGCAGGCCTACGTCTGGGGCTCTTTGGCGGCCGTTGGCTTTCCCGATGCAGCCAAGATCCGCGACAATGCGGCCTCAAAACTCGATAGCGCCTCGCTGGAAAAAGCCAAGCATCTGGTGACTTCCTACGCCGAGGCCTACCAAGTCAGCTAAGAGTGCTTCGGCTCGGTTACTTAGCGACGTTTAATCAGCGCAGCCACCAACAAAAACCCCGCAACTGCGGGGTTTTATTTTTGGTTTTCGTCTTGGCGGCTTAGGGCTTCGACTTGCCGGTAGCGGCTTGTTTGTTGGTGATCATGGGAGCACTCTTGCTGTCAGTCGACTTAACAGCCGGACTCCCAGTCGGAGTGGATTTTTCATCACCACCTTCAGCCGTGGCCTCGGCAGTGAGCTGCGGGTTGCTACTCACACCCGATGCGACCTCGTCGCCGGTATAGATGGCCCCACCGATCTGCTGGCCTCGGTTTTCATAATCGGGCAAGAATCGGGACATCGAGATGATCACGCGGCGGTTCTGAGCACGACCACTTTCGGTATCATTGCTGGCAATATGCTGTTTCTCACCATGCCCTTGCACCTCAATCCGCTTGGGATCTATGCCAAGTCCCGCAAAGTACTCCTTGATGGCCTTGGCCCGCCGCTCGGAAAGCTTGAGGTTTGACCAACGGCCACCGTAGCTGTCGGTATAAGCATTGATGACCAGCATGTCGATGCCGGGATCCGCCTTCAGGTAGTCACCAATCATTCCCAAACGACGCTGCGAATAGGGGGTCAATTGATCGCTACCCTTCTCATAGTTCAACGCCGTGAAGGCGATATCTTCAAAGGTGTAAGGCAACAGGCTTTGTAGGCACATCAAAAACGATTGGTAGCGAGGGTAGAAGCCAACGGCCGACACGGAAACCTGAACCGCCTTGCCGCTGTGATACCAGTCGCGGAACACAAATGCGGGGAACCGCCCCTGCTCCAACTCCCCGGCCATGGTCCAGGCTGTCTTTCCCTCGACCAGACCATCGAACTGTTTGTAAAACCGAATGGTCGCCAGCCCGCTATCGGGCACGCCAGGACGCCAGCGCGGCGAAGATGAGCGCAGGGTAACCGTCTGAACTTTGGCATTCGGACGCAAGGGTCTCAGTTCAAAATCAAGATTGATCTGCTTGCCCGCCCGACTGATGAAAGAGCCGCTGCCATAGCCAGGAATGAAATGTTCGAGACGACACTCCAGTGCCGAGTCACCGGTCAGGCGCCAGGTCGACTGATCCAGCGAGGCTCCATATTCCAGCGTGGCGGCCTGGGTAGGGATGCCAGCAAACAAACTTAGTAAGCCACACAGATACCTGTACTTCACGGCCGTCTCCTCTTCCTGATTCACTCCTCTATCGGCCTGTTTAACCAATACTTTAGGTTGAATTTACCGAAGTCGAGAATCATTGCAGCCATGGGCAATGCAAGCCACTTCTGCCATAATACGCCGTCTTTGACCCTGATAAGACTCAAAAAACCCACTCTATAAAGAATTACCCGCGGGAAAGGAGTAGTCCCATGCGCAAGAGAATCATCCAGATCGAGGAGAGACCTTCTCTGCTCGAAAGTATCCCCTTGAGTTTCCAGCACCTGTTTGCCATGTTCGGCGCCTCGGTGCTGGTACCCATGCTGTTCAAGATTGACGTTGGTACCGTGCTGCTGTTCAACGGTATTGGCACCCTGATCTACCTGTTTCTCTGTCAAGGCAAGGTACCGGCGTACCTGGGCTCTAGCTTTGCGTTTCTCTCCCCGGTGTTTGCCGTCATGGCTGGCCACGACTATGAAACCGCCCTCGGTGGCTTCATCGCCTCGGGTCTACTGTTCATGTCGGTCGCGACTCTGATCAAGATGTTCGGTTACAAGTGGATCAACGTGATTTTCCCGCCGGCAGCAATGGGGGCCATCGTCGCCATCATTGGTCTGGAATTGGCTCCGGTTGCCGCAGATATGGCCGGCCTGACCGCCAAGACTCTGGATGCCAAGGTAGTCGGCGTCTCGATGCTGACCTTCGCCGTGGTGGTCTTTGGCTCCGTACTGTTCCGGGGTTTCCTCGCCGTCATCCCAATCCTGATCGCTATCATCGTGGGTTACATTGCCGCTTGGCTGTGTGGGCTGGTTGATTTCAGTCAGGTCGCACAGGCTTCCGTGCTGCAGATGCCAACCTTCTACACGCCGAAGCTGGAGTGGACCGCCATTCTGACCATTTTGCCGGCAGCCTTCGTGGTCATCGCCGAGCACATCGGCCACTTCATCGTGACTGAAAAGATTGTCGATCGGCCCTTGATGAAAGATCCGGGGATGCACCGCTCACTGATGGGCGATGGTTTCTCAACCGCCCTTTCTGGCTGTTTCGGCTCGGTACCGACCACCACCTATGGTGAGAACATCGGCGTCATGGCCATTACCCGCGTCTATAGCGTCTGGGTCATCGGTGGTGCCGCCGTTCTGTCTATTCTGCTCGCCTTCTTCGGCCAGTTTACCGCTGTCGTTCGCACCATTCCGGTTCCTGTCATGGGCGGTGTCTCCTTGCTGCTGTTCGGTGTGATCGCCGCCTCCGGTATTCGTATGCTGGTCGAATCCAAGGTCGACTACAGCAAACCCAAAAACCTGATCCTGACCTCCATAGTGCTCATCATCGGCCTGTCCGGTGCCCACCTGGATCTTGGTAGTGTCAGCCTCAAGGGGATGGCTCTGGCAACTCTGCTCTCCATCGCGGTGAGCCTGCTGTTTGAACTGTTCGAGCGCCTGGGCTGGATCAGTACCTATGACATCATGGAGCCATAATCGGCTCCCTTTATTCTTCAAAAGTTAGTTATCGAGTGTTGTGGATGAGTGAAAGTAGTGTGGTACACCCCCTGAAAGCCCGCTTCCGCGGGTACTTCCCGGTGGTAATTGATGTGGAAACGGCTGGATTCAATGCCAGAGGGGATGCTCTGCTGGAGATCGCCGCCTGTACCCTGACCATGGATGATGAGGGCTGGCTGCGAATTGATGAGACCTTCCATTTTCATGTGGAGCCATTTGAAGGGGCCAATATTGAGAAAGCGGCTATCGAGTTCAACGGCATCGATCCCTTCAACCCATTACGCGGTGCCGTCTCCGAAAAAGAGGCGCTTGGCGCCATCTTCAAGGGACTACGCAAGGGGCTCAAGGAGACGGATTGCCATAGAGCCATTGTCGTGGCGCATAACGCCGCCTTCGATCATGGTTTCCTGATGGCTGCCGCCGATCGTGCCGGGCTCAAACGCAATCCGTTTCATCCATTCGCCACCTTTGATACGGCGACCTTGGCAGGCCTGGCCCTTGGCCAGACCGTGTTAGCTAAGGCCTGCATGGCAGCAGGGATCCCCTTCGATAACAAAGAGGCTCATTCAGCACTCTATGACACCCAGAGAACGGCCGAGCTGTTCTGTCATATTGTCAATCGCTGGAAGTCCCTCGGCGGCTGGCCACCCCCACTTGTCGAATAACTCAGTACCAAAGACCAGCCCTCGCGGGCTGGTTTTTTTTGGATCCTTCCTGACTCGCTGACATGAAGTCACCACCAGGTGGCTTCGCCAGACTTACTACCAGGTAATCAGATCCGCTAGAGACATTCTAATTGGTGGATTTTCCTCTCGACTTTCGCCAATTTTCCAGCAAACTACGGCGCTAATTTTTACCCTAACCCTATAGAGACACTCACCGATGAATCCGGTCGTTATCGCCGTGTTGCTGATGCTGATCCTCAGCATGTTACGCATCAATGTCGTTGTTTCCCTCGCTGTCAGTGCCATCGTGGGTGGCCTAGTCGGCGGCCTTTCCCTGATGGATACGTTGAAGGCCTTCACCGATGGTCTGGGCGGCGGAGCCACCATAGCACTCTCGTATGCCATGCTCGGTGCCTTTGCCGTCGCTATCTCCCGCTCCGGCATCACGGACCTGCTGGCCCATAAGGTGATTGCCCAGCTGGGCAAAGAGGCGTCCCCTGGTCACATTTTGTGGGTCAAGAGTCTGCTGCTGGGCGCCCTGCTGGCCGTCAGCATCGCCTCGCAAAACCTGATCCCGGTGCATATCGCCTTCATCCCCATCCTGATCCCGCCTTTGCTGCACGTCATGGCTCAAATGCGTCTTGACCGTCGTCTGGTCGCCTGTGTCATCACCTTTGGTCTGACCGCCACCTACATGATTTTGCCGGTCGGCTTCGGGGGTATCTTTCTGAACGATATCCTGGCGCAGAACCTGATCCGCTGTGGCGTACATGTCACAGGGCCACAACTGCCACTGGCGATGGCCATTCCGGTAGCTGGCATGGTGTTGGGACTTATCATGGCGTTCTTCAGCTACCGCAAACCCCGTGACTATGATCTTGAACCCATCATGGCCATAGAGCCGGAAACTGTGGTCTTTACCCCGCATCACCTGTGGGTCGCCGTTGTAGCCATCCTCGCCGCGCTGGGGCTACAACTCTATACCGACTCCATCATCATCGGTGCTCTGGTTGGCTTCCTGATCTTCACCATCGGTGGTGTCATCAAGTTCCATGAGAGCCAGGATGCCTTCACGCAAGGCGTCAAGATGATGTCCTTGATCGGCTTTATCATGATCTCCGCCTCCGGTTTCTCATCCGTGATGAATGCCACCCATGGCGTCGACTCCTTGGTACAGACTGTCGGCTCTGTGCTCGGTGACCACAAGGGCTTGGCCTCGTTCGCCATGCTGCTGGTTGGTCTGCTGGTCACCATGGGGATTGGCTCATCATTTTCCACTGTTCCCATCATTGCGGTGATCTACGTTCCCCTGTGTTTGAGCCTCGGTTTCTCGCCGCTGGCCACCATTGCTATCGTCGGCACCGCCGGTGCCTTGGGCGATGCAGGCTCACCCGCCTCGGACTCGACACTCGGCCCGACATCGGGGCTGAATGCCGATGGTCAGCATGACCATATTTGGGACAGCGTGGTACCCACCTTTATCCACTACAACATACCGCTGCTGATATTCGGCTGGATTGCCAGCATGGTGCTGTGATCTCGGGCGTTTGAGACCAGCAGATAAAACAAAGGGCCATCGTCGGATGGCCCTTTTATTTTCAGCAACACTATTTCATCGATGCTATCGACGATTACTCTGCCGTCGGTTGACGACGAGTCGCAGACTCCTTGAGCAGAGTCTGCAGTTCACCCTGCTGGAACATCTCCAGCATGATGTCACAGCCACCGATCAGCTCGCCATCAACCCACAGTTGGGGAAAGGTCGGCCAGTTGGCGTATTTAGGCAGTTCAGCTCGGATATCCGGATGCTGAAGAATATCGACATAGGCAAATGGTTGGCCACAAGCCATCAGAGCCTGAGCCGCCTGAGCGGAAAAACCGCAACTCGGCAACTTGGGTGAGCCCTTCATATAGAGCAGGACTGGGTTCTCGGCGATTTGTTGTTTGATCTTTTCAATTGTTTCCATGATGGCCTCATAGCGGGTCGTTTTCGCTATTCTAGCCGATAAGTGTCGGCTAACAATCCCACAAAACAGAGGGATATTGCTGGTCTCGGCAGGGAAACGCACACTGACACCTAGTGGCCCACTCCGCCGCCCCCTCCCAGGTCAAAGGCTCAACGAGCTGTTCTACGGTCACAATCGTGGCGGGTCTATGATTGCCAACAGCTTATTGAACCAGCAACAGATGTAAGTGGCTTGTTAAATATTTCTCGCCTATTTGTGCCATTACTAGTGGCATTTACCCGGCGAAATTTGTTATAAATCAATTTTCCGGCAGGATCTTTACCATCCTGTTCCGATCTTCTCGGCAAACCGGCCCGGTTGAGGGCCTTTTCAATGGAGAGTCTACTCATGGCTTTTGAACTTCCGGCCCTGCCCTACGAAAAAAACGCTCTGGAGCCCCATTTCTCCCAAGAGACGCTGGAATACCACTACGGCAAACACCACAACACCTATGTGGTCAATCTGAACAATCTGGTTCCGGGTACCGAATTTGAAGGTAAAACTCTCGAAGCGATCATCAAAACTTCCAGCGGTGGCATCTTCAACAACGCGGCCCAGATCTGGAACCACACCTTCTTCTGGCACAGTTTGACCCCAAAATCCGAGGGCAAACCAACCGGCCCTCTGGCTGATGCAATCGACGCTGCATTTGGCTCTTTTGATGCGTTCAAGGAAGCCTTTACCAAGTCGGCTGTGACCAACTTCGGCTCAGGCTGGACCTGGCTGGTGAAAAAAGCCGACGGTACTCTGGCCATAGTCAACACCTCAAACGCCGGTTGCCCACTCACCGACGACGTCACACCACTGCTGACGGTAGATGTCTGGGAACATGCCTACTACATCGACTATCGCAATCTGCGTCCCAAGTATCTGGAAGCCTTCTGGGCTCTGGCGAACTGGGAGTTCGCGGCGAAGAACTTCGCGGCCTGATCAACATCTGCTCTCAAAAGCCAACAACCCTGCCTCGGCAGGGTTGTTTTTTTATGGCTCTGTCCCAGTTATGCGTTGATAGGTCCAGCTCAAATGTTGGCCTGGAGTCCGGACGAGCGGTTCCGACTCATCACAGCGACTTTTAAGTAGCACTGAGCTTGACCCTTTGTGCCAGGGATGGCGCGGCGGAGCCCCCATGGAAGGGTTCACGGCATGTCAGCGTGCGCCACCTTGTCGATGTAGCAGAGATTCCCAACAGGTAACTGGGACAGAGCCTTTTTTATTGGCAAATCGCCATCAACGATTACTCATGGGATGCAACATGCAGAAGCAGTCGGGCACAATCCGCGCGACAGGCCCGCCATTCCTCAACATCCAACTCCAGTGCGACCAGCTCACCAGTACCCAGTGGTTGCCGATAGTCCTGACACAATAGTTGAGCCAACTCCTCCAGACCGGGGCTGTGGCCAATCAAAGTCACCTCGTCGTCGACATCATCGAGGCGTTGCAACAAGCTCAGCAGATTATGACCACAACTCTCGTAGAGCCGCTCATCGAGCAACAGGCCGCCCATCGGTAAACCCGCCAAACGCCGCAGAACATGGGCGGTTGCATAGGTGCGAACCGCAGGTGACACCAGCCAAAGGCCCTGATGAGGAATATGGGGTGCCAGGCTGGTCAATTGCCGATAGCCACGCGGACTCAAGGGTCGCCAACTATCCTCCAGATCGGCAATTTTCCAACTGGACTTGGCATGACGGATCAGAGTGAGTTTTTTCATACGCAGCCTCTTCGTAGTAATGCCCCTTTTTATAAACTTAGTGCCCCCCAACCAGGAACGCCGCGCCTTTTTTTCAGATGACCGTTGCCCGCACCAAACGGGCGACGGAAACCCCATCACTGCGCCCCACTTTTCGGTTTTCTATGCTGCCAGACTCAGGAAGAGCTGATAGATTCATGCTATCTCACACCTTGAGCCGAGGAGCCTAATGTGACGCGATCCCTTAGTCGCAACTCATTTTTATATATGACGTTGTCGCGGGCCTTTGGCATAGTGCTCGGTGCTCTGCTGCTGTTTGGTCTTGGCATTCACCTGCTGCTGATTCGTCCAACCATGGAGAGAGTGGCTAATGCCCAGATGCAACAAGCTTCATCCGAGATGGAAACCAGCATTCTGCAACTAGCGCGAGGTACCGAGACTATCCTCTATACGATCCGAGGTGTGCTCGAGCACAATACCCTGTCGAAATCCGCACCGGATAAACCAGACCAACTCTGGCTCGAGCAACCACATCAAATTGCTGCACTCAACTCCTTCTTTCTGCCTTTTATTGATAACAACAGCATCTCGTCGATTCACCTTGCCCGTCAGGATGGTTCCGAGCTCCTGATTCTACGAGATGAAAATGGCCAGCCCCTCAACCGGATCAGCCACCCCGGCGCCAAGGGTAGTGATGTTTTTTATCTGCGCTGGGATCAAGAACTCTCCGTTCATACTCGTACCCAAGGCGATGCTGATTACGACACCAAAAGCCGTCCCTGGTTTCAAGGCGCCACCAAGAACACCGTCAGCCACCACACCCATTGGACCCAGCCCTATATCTTTCTGGCTACTGGCGATCCCGGCATCACCGTCAGCCAACGATTTAGAGCCAACGATGGCCAGAACTACATCATTGCTCTCGACATCCGCCTCAAAGACATCTCGCTATACACCAATCAGCTCCATATCAGCCAACATGGTTTTGCCCTATTGCTCAACGAGCAGATGCGGATGCTCTCACGCCCCCAGAAATTACTGACAACGATCAGGCAGCATGGCCAGCCGGAACCCAAGCTATTTGACCCTATCTTGGATATCGCCAATGACGCAGTGACCGAGACGACACAAACCTGGGTCGCTGATGGCAAGCCTGAACGCACGATTAGCACGCTTCGCATTCGTGATGGTACTGAGTGGTTCTACCAGTTCCGCCCTATTTCGCTGGGAGGAAAAACGATCTGGATTGGTATCTATGCCCCCCGCACCGACTTCAATATTGTTGGCGCCAGAGAGTGGATGGTATTCCTGGCACTACTAGTGACCACTCTGCTGCTGGCGGCATTGATTGTCGTTCCGGCATCACGCCGCATTGCCAGCCAGTTGCGCGCCCTGGTCCGAGAAAGCCATCGCATCGGGAATATGGATCTGCAAGCGCCTGTCGAAATCCACTGCAAGATCAGTGAATTGAAGGCTCTGGTTTCGGCCAAGGAGCTGATGCGGCGCAATCTGCTGGATAGCACCTCATCACTGGCACGACTCAACAATACCCTTGAAGAGAAGATCAAATTCCGTACCCAGGAGCTAGCCGATCAGCTCTCTTTCCAACGGGTATTGATGGATACCATCCCCTACCCACTCTTCTACAAGGATGCCGAATGCCGCTTTGCCGGTTTCAACAAGAGCTATGGTGACACCTTCGCGGTAGATACCAACCTGTTGATCGGCAAAACCGTTCTGGATTTGGATTATCTTCCGGAAGCTGATCGCATTGAATACCAACAAGAAGACGAGCGAACGATCCAGCAAACTGCCTCGGTGAGACGTGAAATGCCGATCCCGTTCGCCGATGGACAAATCCACCAGACACTCTACTGGGTCTCGGGATTCCGCAAGGCCGATGGTCAGCCTGGCGGGCTAGTTGGCACCTTTGTCGACATTACGGCGCAAAAGCAGGCAGAAGCCAAACTCGCTTATGCCAAGGAGCTGGCCGAGGAGG
>RRZT010090732.1_pt1 | contig 11777 bp, 10 predicted proteins | sample 2165551 | NCBI WGS metagenome assembly RRZT01 (sample SAMN10456910, study PRJNA506462) | wastewater metagenome | biome: wastewater; feature: sludge; material: wastewater sludge; isolation source: wastewater sludge with Escherichia coli K12::gfp cells carrying plasmid... | place: USA: Moscow, Idaho... | reverse complement strand
TAACGCAGCAAAGCAGACAATCACTCAACTTTATGGTGCTGAATACTCGAAGCCAAGGCAATATGCAACCAAGACAAAAGGTGCGCAAGAGGCCCACGAAGCAATCAGACCAACATATATCGCCAATCAGGAGATTGAGGCTGGACCGCAAGAGAGAAAACTCTACAATCTTATATGGAAAAGGACTGTAGCTTCTCAAATGTCCGACGCAGTTATTAAAAAAACTCAGATAACTATCAACAACGACAAAAATGCCGAAAAATTCACAGCTTCGGCAGATAGAGTTTTGTTCGACGGTTTCCTCAAACTTTATATCGAATCCAAAGACGACGAGCAAGATAACGAAGAGTCTACTTTGTTACTACCCGAACTTATCCAGGGTCAAAAGATGAATCGAATTGATATCACTGCTTCGGAGAAATACACTCAAAAACCACCAAGATACACAGAGGCTAGCCTTGTTAAAAAGCTCGAAGAGCTTGGAATCGGCAGACCATCTACATACGCACCAACTATCTCAACGATCACTCAAAGAGGTTACATAGAAAAGGGCGACCGTCCTGGCTCAGAGCGCAAATGCGTAATTATTGCACTTTCTGGAGATGAGATCAAAAGAAAAGAGATTACTGAGACCTTCGGTGCCGAAAAATCAAAACTTTTCCCAGAAGATATTGGAATCTTAGTGAATGACTTCTTGACCGAAAATTTCGAAGCCATCATCGACTACGGATTTACTGCTAAAGTTGAGGAGGATTTCGACAGAATCGCAGAAGGAAAACTTATCTGGAATGAGGTGATCTCTCAATTCTATGCTCCTTTTCACAAGACCGTTGAGGGAACATTACAAACCTCGCGCCCTGCAAATGCAGAGAAGATATTGGGAACCGATCCAAAAACAGGTAAGACAGTTTTAGTAAGATTAGGCAGATTCGGTCCATTAGCTCAAATTGGCGAGAGCGATGACCCTGAGAAAAGATTCATGAGTCTGGCGAAAGGTCAACTTATCGAGACAATCACTCTTCAGGAGGCGTTGAAACTCTTTGAACTTCCAAGAATTGTAGGAGAGTTCGAAGGAGAAGAGATTCTTTGTGCCTCTGGACGATTTGGCCCATATATAAAATTCAAAGGAACATTCATCTCAATTGGTAAAGCAAACGATCCATACACTATCGACTTAGATACTTGTATTGAGCTTATTCACAACCATAGCAAAAAAGAGTCAGAAAAGACAATTAAATCTTTCCCAGAAAAAAATATTGAGATTCTTAATGGTAAATTTGGTGCATATATAAAGTTCGACGGTAAAAACTATAAAATACCTAAAGGTACCGACCCTAAAACATTGGAAGTAGATACAATTATGGAGATTGTAAATAGTGCAAAACCAAAAAAATCCAAGTAGATGAATCAAAAACCCTTTGCAGTTAAAATACCTGTAGCAGCGCTAAGCCCAGCAATGCCAGAGTGTGTTGCTGTAATCGTAAACGCAACAGGAAACGATAGTCTCACCGACAGTCTGAACAGCCTTTATCCGCTTTCGGACTACAGGGTTTATATTACAGAGCCTGGAGTGAATCAACTTGAGGCAACAATTGCGCATTGCAATGAAATTGGACTCAAGACAATAGTTCTATGCGGCCAAACTCTCCCCGACTTGAGCAATCTTTTAGCTTCGAATGGAATAGGAGTCTCCCTAATTTCTGCAGGCGACACTACAGATGGTTTCAATCTGGTAGATTTTATCTCTACTTCCGAAAATATATCTGATTTTTCGCATATCGGCTATCAGATTTATAAATACAACCCAAACTTACTTCGATCGCTAAGAGATAAGTTTTTCGAAGATATGAGATTAGGTGCTCTGCGTAATGACATTACGCTTTCCGAACCCCTTATTCGATCAAAACAATATGTTTTTGCAGATTTGAAAAGTGTAAGGATAAGTGACTATCCAGCAAATTCCGACAACTCGCCAAATGGACTATATGCCGAAGAGTTATGTCAACTCGCTCGATATATCGGTATGAATCAATATCTTAAATCATTTTTATTTTTTGGCTTTCCATCAGATGCAGAACAGTCATCTACAACATCTCAATTAGTTGCAGAGGTGCTCTGGCACTTGGTTGAAGGCATTGCAGCTAACATTTCGGAAGATCCATCTGATAAATCAACAGAAGAAAAATTTATCAAAAAAATTGTAAGTCTAGGAGAGGATGGACAGGATATTGTGTTCGTCACAAGCATATCTACCGCAAGGTGGTGGATGGAGGTTCCACAGATAAAAGAGGGTATCAATCAATATATTCCATGTTCGCATCAAGATTATCTTACGGCATTCAACGGAGAGATCCCAATGAGGTGGCTTTTCTTTTTTCAAAAAATTAATCCATTTTAATAATAATTTATTATTATATTTGTGCACTTACAATATATAATATAATAAATATGCCTAAGTACCAAATAGATCAAATCGATCAGAAAATTCTGTCATTTCTTGTTAAGAATGCAAGAATGCCATTCCTAGAGATCGCTCGTGAATGCGGAGTTTCGGGTGCTGCTATTCACCAGAGAGTAAAGAAAATGGAGAATCTCGGTATTATTACTGGCTCCAGACTTCTTGTTAAACCACAGACCCTTGGTCTAAATGTTTGTGCATTTGTTGGTGTCAGTTTATCACAGGCAAATCACTATCCGTCTGTAATTGAGGCGCTTAAAAACATTTCAGAGGTGGTTGAATGTCACTTTGTAACTGGTAAGCATGCTCTTATGCTTAAGATTTACTGCCAAAATCACGATCACCTAATGGAGATTTTGATTAACACAATTCAAAACATTCCATCAGTTGAGCAAACAGAGACATTTATATCTCTTGATCAAGCGATTGAAAGACAAGTATGGGTTAAGGAGTACCCTTCTAAAACCGGCTCTTTGAAGAAACCGCGTTAAGAATGCCCTCTCCTAAAACAAGATCGTCTGGTCTTGTTATTTTGATATTCATAAATCTACCTTCTGCAAGGTAGATTTTTTGCTTTATAGTCTCCACAACTGAGGCATCATCTGTGAATTCAGGAGAAAAAGCTTGTTTGTATGCCTCCTTCAATATTTCGGAATGAAATACTTGAGGGGTCTGAACCATTACATAAATTGATCGGTCGACAATCTCGCTCCCAGCCTCTCCATAAGTAATCCTCATAGAGTCCGAAGGTGGAATTACGGGAATTGCAGCACCATGCTCTATCCCACATCCAAACATATACTCAAGAAACTCTGCATCAACAAAAGGTCTTACACCATCATGTATTGCCACTATTGCGTTATCGGGTATATGTTTTAAAGCATTTTTTACAGAATGAAACCTTGTGATGCCACCAGAGACTACTTGATGAGGAATCTTCATACCCGAAGAGTCACAGTATTCACTCCAAAAAGTATGGTACTTTTCGGGAAGCACAAGAATAATTTCAACATTAAATGAGATAGATGCAAACGCATTCATCGTATGCTCAATTATAGGTTTACCACCTAACTCCAGAAATTGTTTAGCCATTCCAGAACCCATTCTGGTGCCCGAACCGCCGGCAACAATCACTGCGAAACATTTTTTACCCATAATATAAGCTTTTTATTGCAGCAAAATTAAGGATTAATTATTTATTTTAGTAATTTTGCAGCTATTTAATAGATATGGAGACAAGAAGAATCAAACGCGCATTAATCTCTGTTTATCACAAAGATGGAATTGAAGAGATTGCCAGAAAACTGGTTGAACTAAATGTTGAAATTTGCTCTACGGGCGGGACATATGATTTCCTTAAAGAGATCTCGATTCCTGTTACGGCAGTTGAAGATATAACCGGGTATCCCTCAATCTTGGGTGGTCGAGTTAAGACCTTACATCCAAAAGTGTTTGGAGGCATCTTGGGAAGACGTGATAATCAGTCGGATGTGGCACATTTTTCTCAATACCAAATCCCTGAAATAGACCTTGTAATTGTTGACCTTTATCCTTTCGAAGAGTATGTTGCATCAAAAGCTACACATCAAGAGATTATTGAGAAGATCGACATTGGAGGTATCTCTTTAATCAGAGCTGCTGCCAAAAATTATAAGGATGTGATAATTGTTCCATGCAAAGAGATGTATGCTCCTCTTCAAGATCTGCTTAATTCTAAAAATGGAGAGAGCACAATCGAGGATAGATTCCGTTTTGCGGCAGAGGCTTTCAATGTAAGTTCGCACTACGATTCAGCAATCTTCTCATACTTCAACGAGCAGACAGCAATTCCAGTCTTTAAAAAAAGTATTACAACAAGCTCACACCTCCGTTACGGAGAGAATCCTCATCAACAGGCACTCTACTTTGGTAATGAGAAATCACTTCCTGTTCAACTTCATGGTAAAGAGATCTCTTACAACAACTTATTAGATATCGAAGCATCAATCGAACTAATCGCCGACTTCGAAGAGACAACTGTTGCAATTTTAAAACACAACAATGCTTGTGGATGCGCAAGCAGACCTACTCTAGCCGAAGCATGGCAAGCAGCTTTAGATGCCGACCCTGTGTCTGCTTTTGGTGGCGTAATCGTAGCAAACCGCAATATTGACAAAGCGACTGCTGAGTTAATGAACAAACTCTTTTTCGAAGTTGTCGCAGCTCCATCATACGATCAAGACGCGCTTGAAATATTAAAAGAGAAAAAGAACAGAATTATTTTAACATACTCGCCAGAGATCTTATCTGCAACAAAGTTCCGCAGCATGTTCCAAGGGGTACTTGTCCAAGATAGAGATACTAAGAGCGAAACAGCTGCAGACTTAAAACCTGCAACTAACAAAACTCCTGATGCCGATCAAGTTGAAGATCTAATCTTTGCAAACAAACTTGTGAAGCATTCAAAATCAAATGCAATCGTTCTCGCTAAGAACAAAATGCTTCTGGCTAGCGGAATCGGACAGACTTCGAGAGTAGACGCGCTTAAGCAGGCAGTTGCAAAAGCTAAGAGTTTTGGATTCGATTTAAATGGAGCAGTGATGGCTTCGGATGCATTTTTCCCATTTGCAGACTGCGTAGAGATTGCTCATCAAGAGGGTATTACTTCGGTTATCCAGCCAGGTGGATCTATCAGAGATCAAGATAGTTTCGACTATTGCAACAAAAATGGAATCTCGATGGTAATCACAAATACTAGACATTTCAAACATTAAAATAAATAATATACGATATGGCATTTTCATTTTTATCACAAGAACTGGCTATTGACCTCGGCACGGCCAATACAATCATCTACATGAACGACAAGGTGGTTGTAGACGAGCCTTCTATCGTGGCAATAGATCAGAATACAGGAAAACCTATCGCTTTTGGACAGAAAGCTAGAATGATGCATGGGAAGACCCATAGCAACATTAAAACAGTAAGGCCGCTAAGAGACGGTGTAATCGCCGACTTCAACGCTGCAGAGCAGATGATTCGCGGATTTATCAAAATGATTAATTTCAGGAACTCGATATTCACTCCATCTCTTAAAATGGTAGTTTGTATCCCTTCGGGAAGTACCGAGGTAGAGATTCGTGCGGTCAGAGACTCTTCGGAGCATGCGGGAGGTAGAGATGTCTATATGATCTACGAACCGATGGCTGCGGCTCTCGGTATTGGTCTCGATGTAGAGGCCCCTTCTGGAAACATGGTTGTTGACATCGGAGGTGGTACTACCGAAATTGCTGTTATCTCGTTAGGTGGTATTGTGTTTAATCAAAGTATTCGTGTTGCCGGCGACGGTTTCACATACGAGATTCAACAGTATATGAGACAACAACACAACATTAAAATTGGAGAGCTAACTGCAGAAGACATCAAAATCAAGGTTGGAGCTGCTATCTCTGATTTAGATGAATATCCAGAGCCATATGTTGTTAGAGGACCAAACTTGATGACTGCTCACCCTGTTGAGGTAAGCGTTACTAGCCAAGAAATAGCACACTGTCTCGATAAGTCTCTTGCTAAAATTGAGGCTGCCGTTATCTCTGTTCTTGAGCAAACTCCTCCCGAACTATATGCCGATATCGTACAAAAAGGTATCTTCCTCACTGGTGGTGGCGCATTGCTTAGAGGTCTTGATAAGCGTCTTTACGAAAAGATCAATATCAAATTCCACGTTTCGGAAGACCCTCTTCACGCTGTGGCAAGAGGTACCAGCATAGCTCTTAAGAATTCAGATAAACTGCCGTTCTTAATGCGATAAAAATGACCAACAGATCACCTTTGGTTAAATCAATTGCTGCCTTTATACTTTTTGTCATCTTAGAGGCTGTCGCGCTAGTGCTCATTTCTAATGAGAGCATAATCCAGCAACTACGGATTATGGGCTTTTATATGAATGTGCAAGAGAAGACAATAAAGACAAAGACAGACATAAAATACTATTTCTCTTTAGACGAGGTTAACGAGCAGTTGATGACAGAAAATACTCGACTGCTCCAAGAGCTCGCCAAATACAAGGCTGCGGAAGAGGCTGTGGATAGTTCCTATACCGACACTACTACTGTTAATTTACCTCAGCCCGACAGTAATGTTGTGTCTAAGATGAACTTAGCAGTTAAGCAGCAATCAGTTCCATATAAAGCTAAGTTTACCTATATACCTGCGAAAGTAGTAGGTAGTAGCTCAAATAGAAAACATAACTACCTAATTATCAATAAAGGGAAAGTTGATGGGTTAGATAAGGATATGGGTGTTATCTCTCCACAAGGCGTTGTTGGGGTAATTAGCGCTGTATCAGACAACTATGCATATGTGATTTCATACTTAAATGTCAACCAAAGCGTAAGTGCCAAACTATCGGGTAGTAATGCTTTTGGGCCGATGATTTGGGATGGTAAGCGAATAAATTATGCAGTTTTGACCGAGATACCTCAGCACATCAAATTCCACTATGGTGATACTGTCCGCACTAGCGGTTTCTCTACATTGTTCCCTCCTGACTTACCTTTGGGCACTGTCAAAAAGTCCAAAATAATTAAAGGAACTCACCATGAGATACAGGTAAAACTATTTCAAGATTTTAAGACTCTACTTTATGTGAGAGTGGTTAAAAATAACGATAGACAAGAAATTGATCAATTAAGCAAGGGTAATGAAATTTAATTTTGCAAGTGTACTCCAATTTTTTATGTTTGTAATCGCACAAGTTGTGGTTACAAGTTATGTCAATTTCAGCCCATACATCTACATCTGCTTTTACCCACTGTTTATATTGTCGATGCCGACAAAGACACCGCACATGATTCTTCTCTCCCTCTCCTTTTCGATGGGTCTCTTAATTGATATCTTGACAAATGGAATCTGGGGGATGAATGCTGCTGCTGCAACTTTTTTGGCGTACATTCAACCAGCCTTGCTCAAAGTTATTTTTAGTAAGGGTGAACTCGAAAACCAGATTAGACCTGGTTTAGCAGACCTTGGAATGATAAGATATTCTATCTATATCTTCTCTGGATTGTTAATCCATCTCTCTATCTTCTCAATCATAGAAAACTTTGGAACCCCTTTTATCTTCGAAAATCTCTTAAGAATGGTTATTAGTATAATTATAAATACTTTGATCATTCTACTTATCGAATTCGGTGTGTTTTACAAGAATACAAGATAGCAATGGGCTTAGAACTAAAGAAGAAAAACATTCTGATAACAGGAGTAGTTGTTGTCGCTGTTGTAATGGTTCTTCAACTGTTCAATCTACAGATTTTGGATGAACAGTATAAGATTACAGCAAGTAACAACGCTTTTAGGTACGACATTCGTTACCCAGCAAGAGGTCTTGTCCTAGATAGAAATGGGAAGATATTGGTGGGAAATGAAACTGCTTATGATATTATGATTACTCCTTACGAGGTTAAGGAGCTAGATACATTGGATCTATGTAATATTTTTGATTTAAATATTGATGATGTTAGGAAAACGCTCCAAGATTATCGTAAGAATCGAAGAAAAATTGGCTATCAGTCAATACCTTTTGTTAAGCAGATCTCAAGTCAGCAATATTCTATTTTTCTTGAAAAGTCGTATAAATTTCCTGGATTCAGTGCTGTTTCAAGAACCATCAGGTCTTACCCATTTAATGCCGGAGCAAACTTGCTAGGTTATATTTCAGAAGTAGATACCGCTTTTATGAGGAAAAATCCGAGTTATAAAAGAGGAGACTATGTAGGAAGAACTGGAATTGAGCAATCTTATGAATCTATCCTTAAAGGGGAGAAAGGTTACAACATCTACTTAAGAGATGTTCATAACAAGATAAAATCTAGTTTTGCCGATGGGAAATACGACTTGGAGGCAATTCCTGGTAAATCTATCATCTCATCTATCGATGCAGAACTTCAAAATTACGGTGAGAGGTTAATGGCAAATAAGGTTGGTAGCGTTGTGGCAATTGAACCATCAACTGGCGAAATCTTAACCTTAGTAACAAGTCCGGGTATTGATGTTACAAAGCTTGCATTCATTAATAAGTATTACTCTGAGTTGGTAAACGACCCATATAAGCCAATGTTTAATAGGGCTGTAATGTCGCCCTATCCTCCTGGCTCGGTATTTAAATTGGTAAACGGTTTAGTTGCTCTTCAAGAGGGAGTACTAGATACCGAAATTAGATACCCATGCCATATGGGGTATAAAGTTGGAAGAGGTGTTGCTTGTCACGCACATCCGTCACCTACCGATCTTGAACAGGCTATCATGATGTCTTGTAATGCATATTTTTGCTATGCCTTTAGAGATATTATGGATAATCCTAAATATCCAAAAATTGCAGATGCTTTCAATCAATGGAAGAGAATTGTTGAGAGTTTTGGCTTTGGAAAGAAACTTGGAAGCGATTTACCTGGAGAGCAAGGAGGTATTTTGCCAACAACAAAAACATACGATAAGATTCATGGTAAAGGCCGTTGGAAATCTTTATCAATTATCTCTCTTGCTATCGGACAAGGTGAAATTGGAACAACACCTCTCCACCTTGCGAATCTTGCGGCAACCATTGCAAACAGGGGTTATTACTACACTCCTCATATTATCAAAGGTTCTCCCGATACTCTGATTAATATTGACTATACAAAAAAACATCATACTCTTGTAGATCCTGTTCACTTTGAGGAGGTAATTGAAGGGATGTTTCTTGCTGTAAACTCTCCTCCTGGCTCTGGCGCAACAGCATCACGAGTGGCTGTGCCTGGCCTTGATATTTGCGGTAAAACTGGAACTGCGCAGAATCCTCATGGGAAAGACCACTCTGTTTTTATCTGCTTCGCCCCTAGAAATAATCCGAAGATAGCCGTAGCTGCTTATATTGAGAATGGTGGATTTGGTGCTACTTGGGCTGCTCCGATTGCCTCTCTTATCGTTGAGATGTATATGAAAAGAAAGGTAGAGAGAACGGATATGGAGGCGATGATTCTAAATGGTAACACTATAATAAATGTAGTTGTAAAATGAGTTTAGCAATAAGATATAAGAAGATAGACTGGCAATTGATAGTATGCTATCTTGCTCTGGTTATCATTGGATGGATTAGCGTATTTGCATCTGTCTTCGACGAGGAGCATGCTCAGATTTTTGACATTAGCCAACGTTACGGCATGCAATTTATCTGGATAGTTACCTCATTAATTATTGCTTATTTCATTGTTTTTATAATCAACCCAAAGCTCTATAACGTCACGGCTTGGTTCCTGTATGCTGGAGTTCTGTTGTTGTTAGTGGCAGTTATTTTTCTAGGTGTTGAGGTGAATGGTTCTAAATCTTGGTTCATGATTGGACCATTTCGATTTCAGCCTGCTGAGGTTTCTAAAATCACCACATCTCTTGCTCTCGCCTCTTTAATAAGCTCTTACAACTTTAAGCTTAACTCTGTAAAAGGAATTCTCCAAATTGGATTGCTTTTAATTATTCCAATGTTACTGATTATTTTAGAGAAAGAGACTGGTTCGGCATTAATATATACTGGATTTACTTTTGTTCTCTATCGAGAGGGATTAAGCGGATGGTATCTCACCTTTGGACTATTAGGTATTGCACTTTTCTTAATTACTCTAAGCTTCTCCCCTTTTATTGCACTCATTACTCTGTTTATAATTCTATCAGTCGCTAAGGGCGTTTTATCGAAGAGCATAACACTTCACATAATTTTCTTAGCACTATTCACTCCTGCTTTAATTTTTGTACCTGAACTAAGGAATCTGAAATTTTTAGAAGCACTGAAAGATCTTCCCGATGTATTTTGGTTTGGCCTTATTGTCTTACCTGTTATAATTAGTCAAGCTATTCTTGCATTTAGAAAGAAACTTCAGTACTTATGGTACATTATTATCTGCTTTGTAGCAGGTACTGCTTTAGTCTTTTCTGTTGATTTCTTTTTTGAAAAAATTCTACAAGAGCATCAACGAGCAAGAATTGAAAGTCTTTTAGGGATAGAGCAAGATTTGAGAGGTGCTGGATATAATGTACATCAATCAAAAATCGCTATTGGATCTGGCGGTTTCCTAGGAAAAGGTTTTCTTCAAGGAACACAGACTAAATTTAATTTCGTACCAGAGCAGAGTACAGATTTTATCTTCTGCACGGTTGGTGAAGAGTGGGGATTTGTTGGATCGGTGATTGTTATCGGGATTTATGTCTTTATGTTGATAAGGATCTTATCTCTTGCCGAAAAGCAGAAAGACCACTTTGCGAGAATCTATGGGTACTGCTTGGCATCGTGCATTTTTCTGCACTTTTTCATAAATATAGGCATGACCATTGGGATCATGCCTGTAATAGGAATCCCCCTGCCCTTTGTGAGCTACGGGGGATCATCTCTATGGACCTTTACGATCCTTTTATTCATCTTTATCCGACTAGATCTCGAACGTTGGAAATAGCCTCGTCGTCATTGTCGTCGTTTTCAGATGTTGCATCTTCAAATGCTTCATCTGCTTTCAGATAGATCATCAAGTAACCTTTTGGAAGTTTTACTCCCTCTTCAACAAAGATGCTCTCAACAACTCCATTGAATGGAGCTAAAATGATATTTTGCATCTTCATTGCCTCATAGACCATAATTCTATCGCCCTTTTTAACCGAATCTCCGATTTTCACGGTTATTTCGGTCACAGTTCCAGGGATAATAGATTTTATCTGCTGAGGATCGGGCTTTGCCCACTGTGTTCTTGATTTGTATTTTTTAGTGAGGAGTGTCTGGTAAACTCTACCGCTTGTCATAACTTGAAGTTTATCAAACTCCACATTACTCTTCTCGGTAATCTTTACAGCCTTCTCTCTCTTTTTCTCTTTTTTCATCATTTGTGAATTTATCGATTAAAATGGTGGAATGCCATGCTTCTTATTTGGACGCTTAAGTGTCTTGTTTGCAGACACCTCAATTGCATGAATCAGGAATTTTCTTGTATCCTTAGGTTCAATAACCGAATCGATATATCCTTTTGCTGCAGCAACATAAGGATTCGCAAACTTGGTTTTGTACTCTTCTACCTTTAGCTTTCTCATAGCATCTGGATCAGCAGCCTCCATAATCTCCTTTCTGAAGATAATGTTTGCAGCACCCTCTGGACCCATTACGGCAATCTCTGCCAATGGCCAAGCAAATACAAAGTCTGCTCTTAGGTGTCTTGAGTTCATTGCGATGTATCCTCCGCCATAAGCTTTACGAAGAATTACAGTAATCTTAGTTACTGTTGCTTCGCTATATGCATAAAGAAGTTTTGCACCGTGTCTGATAACG
>RRZT011318815.1_pt1 | contig 11779 bp, 12 predicted proteins | sample 2165551 | NCBI WGS metagenome assembly RRZT01 (sample SAMN10456910, study PRJNA506462) | wastewater metagenome | biome: wastewater; feature: sludge; material: wastewater sludge; isolation source: wastewater sludge with Escherichia coli K12::gfp cells carrying plasmid... | place: USA: Moscow, Idaho... | reverse complement strand
TATAGCCGTGGTGATCTGCTCCTAGTAAGTCGATAAGCATATCATAGCCTCTATCAAACTTATCTTGGTGGTAGGCAATATCGGGTGTTAAGTACGTGTAATTTCCATCACTCTTAACAAGAACACGGTCTTTGTCATCGCCAAAGTCAGTTGTCTTTAACCAAAGTGCACCTTCAGATTCGTATGTATTCCCTGAATCTTTTACTTTTTCTAGAGCACTTTCTACTTTATTAGCATTGTAAATTGAACTCTCTGTAGTCCATACATCAAATTCAACTCCAAATAGTTTTAAGTCACGTTCTAATTTTTGAGTTTCTTTTTCTAAACCATAAGCTCTAAACTCTTCATAATATTTATCTAAATCTTCATCAAGATATTTATCTGATACTTCTTCTTTTAACTGCTTAGCGATATCAATAATATCTTGCCCGCGGTATCCATCTTCAGGGAATTCTACATCTATATCAAATAATTCTAGATAACGTGCTTGAAGTGAACGTGCCATGTTTTCAATTTGAACTCCAGCATCATTAAGATAAAATTCACGAGTTACATCATAACCTGAGAATTTCATAATTCTTGTGATTGAATCTCCCATCGCTGCTCCACGAGCATGTCCTGGATGAAGATCTCCAGTAGGGTTTGCGGAAACATATTCTACGTTTACTTTTAATCCATTTCCTGAATTATTTTTTCCATACTGTTCTTTTTCTTCAATAATTTGTTTAATTACATTTGCATAATGATTTTGATTGATTCTAAAATTAATAAAACCAGGTCCTGCGATACTGACTTCACTAAAGACTTCAGTATTCTTTGATAATTCATCACTCAAAGTTTGAGCAATTTGTTGAGGAGCTTGTTTAAGTTGTTTCACTAAACGCATTGCTACGTTTGTTGAATAGTCTCCAAATGAATTATCTTTAGGAATCTCTAAATTAATTTCATTATCTGCATCATAATCAAAATTGTTTTTAATTACTTTTTGAATTTCCTCTTTAATAATTAATTCAATTTTATTCATTTTCCCATTCCACCTTCATATAAAATTTCGATACTGTATTACTTTCTTGGGTTAGGCTATATGCTAACACGAGATTGTTGTTTTTTAATGTTATTTCTTCAGTATTGACACCCATTCTTATTTCTCCAACATCCGTAATGATTGAAGCGTGAGTATCTTCATCAAGTTGAAAATTAATCCTCGTTGAAACTTCTCCATTTCGCTCTAAAAAACCTCCGCTTTCAGTCATTGAAATTTCTACTGAAGTCGAATCGTTTTCTTCATATTTGATGCTATGTTTTTCTTCAATACTAACTTTAGCATTTCCTTTAAAGACAACAGTTTCTTTATTTTCTAATAAATCTTTTTGCACTACTGTTATATATTTATATTCTTTCATATATATCAACCTTTTCTTATATATTAGACTGTTTTCTTACTAGATTATATACATATCTACACATATGTCAAGTATTTATCTACGAATACCATTACCTACTATTTCAATCTCGTAATAAGTAGGAGTGAGTACCATATTATAATATTCTTTATTTAATATCAATACCTATTTTCTTCAGTCAATTGTAGGCAAATTAAACACTTAATATTTTACGATATTTTTAGTTCAATAAACCCTCCATAATTCTTCTAAAATCTCTCTTAATTATCATTTTTAATGGTGATAATCTCTCGTTGTAGCAGCTACGAATTTATTTAAAACGTACGAAAGGAGCACTTTATATATGTTTATAGACTTAGAATGTCTTATAAAGAATGCATTTACCAACGACTCTTATCTATGGATTACTAAGAATGATCATGTGGTTAATAAGAAAGTATTTAATATAGGAAGTAGGTATAATACCACTCGTATCTACTCGGTAACTAAGACCATTGTATGCTTGTTGATTGGCAAACTGATTGATAATGACATACTTATATATGAAAATGTATTTATAAAGTTTTTTTAAAAGATTTCATATAGATGAGTGTTTCTCCCTTAAAACTCTTACAGTTAAAGACCTTCTTACAATGAATACAAAAACTACTTTATGAGTGTACTCTGTCTCGAATTGGAAAAATGAGGGTATTTATCTTTTTAAATATATGCATTTATTTGGTATTGAACTTCTTTTAAGTATCATTTATAAACTCAGTGAACTCTCTGCCCGAGAATATGCTAATGAGCAGTTGTTTGAACTTTTTTGTTTTAGAAAAGAAGAAATATTATTAGTAAACGAAGAAGATTATAGAGAACGTAGTAACTCTAATGAATTAGATGGATGAGTTTCAATAGAACATAAGATTAACCGCGTAAGGTGGGGGTTAACGATTTTATCTCTAATGACAATCAAGTTACATTTTTATTACTCTCTGAAGGGAAGTATGACGGTCAATAAATTATTTGTATCCATTTGACGAAAAAAAACTGTAACCGAAGCTACAGCTTATTTAACAGCCCAAACATCCAATTCGATTTTAATCTCTGGAAGTCCTAAAGCTGATATGTATGTAATTGTCATTGAAGGGTAGTCTTTACCGAATAATTGTTCCCATTGTTGATCAAAGTAATCCCAGTCAATTTCTTCTACTGAGAATATATTTACTTTAACAACGTTAGCTGGATCAAACTCTTCATGATCTAACATTCTTTTAATGTTATTAAATGTTAAAGCTACTTGTTCATTAAATGATTCCGGTAGAATGCCTTCATCATTGACGCCAATTTGGCCTGAGAATGTATACCACTCACAATTCGCAGGGATTTTTGTAATGTGTGAATAGAGACCAACCGGACCTGTTAAGTTTTTTGGCGATCTTCTTTCAATAATTTTCATTTTATTATCCTAATATTTTTTCCAAATTACTCTATTAATGTAATCTGTGTATGAGATTATGATTCTTAATACTTTCTCTGAAACATTTGGCATACTGTAATCACTGACAAGTCTCAATGTATCTGGAGTTTGACTTTCAAGAACTTCTAATCCCTGAAGAATTCTTTCTTTATTAACTCCAACCATCATTACTGATGCTTCTTCCATTGCTTCTGGTCTTTCGTGAGCTTCACGTAAGTTTAAAGCAGGGAAGGTTAAGATTGATGATTCTTCACTAATTGTTCCACTATCACTTAATGTAGCCTTAGCACTTTTTTGAAGTGCAATATAGTCATTAAACCCTAAAGGTTTTAATGTTTTAATTAAAGGATTTAATTCGATGTTTTGTTCGACTAACATTTTTCTTGTGCGTGGGTGTGTGCTCATAATGATTGGATATTCATATTTTTCTGCAACTGCGTTTAAACTGTCACATAATTGCGTAAAGTTTTTTAAGTTATTAATATTTTCTTCTCTATGTGCCGATACAACAAAGTACTTCCCAGATTCTAATTCTAATCTTTCAAGTACATCTGAGTTATTGATGGCATCCTTACTTTTCTCTAATACTTCAAACATTGGACTTCCTGTTTTAATAATCTGATCTGCAGACAGACCTTCTGATATTAAGTATTCTCGAGCAATGTCACTGTATGTTAAGTTGATATCTGAGATATGATCAACAATTCTACGGTTCACTTCTTCAGGAACTCTTTGATCAAAGCAACGATTCCCTGCTTCCATGTGGAATACGGGAACTTTAAAACGTTTAGCCGCAATTGCACATAAGCATGAATTAGTATCTCCTAAAACTAAGAAAGCGTCAGGTCTTACTTCTTCTAAGACTGGTTCAATATTAATCATAATTTGACCAATAGTTCCTACCGGTCCACTATGAGCTGAGTTTAAGAAGAAATCAGGTTTTCTTAAATTTAAGTCTTTAAAGAATACTTCATTTAATTCATAATCATAGTTTTGTCCTGTATGTACTAAGACATGTTCAATAGCAGGACTTTCTTCAAGTGCTGAGATCACAGCTGATAATCTAATTATTTCAGGTCTAGTCCCAACCACTGTCATTACTTTTAATTTTTTCATTTTTCTACCTCTACTTTCTCAAAATAGGTATCTGTATCATTTGGATCAAAGAGTTCATTAACCCACATAATCGTCACTAAGTCTTCATCTAAAAGATTTGTAATGTTATGAGTGTATCCTGTGGGGATGTCTACAACTTCAAATTTTTCATCGCTCACAACATACTCAATAACTTCATTACTAAATATATGTCTAAACTTAATAGATGCTTTACCTTTAATCACAATAAACTTTTCGTTTTTTGAGTGATGCCAATGTTCACCTTTTGTTTCATGGGCTTTCGCAACATTAACACTTACTTGTCCAAAACTTTTCGCTTTTAAGAGTTCTGTGAAACTCCCACGTGAATCTGAGTGCATCGTTAGTGGATATGAGAACTTATCTTCTGGTAAATAACTTAAATAAGTACTATAAAGTTTACTTGTGAATTCATCATCCATTTTTGAGATGTGTAAATTCTTTCTATTTTCTTTAAATTCATAAAGTGTATCTGCTATTTCACCAAGTGTCTTTTTATACGACGGAGAAATATTGTAATATTTTTGAATATTACGTTCTTCATCTTTAATGTTTGAAATAATTGATTTAATGAAATCATCAATATATACAAATTCTATTTCAATATTACGATCATTAATGTCAATCTCTTCATCATGAGCAATTAAATGGCACCATGTTGCGATCACTGAGTTATAGAAAGGCTTACCCCATTTTCCAAATAAGTTTGGTAGTTTGTATATGTAAGTAGGGACCTTGTTTCTTTTACTATATTCTAAAACGATGTCCTCTCCAGCTTTTTTACTCTTTCCATAATCATTGTCTAAATCAGATTGAATACTACTTGAAAGTAGGATTGGAATTAAGTTATTACTTTCCTCTAGATATCTAATTATTGTTTCTGTTAGTGATTCATTTGTATCATAAAAATCATCGACATTAGTTGTGCGATTAACACCTGCTAAATGAACGATAAAATCGCTCGTTTCACAGTATTGTTTTAAAGTCTCAAGACTATCTTGTCTTGTATATTTAATGATTTCGATGCTGTCATCATATTGAAGGGTACTTACTAAGTTCTTTCCAACAAAGCCATTTGCACCTGTTATTAAGACTTTCATTGTATCCTCCTTATCTGTATTTCTTGATTGTATCTTTTACTTCATGAAGTTCAAATAATTTTTCCTTGATTTCTTCTACATTTAATCTGTATGTATTGTGTGAGTTGTATTCTGTATCTTCTTCTACTTCTTCACCCTCTACAAAATATTTATCATAGTTTAGATCTCTTTGATCCATTGGGATTCTGTAGTAATTTTCTAAATCATCTGCTTTTGCATATTCTTCTTTAGTTAATAGTGTTTCATAGACCTTCTCACCATGACGTGTTCCGATAATTTTTGGAGTTTCTTTACTGCCAGTAATTTCAAGAATGGCTTGTGCTAAATCTCCAACTGTACTTGCAGGACTCTTTTGTACAAATAAGTCTCCTGAGTTTCCGTGTTCAAAAGCAAAGAGTACTAAATCTACTGCTTCATCTAAGCTCATTAAGAAACGTGTCATTTTGGGGTTAGTAATTGTAATTGGCTCATTCTTTTCAATTTGTTCAAAAAATAATGGAATAACAGATCCTCTTGAGGCCATTACATTTCCATAACGTGTTCCACAGATTACTGTGTCTTCGCTCATTCGTGCTTTTGCAATGAATGTTTTTTCCATCATTGCTTTTGAGATGCCCATTGCGTTAATAGGGTAAGCTGCTTTGTCTGTCGATAGACATACAACTTTTTTAATGCCATTTGCAATCGCTTCTTCAAGAACATTATCTGTTCCTAAGATATTTGTTTTTACTGCTTCAATAGGGAAGAACTCACATGAAGGTACCTGTTTTAATGCAGCTGCATGGAACACAAAATCAGCTCCGCGCATTGCATGAGTTAAAGTACTACGATCACGAACATCTCCAATAAAGAATTTTAGACGATCATCATTATATTGTTTACGCATATCATCTTGTTTCTTTTCATCTCTTGATAGAATTCTAATTTCTTTAATATCTTCTTTTACAAATCTTCTAATAAGTGCGTTACCAAAAGACCCTGTTCCACCTGTAATTAATAATACTTTGTCTTTAAACATTTAAATTCCTTCTTTCATTATTCTTAAAAATGCTTCACTAATAGTTTCTAAACTAAAATGTTCTTCACTATACCTATGTCCATTATAACTCATTGTTGTATATTCTTCTTGAGATAATTTAGAAATATCTTTAATTAAATTCGCTAAATCACTTGCGTTATTATCACTACAAACACCACATTGTACTTTGTTAATTACTTTCGGTATTTCTCCATTAGCACATCCCAGAATAGGAATTCCATAAGCCATGTATGACTGAACTTTGGCTGGAAGTGTTTTGTTTAATGGGTTTTTATCCTGTAATGAAACATAAGCAAAATGATTTTCGCTCAAATAATGTTTTACTTCTTCAAAAGGAACACGATCTACGAAAGTAAAGTATGATTCTAAATTCTTTTCTTTAACCATTTTAATGATGTTATCTTTATTTCTTCCATCACCCACGATTGTTATGTGTACATTTTTAAAGTTTTGATGATCTAAAATTTCAACGCTCTCTACTAATGTTTCAAGTCCCTGAGCTGTTCCAATATTTCCAGCGAATACGATCTTGATTGTGTCCGCCATTTTCGGTAAATTTACTGGTCTCTCCAGTATTTCATCAGCATGTTGCGGTATATGAGTCATCTTACTTCGATCCAAACCTCTCTCATGCAAATCATCAATAAAACTTTCTGATCCAACAATGATATTATCAAATCTCTTATATATTTTTAAAGTCATTTTTTCCAGTCTTTTAACAATAAACTTATTATTAATGTTTAATGAGCTTGTAAGTGACTCTGGCCATAAATCTAAGAGATAGAGTGTTGATTCAACTTTGTTTCGTTTCGCAACACGAAGGGCACTCCAACATAAAAAAATTGGCGATGTAACATAAACATAAACATGATCTGCTTTCTTTCTTGTGAACATACCAAAAAAGAAAGTAGATACGATGTAACTAATGTAGTTTAAAAATAACATGATTGAATTGTTCTTTCTAGGAATAACCGGAAGTCTTGTAATTTCTATGTTATTTCTGGTTTCATGTTTATTTTTAAAGTTTCCGTATCCATCAAAGAAATCTCCTTTAGGGTAATTTGGAACTTGTGTAATAACACTCACATCCCAATCTTTCGTAAAAGTCTCAGCAAGAGCATTGATACGAAAGGTTTCAGGATAGAAGTGATTTGTAAAAATCATTAGTTTTTTCACGCGTTACTCTTTCCAATCTTTAACTTATCTTTTAATAAAACAAGTAGATCTGTAAATTCTTCTACCTTTAATACAATCAAACATATGATATACACGACAACACCAATCCCAATTGATACCCCTAAACTTAGAAGACCATGTAATGATGTGGACATTAATAATGCATATGCAAAGTACACAACAACACCCATGATGATCGATGATATAAATATTTTTAACGTTGTCTTAAAGAATCGTTTGGTTTTTAGCCCACCCATTTTCTTCGTTAAAACATAATAACTGACTAACATCCCGATTGTAGATGCGATACTTGTTGCAAGTGGAAATGCTGGTACTCCGAATATTGGCATAAACAGTAAACTGAGTCCAACATTAAGAGCAACTGTAAAGATTGAAACCTTAACAGGTGTTAGTGTATCCCCTAATGAATAATATGATCGCGTTAAAACATCATTAATACTTAATCCGAAAAGTCCAACAGTCGAGGCCATTAATGCCCACCGAATTGAATTCAACATTTCGGGAGTAGCCTCTCCACGATTATAAAATAGATTTACAACAGGTACTGCTAATACTAAAATTCCGATCATTGCTGGAATAACGATTAATGAAATTAAATTCATTATTTCAACAATTGTCGATTTTAGTTCATCATATTTCTTTGAGGCTGCCTGTCTGATAATCGTAGGATACATTACTGTTGTTAATGCTCCTACAAATAAAGTGAAGATTGATTCACTAATTTTACTTGCATAATTTAAGTTTGCTGCAGCATTTTGATCTATAAGTGATGCTAATGAACTGTTAATCGTTGCATTAATTTGTGCTACAGACTGTCCAAGGATAATTGGAGCAGCCATAAAAAGCATCGGTTTTAAATATTGGTCTTTTAAATCAAACGTCGCCTTATATCTATATTTACCTTTGGTAATTGCAATAAATCCTGAGAATAAAAGTTGTGATAATGCCGCAAACACTAGTCCATATGCCATAACAATCGGACTTGTTTTAGAACTTACAATAATTGATGTAATTATAATAATATTTAAGAAGAATCCTGCTACGGGTTGTACATAAAAACGTTCTTCATATTGATGATATCCCAAAAATATACTCACAACCCCATTCGTCAGTAAGGTGAAGAGGGCAATCCTCGTAAAGTCCACCGTCGTCGTAAAGTATTCTCCTGTTAAACCTGCAGCATTAATACGTACCAGTTCTTCTGTGAATAAGAGTCCAAGGATTAACAATGTGAGTGTTAAGAAAAAGATAATTGTTAAGGTGTTATCCATAAACGTTTTTGCTCTTTCTTCACCATCTTTACTTATAACTCTACTGTACATTGGAATAAAGGTCGAAACGAGTCCAGTTGCGACCATACCAAAAATAACATTTGGGATTTTCGATGAGTACACATATGCTGTTGCGTACAGACCATCTCCGTAGAAATTGGATAGAACAATTTCTCGAACAAATCCAAGAACTTTTGACATGATCATCAATACTAAGAGTATTGATGCGTTTCTTTTCATATTTTTCATTTTACTTTATTGCTCCTAAGCCTGAACGAGAACGATACTGTTTGGTAAACAAACAATAAGTTTTTCGCTGCCTTTTTTCACCCAACCGACTTCTTCACAGATTTTGTCAGGACAATCAACGTCAAAGACTCGATAAGCTCCATCTTTAACTTCAACATGTAAGTGACCGAGGTCAACTTCAATTTCATATTCGCCATCAACGGTGAAATCTATTTCTTTAATAACTTCATCTTTGTAGCGTACTTCTATCTTCGTAATCTCATCAGCATTCTTCATACTGTTATATCTATTAAATGCAAAGAATCCCCCTGCAATAACTAATAATAATCCAATAATTATATATTCCTTACGTCTATTATTTCTTCGCATTACTCATAAACTCCTCAATATCATCCACAGTCTTAATTATAAAATCTGATAAATTCTTATTGCCATCTTCTGTAACTAAGATGTTATCTTCAATTCTTATACCGATTGCTTCTTCTTTAATATATATTCCTGGTTCTACTGTAATAATATTTCCAGGTACTAAAACATCTTCTCTTGTTAATCCCACATCATGAGTATCCAATCCTAATGAATGTGATACACCGTGATAATAGTAATCCTTAACATCATATTTATTTTCAATAACTCCTAGACGCATTAATTCAGTTTCATAGAATTTCACAACGAGGTCATTTAACTCTGTCATTGTAACACCTGGTTTTATCGCTTCAATGACTAATTCATTGGCTTTTAAAACCATGTTATAAAGGTCTTTTTGTCTTTCTGTGAATTTACCATTTACAGGGTAAGTTCTTGAAATATCAGCACAATATAAATCTTTCGTTGCTCCTAAGTCAAATAAGATTAAGTCTCCATCTTTTGTGAATTCATTATTTGTTACATAATGAAGTGTTGTTGCATTTTCACCAGATGCTGCAATTGTATCAAAAGCATTAATCACATTTTCTGATTGTAACTCAAAATTAAAATGTGCTTCTAAGACACTTTCTCTAAGACCTGCTTGTAAATTAGACATGATTCGATTTAAACCGCGATCTGTAATATGCATCGCTTCAACCATTTTATCAATTTCTGCTTGAGATTTTGTATTTCTACTTTTCGCAACGATTGCATATCCGTCTACTGCATCAAGCTTGTATTCTTCTTTAAATTTTTGAGCAAGAGTAGGGAAGTGAGAAATTTGATCTTCTTCTAAATCTAAATATACTGTTTGGTATGATGAGAATACTGACTCATTCATTTCTTCTACAAATTTAATGGATTCAATTCCAGATACTTCCTTCGCTGCTTCTGGTTTAATTTTCTTACCAATCCATTTTTCGAACATTTCGTTACTTTCTTCTATAAATAATGTTGTATTATCCTTACTTAACGCTAGAATTAAATTTGGTTCGTTAATTCCTGTTAAATGATAGAAGTTACGATTTACATAAAATGGATATTCTCCATCAGCACTACTCTTAATTGCATGTCCTGAAAATAGAATGAAGACGCTGTCTTCTTCCATCTCGTTTAAAACTTTTTGTCTGTTTAAAATATATTGTTGTTTCATATCTTTACCTACTCTCTTCTAATTCTGGAAAGAATATCTTACTTTCCTTCTTCTCTCTTCCGCCTGATATTGCGGATACAATTTCACTTACTTCTGATAGTTCATGAACATCGCCTTCTTTACTCAAAATGTAAACAAGTTGTGATGTATCTTTTTTATAAGGGAAATAAGGGGTTTGATTTAAAGTATCCATTGATAAATAATACTTTGTATCATAACCTTCTTTGATTAATTGTTTCTTTATATATTCAACTCTACTTGAGTCTTCACTATAATCAACATAATCAAAGAGGTGTCTGTTTAATAACCTACTGGATAAATCACTTAGAATCGGATCATCACAGTATTGCATTTCATTAAAGTAATAAAGCATTACTGCTTCATCCAGTGCTAAATGTGATTCGATTGTAGGAACTTCTTCTGTCAAGAAATTCTTCAATCTTGGATAATCATTCATAATAGGCTCATGTTTAAGTTCATCCAATCTTTGAAACAAACTGTAAAGAACTGCTTCGTATGATCGTGAGGTTGCGTGAAAATAAACATTCCAATACATGTGATACCTTGCCATAATATAATCTTCAACAGCATGAATACCACTTTCTTTTATAACTAACTTATCATCAACAACTCTCATTGTTCTTAAAAGACGATTAATATCGAATGACCCATAGCTTGTCCCTGTAAAATATGCATCTCGTAATAAATAGTCCATTCGATCTGCATCTAATTGACTTGATATCATTTGTGATAGAATTTTATTTGGATGGGTGTGATTAATAATTGAAGCAACTTCCTCAGGAAGTCTTTCATCAATATCTCGAAGTACTTCATTGATTTCAGTATCTCCTATAATAATCATATCCGTATATTCTTCATGATCAATTCTACTGACAGATTCAAAAGTATGTGAAAAAGGGCCGTGTCCTACATCATGTAGTAACGCAGCCAACAAGGTAACTGTTTGATCATAAACACTCACTGTTCTACCGAGGTCCCGAACTTCATTAAACATTCGTCTTGTAACTTCATAGACGCCTAATGAATGTGAAAACCGCGAATGTTCTGCGGTTTGGTAAACTTGATGAGATGCTCCTAATTGTTTTATTCTTCTTAATCTTTGAAATTCTTTAGTGTTGATACAATCCCAAATTACTTCTTCATGAATATTTATATACCCATGGATAGGATCTCTAAATACACGATGTGGTATTTTCCTAAACACAAAATCACTCCTTCACAAAATCGAACTACTCGTCTTTATTTTCTTCTTCAGTTTCTGTTTCTTCTACAGGAACCTCTTCTTCTACTTCTTCGCTGTTTGTTTTCTCATTTGATGATGGCAGTCTAAAGACTTGCTCACCTT
>RRZT010375166.1_pt1 | contig 11782 bp, 9 predicted proteins | sample 2165551 | NCBI WGS metagenome assembly RRZT01 (sample SAMN10456910, study PRJNA506462) | wastewater metagenome | biome: wastewater; feature: sludge; material: wastewater sludge; isolation source: wastewater sludge with Escherichia coli K12::gfp cells carrying plasmid... | place: USA: Moscow, Idaho ... | reverse complement strand
GCCGCGACGTCGTGGACCTTGACGTTCGAGCTGCCCGCCGCTCACGTCATCACGCAGACGTGGAGCGGCACCGCCACCAGGGTCGGCAATACGATCACGGTGCGGCCCGCCACGTGGGGAGCCGCCATCGCCGCCGGCCAGTCACGCGCGGACTTCGGATTCTGCGTCAGGCGCTGACGCCGCACCGTGCAGCGGTTGCCAGAGTTGACCGATCGACCCGTTACCCGGTGGCGGCCAGCGTCGTGGTCAGGCGTCGCGTGTCGGCCGCCGTCCAGCCATCTGGTGGCATGATCTGCGCCCATGCCGCGGCCTGGTGCCAGCCGTAGACATGCCCATGCCCCATCGGGACGCCCTGGCTGTTGATCATGTCGCCGGTCAGCCCGGCGAACGTGAACAGCGGCAGCCAGGTCAGCGACGGCAGCACATCGGGACCCCGCGGCTCGGCCAGCCAATCGGGCCGCGCCCACAGCAGGTCGCCGGACCACCAGACCACCGGGTCGGAGGCGTTCTGCAGGTAGACGGCACGCGACGGTCCCCACGGCGAACGCGGCCGGGCCAGATCCTCGGGCAGATCGGCCCAGCGCACCTGACGACCGTCACCGTAGACAGGCAGTCGCTCCGGCGTCCCTGCCTGGCGGTCGTCGGTCAGGGTCTGCCACAGCTGAGTTCCGTTGGGCGGGCCCACGAACAACGCCCCGCGCGTCCGCGTGGCCAGATCCGCCAGGTCGGGGAACGCTGCGTCGCCACCGAAGGCTCCCAAGCTCTCGCCGAACACCACGAGTTGCGGCCGGCGGTCAGGTGGCAACTGCTGCCAGTGGGAATACACCGCGTCGAAGAGGGAGCGCCCCGCGTCCTGGGCGTTCTGACCGTCCACAAGAAAGGACAGGAAGCTGGGCAGCACGGAGTACTGGGTGGACACCGAGGCGACATCGCCGTCGTACATGTACTCCAGGGGAGTCACTTCCCCCTCGTCCACTGTCCCGGTTCCCGTACTCGTCCCGATCGCCAGGACCTTTCGATCCCACGCACCGAACGTGTCCAGGTCGCGCAGCGCCAAGGCGGCGCGCTGGTCGTCGTCAGCCGAACTGTCCACCCCCACGTACACCCGGATCGGCGCCTTGGCCGGTCGGCCGGAGAACGACTCCAGTGCGGGGCGCGGCGTGACACCGCCGACGAAGTCGCGCCCGTCGTGGCCGAGGCTCTGCCACGTCACCGCAGACCCCGGGGCTCCGGACACCACTGCGCTGCTCGGTTGCACGAGTCCTGGCGACGTCCCGGCATTCATCGACTGGAAGAGTGGATTCAGTGTGGTGGAAAGGGCGACCGGCGCACGGCCGACGGCCAGGAGCCCGACCAGGGCGACCACCGAAAGGGCCGACGCGGTCGCCACCGGGGCGGGCGCCACCCGCTGGAGTCGCTCCCGCAGCCATCCGGTCAGCGTCCGGACACCTCGGGCGATCAGCAGCAGTCCCCCGAGGACGGCGGTCCCGATCCCCACAGCGACCAGCGGCCACGAAGGGCCCGGTGCGGGGACCTCCATCAGTGCGGCGAGTTCCACCTGCGCCCGCCACCCCCACCAAGCGGCGGCCATGATGACTGCCGCACACAGAACTGACGCCCAGACCCGTTGGGTGCCGCTCGAGCGCCACTGGGGCACGTGCCGCCACCGTCGAACGAGCCAGCCTGTCCCCGCACCCACCCCATAGCCGATGGCGGCGCAGACTCCCACGAGCAACCCTGCGATCAGTGCAGCGCGTGGGAGCAGGGACGGGCCCAGGGCCAGCGCCCCGAGCCCGACGGCGCCCACGAGACCGGCGAACGACAGCCGCGGGGGAGGGGGCGGGGTGGTCACCATCCGATTGTGCGGCATCGGTCATCCGTCAGACGCCGATCCCCTCCCGATCACGGGCGTGATCGGGAGGGGATGGTCGGGCGTGGCGCCGATGCGGTCGCGGGGGTAGACCGATCGTCAGGCGCCGGTGCCTGTGCCGGACGGCGCGGCCGCCGGGGGGGCTCCCCGGTGCCCGGCCATGGCCGGCAGTCGCTCGACGCCGGTCACCTTGAACCGCTTGTTCACCTCGACGATGACGGGGCGGCCCTTGGTGGTGAGCACATGGGCTTCGTAGACGCCGTCGGAGTCCTTCTCGACCCGGACGACGGTTCCACCCTTGATCCGCTGCAACGCCGCGGCGCGCACCTTCTTGGCCTTGGCGCCCTTCAACGGCTTCTCGCCGTGCGGGCCCTTGCCGCCCATGCCCATGGGGGGGCCCGTGTGCTCACCGGTGATCGCGAAGTTCGAGTCCAGCGTGACGTGGACCTTGGTGCCATCGGCCTTGGTCACATGCGCCTCATACCCATCGCCCTCCTCCTCGGCGGAATCCACCGTGGCGTCGGGGTACTGCGCCAAGACCGCGTCAGTGACCTTCTGCAAGGTCTCGCCGGTCACCGGGGTGCCGTGCATGCCGCCCGGGCCGCCGCGCATCTGACCGCCGTACTGGCCCGCGGCCATCTGGGGGTTCGTGCTGGTGGGGGCCTGCTGGCTGGCGCCAGTCGATGCGTTGGCCAGGCTCAGACCGGCGAAGGCGAGCACGCCACCGGCAGCCGCCGCGCCGGCGATCGTGGCGATCGATTTGGTTTCCATGGGACGTTCCTTCGTTCTGTCTGGTTGCTGTTGGCCCCACCATCCCCAGCGAACCTGAAGATCCGCTGTGAGGACGCTGCCGACTGCCTTGGGAGTGCCGTGATCACGAAGTGGTTGCCGAGCGGCGCGCCTGAGCGGGCCCCCCTGCGGGCACTGATAGGAGTGTCCCACCCACCCACAAGGAGTCCCCATGTCAGACGAGACCGCCAAGGCCGCCCAGGCGGCCGATGACGCCGTGGCCGAAGCCGCCGGCATCGACGAGGGTGCCCTTTCCGAAGCCGAACGGGCCGAGATCCGCGACGAGGTCACGGGTCTGGCCAAGTGGTGGTGGGCCTGGCTGGTCCTCGGGGTCCTTTGGCTGTTCATCGCGCTCATCATCCTGCAGTTCGACACCGACTCGGTGCAGACCGTGGGCATCCTGGTCGGCGCCATGTTCCTGTTCACCGGCATCCAACAGTTCTTCCTCGCCGGCGTCGTCGAGGGCTGGAAATGGGTATGGGTGTTGTTCGGTGTCCTGTTCGTCCTCGCCGGCCTGTGGGCCCTGTTCAACCCGGGGGCCACGTTCCTGGCGCTTGCCGACTCGCTCGGCTTCCTGTTCCTGCTGGTCGGCATCTTCTGGGCCATCGAGGCCTTCGCCACCCGGGGCGAGAACGACCTGTGGTGGCTCAGCCTGGTGGCGGCCATCATCATGGTGGTCCTGGCGTTCTGGCTCAGCGGCCAGTTCCTGATCGAGAAGGCCTACACGCTGCTGATCTTCGCGGGCGCATGGGCGTTGATGGAAGGCATCATCAACTTCATCCGCGCGTTCCAGATCCGCAAACTGGGTAGGCTCGCCGCCGGAAAGTGACCGCAGCGCCGCACCGGCGCAGTGTCACGATGGGTCCCATTCCGACAGGAGTGGGGCCCATCGTCACGTCTGAGGCCAGGACTCCTGGGCCACCTCGAACGCCCAGATCGTCGAGCCGGTGGCCGCCGAGGGACGCTGCGCCTCCCGGCCCGTCGCCGACGAATGACCGTGCTGGAACGACTGGGACTGCGTCCAGGCATCGAAGTCCGCCTGTGCCCGCCAGCGCGTGACCACCAGGTAGTCGTCGGTCCCGGACACCGGGCGCAACAACTCGAAGGAGAGGAACCCCGGGGCGCTGTCGACGGATCCCTTGCGGGCGGCGAAACGCTGCTCGAGCAGGTCGCCGCCGGCGTCGGGCACGGTCAGGACGTTGATCGCGACATAAGTCATGCCGCCATCGTCACCGATGCACCGAGCCGCCGCGACCCGAACCCACCGGCAGGACGCCACCGGATTCGTCGAGCAAAGCCTCCAGTTCGGCCAAGGGCAGCGGGTGTGCGAACAGGTACCCCTGGGCCCGGGAACAGTTCATGCCCCGCAGGACATCGGCCTGTTCGACGGTCTCCACGCCCTCGGCGACCGTCGCGAGGCCGAGGTTCTGAGCCAATTGCAGCAGCGTGCGGACCAGGGCGAAGGATTCCCCGGACGTGCCCAGCCGCCCGATGAAACTCTTGTCGATCTTCATCAGATCAACCGGCAGCCCTGCCAGGTACGAAAGCGACGAGTAGCCCGTCCCGAAGTCGTCCAGCGCCACCTGGCAGCCCATCGCCCGGATCCGGTCGAGCACCTCGCCGGACTCATCCTGACCTTCGGCCAACAGGGACTCGGTGAGTTCCAGCACCAGACGTTCGGGCGGGACCCCCGCCGACCGCAGCGCCTCGAAGACGATCTCGGGCAGCGAGTCGTCCACCTGCGCCGCCGACACGTTCACCGACACGGCGATCGGGCGTCCCACCGCCGCCGAGATCGCGTTGGAGTCGCGCAGGGCCCGGTTCAGCACGGTCAGACCCAGCCGTCCGATCAGACCCAACTCCTCCGCCCTGGGGATGAAGCCTGCGGGCCCCACGATCTCGCCGGAGGGCGTCACCATCCGGGCCAGGGCTTCGACCGAATGAAGTCTGTGGTCCGGCAGCGTGACAATGGGTTGGTAGTAGACCAACAGGCGATCGGCGTCCAGGGCATCGCGCAGATCGGCCTCAGAACGCAGCCTGGCCACCAGCGCCGAGCGCATGTCGGGACGGTAGGTCACCGCCGAGGGGGAACGTGCGGCGCGCGCCGCAGCCAGCGCGAGATCCGCCCTTTCGACCAGTTCCGCCGCGGTGTCGGTGCGCTGCGACTTCGCGGCGTAACCGAAGGCGAAGTCCAGGTCGACCGGGCGCGCATCGTCGATCAGGAGGCCGCGCAACGATTCACGCAGCAGTCGCTCCACGTCACCCAGCTCCTGGCCAAGGGGGTCTGCCGAAATGAGCATGCCGAACTCATCGGCCCCGGTTCGGCCCACCGCGACGACGGACTCGGGCAGGCGCTCCAGTGCCGCCGCGACCGCCTTGAGCACCTGATCTCCCGCGGTGTGGCCGCGTGAGTCGTTGAGGTCGCGGAACGAGTTCAGATCCAGCAGGGCGACGCAGACGGTCTCAGGCGCCGCGGCCGGCACCGCTTCGCGGACCCGACTGAGGAACCCCTCGCGGTTGGGGAGGCCGGTCAGTGAGTCGCGGGTACTGGAGTCGACCAGCGCGGCACGCAGCCGGCGCCGGTCGCTCACATCGTTGGTCGTCAGGACGAAGCCATCCAGACCCTGGGCCGACAGGGGGGTGATCACCGTCTCGGTGTCGTGGCGCCGGCCCCAGGCATCGAGCAGCGGGAAGTCGTAGGGGCCGCGGGCGTCGTCATCGTGGCTGGCGAGCACGAGCAACTCCATGAAGCGGCGCCGACTCAAGTCGGGGAACAGGTCCGCGATGTGCTTGCCGGTCAAGGCGCCCGCGGGAAGCCCGGTCAGCACGGCCGCCGACGGCGTCTGGTACAGAATGGCGCCGTCGCGGTCCACCACGGTGATCACGTCGCGGGAGTCCCCGAGCACGGCCTCGAACCACTCCACCTGGGCGCCGCCGGCCAACGGTGGGCGCAGCCGGTGCAGCCGAAGTTGCCCGAAGTCGCGTGCGATCACCAGTCGTAGGGCGACGTTCGCGCCCACGATCGTGACCAGGGCGACGAGCGCCAGATACATGGTGGGGCCGGTCACCGGTCCCACTGCCAACCGGTACACGATGATCGACGCGGCCGCCAAGGGCACCGGCAGGAACGGCACCACGATGGCCCACGTGGATCGCAGGCGGATGGAGGTCCGGTCCTCACCGGCTACCGCCGGTCCCATGGCGAAGTACCGGAAGACCCAGCCGGAGGCCACGAACCCCACCACTGCCCATCCGACAGTGGTGCCAGGAACTGCCGCCCCATCCGCGACGACACTGCTCGCAGCGAACCCAAGCATCGCCAGCTGCAACGCTATGAGTTGCTGGATCGGCAGTGCTCCCGACCGCCGGCTGGCAGCCGCAAGAATGACCACGAACAGGCAGGACGCGTACTGCGCGGCAGTCAGGGCCACCCCGCCGAGCCACGACTCCGAACCCGGATGAGCGGGAACGACCCACAACAGCCACACCACTGCAAGACACAGAGCAGCCACGGTGGTGTCGACCCCCACGAGCACCGCATCACGACGCGTCATCCGTGGCGGCCACGCGACGAAGAGGAGTCCGATGCCGAAGAGTGGCGCACCCAGCAGGATCGTCCCCGCCTGAATCCAGTGCCCCGTCACGGATCGGGTGGGATCGGAGAAGGCGAAGACGGCCGCCTGCCCGATCAGCATGGTGGTCAGACCTACCCCGAGCAGCCCGAAGCCCCGGGCCCTGCGTGGGAGTTCGCGGTGGCGCCGGTCGATGACGAGGGCTGCTGCGGCCAGTGCCGTCAGAAGCATGGCGGCGGCCGCGAGGACACCGGGGACGGTGCCCACTGCCCCGGTGTCGGCCTCGATCAGGGCGGTCAGGACCGCGGCCACAGCCAGTACCAGAGCGAGGATCTCGACGGCGGCGGTGGCCCAGCGCACCGCGCGGCGGGCCGGCCTGGTCAGGTCGCGCGGAGGCGTCCCACCGGCGTCGGGGTCGGCGGGGCGTCCTGCTTCGGCCGGAAGCGGTGCTGCCACGGGGTGTCCTTCCGCCTTCAGTCTGCCCGGAAAAGACCGCGGATGCCGCTGAATGGTCCACCACCGCGCAGGGCGACTTCCGGCCCTCGTTAGGCTGCCCGGAACGGTGCCGACAACCAGTGGCCCGTGGGGCGGAAGGACGACGGCATGACGCAGTGGCGGCGATATGTGGCCGTCGGGGATTCGTTCACCGAAGGCCTGGAGGACCCGGGACCTGATGGCCGCCACCTCGGCTGGGCCGATCGCGTGGCCCGACAGCTCGCGACCGACTCCCCCGACCTCGAGTACGCGAACCTGGCGATCCGCGGCCGACTTCTGGACCCGATCCTGAACGAGCAACTGCCCCAGGCCGTGGCCATGGACCCCGACCTGATCTCGATCGCGGGGGGTGTCAACGACGTCCTACGGCCCAAGTGGGACCTCGAGGCCATGATCGCGTCGTGGGACCATGGCCTGGGGCTGGCGCGGGCCGGCGGAGCGACGGTCGTGATCGTGACCTTCGGCCAACCCGCCAACCGTTCGCGGGTCCTGGGCACGGTGCAGGACCGGCTGCACGCCTACCGCGAACGACTGCTTGCGCTGGCGCGGCAGCACGGGTGCCAGGTGGTCGACTTCTGGTACGCCCCCGTGTTCGATGATCCGCGCTTCTGGGCGCCGGACCGGCTCCACCTGAACTCTGTGGGACACGAGCGTGTCTCGTACGCGGTCCTGGAGTCGCTGGGCGTGGCGACCCCCGATTGGTTGGCTCCGTTGCCGCCGGAGGACACGACTTCTGCTGCTGCCCGGTTGCGTTCGGATGCCGCTTGGATCGGCGGACACCTGGCACCCTGGATCGGGCGTCGGCTCGTCGGGCGCAGTTCCGGCGACGGGATCACCCCCAAACGCCCCGCGCCGCAGCCCATCGACGTCGACGGTCTGCCCGCGTAGCCACGGCGCAATCACCAGGCGGGCGCGGTGTCGATCGATCAGCCGAGGTGGGGCGGATCGGTCAACGAGGCCAGCCACCTGCTGACGTCGCTGACCGCGACGGCCATCCCCGCACCCGATGCCGTAGCCACGACCAGCGCGGGTCGGCGCAGCGCCGATCCGGCGCCGGGCGTCTCCTGTGAGGGCCTCACCACGGCCAGGTCTGTCCGGTCGAACCGTGTCACGGTCCCCGTGTTGCCGTTGGCGAAGATCAGTTCGCGGTCGGTCAGTCGCAGCATGCCGAAACCACGTTCGGGCTCGAGCATGGCGGCGCTCTCCTCGAGGTCACCCGGCTGTCGGGGGGGAAGAGTGGTGGCGGCGCGTGCGGCGTTGTGGCGCACGACGGTACGGCTGGCCAGGTAGCCCACCATCCCCACGACGGCGACCACCGCCACGACAGCGATCAACAGCCCCAGCAGCACGTCCATGACCCGAACCCTACTGAGCCGGGCCGATGGCCGACCGGTCAGACCACCGGCACCGCCCGGTCCATGGTCTGGGGCCGATCGGCGGCCAGTCGTCTTTCGCCGGCGGCTCGCGCGGGGGAACGCACCAGTGCGACGGAGAGCGTCCGAAGCGCTGAGTCGGCCACGACCGACCGCGCACGACGCACCGGAGTCGGCGGCGGATTCTGGCCCAGCATGACCATTGTCCAATCGGGAAGCGTGTCCATGGCCGCCCTCGCCAGCATCCCGTAGCCCGGTTGCAGGGCGAACGGGAGCGGAGCGGCCATGATGAACGACTTCATCTCGTCGGCCTCGGGGCCGCCGGCCAACTCCGCACGGAACCCGTTGATCGAGCGCCGCAGGCCGGTCACGGAGGTGGGCGGATCGACGACGCCCATGGCCTGCCCGACGACAGCCATGTTCGCGACATAGGAGTCGGGATCGATGTGGCCGTCGTGCCCGAACTCCAGATATGCGGTCAGCATCGAGTCGACGAGAGCCACATGGACCCATTCCAGGAGACGGGGATCCTGCGCGGAGTAGCCGCGTCCGTCCGCAAGGGTTCCCCGCACCCGGCCATGCATGGTGCCGATGGCTGCCACCGTCTGTTCGGCGACCGCCACCGGGCCATACGTGGTGGCAGCGATGAACGCCCCGGTGCGCTGCAGCCGGCCGAAAGGGTCCTGCCGGTAGTCGGAGTGCCGAGTCACCCCCGCGAGCGCCAGTGGGTGCAGCGTCTGCATCAACAGCGACCGGATTCCGCCGAGGAAAGTGGCCACTGACCCGTGCACGGTCCAGATGGCGTCATCAGGGGTGAACCAACCCGGAGCTCCAAGGGGCGCCTCGATCCGGGTCACGACATCTGAGCGGCCGTCATCGGTGCCGGACAGGACGCGCCGCACCGAGGATGCCAGCGGACTCAACAACCACGAGGCCACACCCAAGGCTGGCACGGTCCGGACCCGCCTGCACGCTGACGGCAGGTCGCGCGAAACCCTCTTGAGCCGGCGGCATCGCCCATAGGCTCACGTTGTGAGCGCAGCGTGGCCGATCGTGCTGCCGCTGGCCCTGGGTGCCGCGGTGAGTCCGACCGTGCTGATGGTGCAGTTGCTGCTGCTGGCGGGTGGGCACCGGCCGATCGCCCGCAGTTGGGCGTTCGCGCTCGGTATCACCGCCACCTCGGTGCTGTACATCGTCGCGCTGGCCACCATCGCCCAGGGGCTGACGATGAGCGGTGGTCCGCAGTCCACCATCGAACGCGTCGTCAAACTGGTCGCTGCCGTCGCACTGGCGGCGCTCGGTGTGCGCTCCCTGCGGCATGCCGGTTCCGGATCGCTGGTGGGACGCGTCCAGAAGATGAAGCCTGACACCCCGTTGTGGAGCTTCGTCGTACTGGGCTTCATCGCGATGTGGCTGAATCTGTCATCTCTGGCTTTGATGCTCCCCGCGGTGCACCTGGCCGTTAACAGCGGCACACAGGTCGGCGCCCAGCTCGTAGTGATCCTGCTCTGTGCGGTGGCCCCGGCGGTGCTACCGGTGCTCGCGGCGACGCTTCTGGGCTCACATGCGGAACAGGTGCTCAGTCGACTCAACGCCTTCACCACCACCCACGCCGCGCAGATCAACGCCGGCATCTGCTTCCTGTTCGCCGTGATCCTGGTGCTGAGCGCCTGGCGTTCGGCGTGATCAGACCCGCAGTAACGCGGCTGGCGGGCACGGCCGGGCGGGCCGTCGGAGGGGTCGGTTAGATTCCTTCAGTGGGTCGAGGGACAGACCGCGACCACGACGACGTGACCGTTCCCTAGGGGGACCGTCAGAGGGGGCCCGATGGCGCTGCACATCCACCGATGTGCCCGCACGGACGCCCTCGTCGATGGTCTGGCCACCGTGCTGGCAGAGCCGCTGACGGACCTCGCCGGCCGGCGGGACCCGTTCCTTCCAGAGACGGTGAGCGTCCCTACCCGGGGCGTGGAACGGTTCCTCACCCAGCAACTGGGGCAGCGGCTCGGGACCGGGGCAGCCGGCAGCGACGGCGTGTGCGCCCGCGTCGCGTTCCCCTCCCCCACCGACCTGTTCCAAGAAGTCACCGCCGAAGTCCTCGGCCCGGCGGCTCCCGAACCCGAGGCCGATCCGTGGCACCCGTCCCGATTGGCGTGGATGATCCTGGACCTGCTGGATCCCCCGCGGACCGCCGCCTGGCACGACGTGGTGACCTCGTACCTGTCCGGTCCGGATGACGCCGGCCGACTGGGCCGCCGCCTGCACCTCAGCCGGACTCTCGCCGACCTGTTCCACCGCTACGGCACCGAGCGACCCCAGATGATCGCCGATTGGGCTGCCGGCGCCGATACCGATGGGTTCGACGGTGGCGTCCCGGCGGACCTCGCGTGGCAGCTGCCGCTGTGGCGCGCAGTTCGGGAAGCACTGGGTGTTCCTGCTCCTGCGGAACGCATGTCCGAGGCAGCACACGTGCTGGCCGAAGCGCCCGAACTCAGTTCCGCCCCGGCGCGTCTGTCCCTGTTCGGGCCGACCCGGATCGCGGGGTGGCACCGGCAGATGCTGGGTGCCGTCGCCCGGCACCGCGAGGTCCACCTGTGGGTACCGGACGCGTCGCCGCCCCGGTGGACCGCGCTGGCGGGTGCTTCGGCTGCCACGGTGCGACCGCGAATCGACTCCGGCATCGGGGCCGCGACCCGCAACAGCCTGTTGCGGTCACTGGGGCGCGACTCCGGTGAACTGTCCGTGGTGCTCCAGGGCATGGTGCGGCCCGGCGACAGCGACCGCGCCACACCGATCCCGGAGCCCGGAGCATCCGGGCCCACGATGTTGGCCGCGCTTCAGGCCGGCATCACCCACGATCTTCCGGCTGCAGCGGTGCCGCAGGGGCGCGATCGGTCCGTTCAGATCCATGACTGCCACGGGCGGCCGCGCCAGGTCGAGATCCTGCGTGAAGCCATCCTGGGGCTCCTGCAGACCGATCCGACGCTGGAACCGCGGGACATCCTGATCATGACACCGGACGTGGCCGGCTACGCGCCGCTGATCACCGCGGCCTTCGGTGCCGACGATCCCGACGCCACCGCACCCGCCGCTCAACTGCGGGTGCGGGTGGCGGACCGCACCTCGGAGCAGGCCAATCACGTCCTGGTGGCCCTTGACCGGCTCCTTGCCATGGCCTGGGGTCGGTTCACGGCCGCCGAGGTCATGGACTTCGCGGCGCTGCCCGCGGTGCGTGCCCGATTCGGACTCGACGACGATGCCCTCGAGCGACTCACCGATCTGGTCGATCGTGCCGGGATCCGCTGGGGCCTCGACGCCGCCGACCGCACCCGCCACGGCATCCCCGAGTCCGTGCTCCAGAACACGTGGGCGGCGGGGATGGACCGGCTGCTGCTGGGGGTGGCGATGGGAGACGACCAGTGGGCCACTTTCGGGTCGGTGCTTCCGGTGCCGAACCTCCCGGGTGGCGACACGGAAGCCGTGGCGACGCTGGCTGAACTGGTCGACCGCTTGCGTCACATCGCGCCGCAGTTGCGGGCGCCGCATCAGATCACGCAGTGGCACCTCCTGCTGCGCCACGCCGTGCTGACTCTGACTGGTGGGGACGGCGCGGACAGTTGGCAGCAGCCGGCCGCCCTGGCCGCCCTGGACCGCCTGGCGCAGGACGCCGGCGCAGCAGGGTC
>RRZT012430617.1_pt1 | contig 11784 bp, 7 predicted proteins | sample 2165551 | NCBI WGS metagenome assembly RRZT01 (sample SAMN10456910, study PRJNA506462) | wastewater metagenome | biome: wastewater; feature: sludge; material: wastewater sludge; isolation source: wastewater sludge with Escherichia coli K12::gfp cells carrying plasmid... | place: USA: Moscow, Idaho ... | reverse complement strand
TCTTCTCAAGAAATCCAAATCAAGAAGGTTGGTGCTGTGTGATGTGAAGATCAACTGAGCACCCTTGGGATTAAATTCTGTGCTGTCGAAAAGGGACACCAGATGCTTGGTCAGAAGTGGATGGAGGTGTGCGTCCATTTCATCAGCCACAAGAAGCGTCCCCAGGTCTAAAGCCTTTTTCACAACACCGATCAGCTTGAAATAACTGTTGGTGCCGTCAGATTCCTCTGCCATATTCAAGGCATAGGAACACGCATTTCCGTTGGCGTCATGTACCGTATGAATGGCATCAATATTTGCAAAAATGTCACTGCGTTGAGAAGGCGCAGGGTCTGAATCGCGCATTTGGAGCGCCTGTATTCCCAAATCTGCAACACGCAGCATAGATGCGATTACACGCCGGTAGTCGTCATTTTTCAACTGCTCTGCTTCGATTCCATAGGCATCCGCCACGGAATTCTTCGTGATGATTTGACAGGAGGCAAACCACTCCAGGACAGGGATCACTTTGGCGTAACTCCAGTTTGATGCAACTGACAAGTAGAGCTTGTTTGCAGAGGTGCGCTCCTTGAGTGTGTTTTGCTCATCAACATCGACCGTAAAACGGAAATCCTTGGTGTTTTTTCTCTCAAAAATAAGCGCCTGTCTGCCGTTGGGATAGTAGTATAGGTATTCCTCCGTGACAGCCTTATCTGTTACAGAAAAGCCATACGCATATCGAACGCCTTCTGTGGTAAAGATGACCTCAAAACTACTGGGGCGAGCAGGTGTTTCAGGATCGAACTTAAATGGTGAACGCGCAATCGTTTTATGGAGCTGCTGGTTATGAGAAGTCAGCACATAGTTTACCATAAACCAGAATGCGTTCAAGACATTAGACTTCCCAGAAGCATTGGCTCCATAGATAACAGCGGATTTCAGATAGTTTTTGTTTCCATCTGCGATGAGATGCTCTGGATGCTCATTGTCCCTACTGGACAGCAGGGATAAGACAACTTTATCTTTGATAGACAGATAGTTCTCTACACTAAATTGAATCAGCATAAACAACCTCCTAATCCAGTGTTTTTATATATTATATCCCGTATTTTGTGAAAAATCAACGCAAACGGAAAATAAAATTAAAAATAGAGAGGGTTGGAAGGATGTATATGCGTTAGGATTGAAATAATAAAATAACCGCCCGAGAAGCAGTTATTTGATACTTCCCAGGCGGTTTTCGGTTTACAGATTCTGCCGGATGATCCGGGTGATGATTCCAAGAGCGATGCCGCGCTCCACATCCAAATGGGTGACGGCAAAGGATACATCATCCTTCTTTCCGGGCATCCGGTAGTCATAACAGGAATGAGCTACCGCATTGACGCCATTGGCAAGCCGGACATAAACCACACCCTTGTGTACATCGGTCACTTTTCCGGCGTATTTACCCTGGATTCGGCACTTCTGGAGATTGTCCCGGTCGGTATTTTCAGATGTGCTCTTGATGTCGGCACGGATTCCGAGGTCTTCAAGGCTGTTGCGCCGCACATTGAGAATGCGGACCAGCACTTCATCGCCCACGGAGAAACGCTCGTGGGCATCGCCGATCCAGTCCCAAGCCAAATCACGGGCCAGAATTGAGGTTTCAACGCCGAATACCTCGACGCGGATGACCTTCTCCGCAACAGCGATGACCCGGGCCTGAACAATACGCCCCTCGTAGATGCGGTACTTCCCCTCGGCGTCCAAATCGAAATAAAAGGTCTGGCGCTTCCGCATCATAGCTTCACGGCGGCTTGCGACAACGCTGCGGGTCTTGGAGTCGATGCCGCGCACCACAAAGTCAATGTCCGCCCCCAGCATATTCCCCAAAATCTTGTTTTGACGCAGCATCAGGTCGGCATACTCCTGGCCGGAAGGGCTGCGGCCCAGATTGATCATCATCTCCTTGATGGGGATAATGATGCGGAATCCCTTGTAATCCACTACGGCCACAGTTTTGCGGTTGTCCAGCTGCTCAATGCCGCCCAGCTGACCTGTGAGGATGCGGCGGGTGCGGTAGGCGTTGTGGATCTCGTGCCAAATGACATCCTCGCGGTCTTCCTGTGTTTCCACCTCTTCACGACTGCGGATGGTCAGGATAGAGGTGTCACTGCGGTGTGTTACGGCGGTCCGGCGCAGAGCAGACGCAGTATCTACCGGCGCCTCCTCTTGGGGAGCGGTATCCTCTGAAATGGGTGTTTCTCCCTCATCAGGCGGCGCCGTATTCTCAACAGAGGCGGAAGATTCCACAGCCTGCTCTTCAGCGGCCGGAGCCTCCGCAGAGTCCTCATTCTCGCCATGTACGGGATCTTCCACAGGCGCCGCCTTTTTCCGCCGGGGGGCCCGCTTGGTCTTGGAGGGAGCCGGCTCCACAGCAGTTTCGGAAACCATCTCCGCTGGGGTGCCATCTGCACCTTCAGCAGACAAATTGGAAGGAGTCTCTTCCTCACCGTCGCCATCCTCACCGGCCGCCGATCCGGCAGGCTCATCCGAATCGGAAGGGGCGCCAGAGGCCGTGCCGTCACCCTCGGGGGCAGCTTCATCAGACGCCTCCGTTTCCATAAACTCAAGGGGAGGGTCAGAGCCTTCCAAAGTGGCGTCGCCATCAGGTTGATCCGTAGAGGCGCTGTCATTGGTCTGATCCATAGAGGCCAGCAGCGCACTCAAATCGTCACTGTCAGGCGGCGCCGCCGCATCAGCCGGGGGGCCAGCGGAAGAAATGGTACCGTCCGCGGGGGCGGTGTTTTCAGGAACAGGAGTTTCCTGCTCCAGCAATACTTTTTTCTTGGTTGCCATAAAATTAACCTCCTATGTTTTGTATTAAGAAAGGATCGAGTCCTTATCTGTCGTGATGATGCCATTCGGAGCCTCTGCGGTAGGAACGGCTGCGGTCTGCTTGGTGTTGGTAGATGTGCTGGCCGCCTTCGGCTTTTTCTTCACTGGCTTTTTAGGCGCGGGAGCCTGCGGCTTTGGCTGCGCCGCAGAGGGTTTCGGTTGCTCCTGTTCCAGCCTGCGCCATTCGGGGATATGGGCGGATGCCTTGCAGGAACGGAGCTTGGATGCCTCCGGATGTTTGGAATAGTCCATTTTGTCTACCTTGAGAACTTTTTGCCCCCGGATGATGACCAGCGCCTGCTTGATAGGCAGCCGCAGAACTTCGTCCGGGGTGAGGACAGGACGCTTGCCGACACCAGAGGTTTCCCGGTATTCCGGCGTGTAGTTGGAGATACGCCAGGTACCCAGCTGCTTGGATTTGCTGGATACCGACACAGAAGCCAGTCCCGTGCGGGAAGAAATAAACTCCGCCGTCAATTCATCTGTGCAGCCCAGGAACAACTGCGCGTCGCAGTTGCCCAGAATTTCCTGCCAGAGATTGAGAGGATACCGATTCTGCAAGCCCGCCAAGTTCTGAAACACACAGCTCATAGAGATATTTCTTGAACGAATGACGCTTAACCGGCGGGAGAGGTCTGGAATGGTGCCGCAGGCTGTTAATTCTTCACCCAGGACATGCACCGGTACCGGCAGTTTGCCTCCTTCGCAGTTCTTGTCTGCATACCGCACCAGCTTGATGAAGCAGAAGGACAGGAACAGGCTTGCCAGAAAGTCAAAGGTGCTGTCCTGGTCGCTGGTAACAAGGAAGTAGGCGCACCGCTCTTGGCCGGGCAGCTCCAAGTCAATTTCATCCCGGGTGGTGATCTTCTTAATCAGCTCCGACTGGAACACCTGCAGACGGGAGCCGAGGCCGATGATGACGCCGCTGCGGACTGTATCGCTGGCCTGCTTATACAAGCTGTATGGCGCTTTGGCCGGATGGGTGGGCGGCAAGTTCTCAAACAGGCTGTCCAAATCGGACTCGCCGCTTAAAGTCAGCAGCCGGTACACCTCTCCGATATTGCGGTTTTGTTCAGCATAACTCTGGTCCACATAGAGGACGAGGGCTTTCAGCAAGTTCATCTCGCAGGAATCCCAGAAATGGTCGCCCTTGCCGTTGTTGATGGTGTTCTTAATGATGACATCTACAAAAAGCTGCGCCATCAGTTCCTGCCCCTCCACTTCGGAAAGGCAGTTCCAACTGTCCGAGTTTTCCGGATTGACCAAATTGAACACCTTGACACAGTACCCCTGATCCCGCAGATACTCGCTGGATTTTTCGTAGAGCTCGCTTTTCGGATCTGAAATGATCAGGGATTCTCCGCGGACCGCCGCCTGAAGGATGCGATTCACGCAAAAGGACCGGGTTTTCATGCTGCCGCTGGAGCCATACACAGCCAGATTGCCGTTGATATGGGGATTTTCGGGAATACAGACAGCCTTGTTGTCCAGCATTCCCAGTACAACGCCTTTATGCTTGCGCAGGTCAGGCACCAGATCCAACACACCGGCCATCTCCTTGCGGCTCATCCAGCCGGAAGTACCGTAAGTGCCCTTGGCCGAGTAAATGAAATTCCGGTCAGTATCATATTCGCCGGTATCGCTGTAGCCCATGCGCATGACCATGAGCAGCAAAATTGCCAACAGGCCGATGCAGATCAGGACACCGTACACTCCATAGGGTGGATGAAACACGGAGGCCAGACAGGTAAAAAAATCAGGCGACGCCATCGCCGGAGAAGTTCCGTCTCCGGGGATGCCGCCGCCCTGTTTCCACGCCGCGTAATTGCCAAACAGCTGTGCCAGGAAACCGCCTGCGTATAGAATCGCAAATACGGCGGCCGGCGCTGCTGCCAGGCCTATGATCAGTTTCTTTTTGTTTATGGGAACAACCTCCCCTCGAATTTTGTAAAGTCAATGGTTTGCAGGTGTACCCGGTCACTGCAATAGCGGCGCAGCACATCTGCTTGAAAATCAAAGCAGATCAGCGTACCGGGGCGTTCCATCAGTTCGAGGGCGGTGTTGAAACGCACGATCCGCGGCAGATCGCAGAAGTAACCGAACAGCACCGGCGTTCCATCCGGCTCTGCGGCATCCTGCTCCATGGCCCTGCCGGGATTGCCGGCGGAGAGGCCCTGTGACAGAATGCGGTCAAGTTCCGCGGTTTTCACAGGGTCACACAGTAACGCCAGTATCACCTCTCCCTGATGGTCATTGGTTAGGAAATAAAAGTGGTCGTAGCTGCCGTCCAGCATGAAGTAGTCATGCTTGGCCCCGCCGGTACTGGTGAGTATCTGGTAGGCCAGATCCATGCTGTCCCCCAATACCAGTCCATGTACCTGTTCGACACGGTACTGCTGGGCCAGACGCTGCTGGCATAGAATGTTCCAGAGGAGTGTTTTTACCCGCAGTTCGGATTTGTAGCGCCACTTCATCAGAGCGCTCCCGCTATTGTAGGTCACAAAGATGCCGGTGGGGACCAGCAGCACCCCTGCGAAGCGGGAGCTTCGGATCTGGGTGGCATCAGCCCCCAACTCCTTGACTTCGCGTGAACTGTAAAACGCGGGATATGTTACAGCTTCGCCGCCAAAACCGGTCTGGGCAAAGACCTTCGGCTTTTCATCCGGGTAGAGCAGTACCCCGGCATTGCCCATAGTGATATAGGTTTCCGCGAGGCGGTGGAGCCGAAACCTCCGGTTTGCTTCGCTTTTGAGCCGGTTGGTTTCTGCGTCTCCTGTAAGGCAGAATGTAAAACGCTCGGGCCATCCGTCCAGCAGAGCTGACTTGGCTTTGGTTCCCAGCCGATAGCCCCGGAGTCGGTCCCGGTAGTAGGTGCGCAGCAGTCCGGCCTTTTTGAGCGCAGTCACGACCGCCTCCAAGTAGTAAGGGCTGGCGGGAAGGCGGTTGAGCTGGCTGGTGGGGAACTCTCCCGAAATAGCGGTCAGCGATAAAAGCCGGAACGGAAGCGTATCCGGCTGTGGAAAATAGTTGGTGCTTTTCCCAAGTAGTCACCTCCCTTGAAAGCACAGGATTTTTACCGTAATGACTGAGGACTTCGGTAAAAACGGCCCTTCCCATGAGTGAAAAAAGCCCGAAAAAACGGGCGTTTCAGCCGCTTCGCTGAATGTCGGGCCGGAGAAGGCCTCAAATGGTCAAAAATCCGAGATGGATTTTAGACTCGTTTTATGCTCTGTCAGCCATTGCGGAAAACGCTGCTTCTCCATGATATAGATTTTTGTGCAATCCTGGTCGCCCAGTTCGGCCGTGTTATAGGCATCGCACAACAGGCCGGTATCATCAGCCATCACAAAGGAAGAGAGAAGATCCAGTAATTGCTTTTCCGACAAATTATCGTAATCGCGTATCCGCCTGTCGGGAAGTGCCCGGTCATAGACCTGGGCGAAGCAGACAACGCAATCGCGGTAATACGGAAGTGGGTGTTCTCTTGCGTATTGATCAAGGACAAAATAGAGCGGGTCCAACAGGAACTCATCGCTTTGCCGCTGTTTGCGCTTTGGCAGCAAACAGGGCAGCGTCACCTCCAGCACCCTGTCCTCGCAGTTGACAGTGATGCCGTGCGTTGCACCGGCGGATTTGAGATAGTCACCTTTGCGGATGGTTGTGCTGGAATAAATCAGATGCCGCAGCCGGCAGGCAATCCGCTCTGCCCGTAAAGCGGCATCTATGGAAAGTGTTTCATAGTTGTCGGGGTAACGCTGGATGTCGGTGGTGTCCAGCGCGTACAGCGCATTACTCAGACGGGATATATCGTCGAGAATGCTTCCAATGCGGTGGGATATTAGTTTTCGATCCAATCATGTGCCTCCTGCTTTCTTGAAATAATTTGTTCGGCCTTCCTCGTCTACAGTACAAAATCCGGATATGCCCGGACAGTCGATTTGGGCGATTTGCGCCGGAGCATCGACCAGCATGATACGGCGGCTTCCCCCTTTGTTGCCCCGCAGAGCATGGCAGACAAGTGCCTCCTGCCCGGCGGCAATATAAGCAATCTCATATAATTCACCGTCGGCAAAAAACACGAGTTTAACGGGAAAATCAGCCGGAGCGTGGTAATCTACCCGCCGGATGAAGTCCAGCAGGACCCACACTGCCCGGACAAGCACATGGTCGGTTTTTGGTGTTTGCCCTGCCAGGAAATAACCACCGCCGTCTGTTTGAAAAATGCGGCCCTGCCTCTCCAAATGAGAGAGCAGGGCCTTTGTAGTATCTTCTTTGCCAGGGTGAAAACAAAGAAGCTGGTGTTCACAGAGGCCGGGGTACATCGTCACGATCCGTAGCAAGTCCGTAGCCTCGTTCCCATAGATTTCAGCCCTGGTCTTCATGGGGCTCACCTCCTTTATTAAAGGCGCCAATCAGACGCCTTCAAAGCGCATTGTTAAATAGGAATTGTGGAAAGACGCCATTAGAGCGTCAATCCGGCGTTTTTCGAGAATAGTAGGAAAAAAAGGCGTCTTATAGGCGTATTGGAACTGTCAATGATGCGTTTTCCGGAGATTACAGCAATCCTCTTTATTGGGATTTACAAAATCCCTCCAGAATTGATAGTGTTCCGTTACATCTTCACAGATTGTCTTCTGCGGAATATGGATTTTTTCCACGATCCGCTGCTTTTCTTTCAAAGGAAGATGATGGTAGCCTCCCTGCCGCACGGTATATTTAGAGAAATCAACACCCCGAAACCACTGCTTAATCCACGAATTGACGCGCAGAAATTCAACCACACACCGCTCAATTCCCAAATCATTCAGCTTGTCGAAATCCATGTATTCCTCAACGATGGGGCTTAATCGGATTGCCACATCATACCCTTCCGCTTGCAGAGCCTGAATTGCGCGGATACGCTGGCTGGGAGGACTGGCCTTTTCAAATTGGGCGGTTTGTGCATCGTCCAGGCAGGTCACGGTAATTTGAATATGGGCCAGTTCCTTGTCCAAGATCTCTAAATACTCCGGGGCAGCGGGAAGTGCAGACTTCGTGACGATGAGATAGCTTACCCTGCACAGATTCATCTCCTGGATGGTCTGGTAGGTAGTGCGGTAGTGAAGTTCACAGGGCTGAAAACAGTCTGTCATGCCTCCAAGCCTGATGATGCTGCCGGATGGGAGACTGCGGATTTTCCGCCGGACCTTTTCAATGTCTGCAACACGAGGATGCGCCGCATCCCATAATCCACGAAAATGAAGCAATGAACGGGCATAGCAGTAGTTACAGTTGTGTTGACAGCCGCAACCGTAAGTATCTAAACGGGTGTTATATTTGCATTTGTCGCCTTCATTGCCTCCAACTTGCTTAAAGAAACTCTTAAACTCGCTTTATATCACCTCTAAATTCATTGTTTGATTACTTTATTGTCGGATACATTGGACTCACCTCATATAAAATTCTAAATGGTTGCGGAGGACGGTACTGCCCCGCCGTCTGTTGGTAAAGCATCCAACCATGTTCTTTACACTACTCCGCGCAATAAAGGGAGGCGCTTCCGCACCTCCCAGAGAAAATGCCTTTTAAGCGGAATCAGCTTGTTCTTGGCGCTTGCGCTCCAAAAGCTCCCGCAGTTCCCTGCGGTCTGTGGTTATGAGATCTTTTTCCAATGGACTGGCCTTGAACTCCACCATGATATTGTTATTATTGGTGGAAATCAGGCCGCTGCCGCGCTCAAAGTGTGTGACCTCCATCGTTTCTGCGTCAGAGAGATGGAGGGTTTCCTGGACACGCTCCGCTTCGTCATCCTCCAGATTGAGAATGATCTTAGTCTTGCTGTTGTTGATGATGCCTTTCCCGAAACGGCCTTCGTCCAGATTGAAAAAGTCGTTAAGGTCCTGGCTGGCGCAGATCGCTGATCCACCGAAGCCGCGAATCGTCTTGAAAATTTCCAAAACGAAATCACCGGCCAGCCTGGTACCCGTGGCGCCTGCGCCGGAAAGAAGCTGCCAGCACTCGTCAATAAAAATGGCTTTTTCCTCGGTGCGGTCAGCTTTGGCGCGGTCCCAAACGAAATCAAGGGCCACGAACATCCCCACAGTCAGCAGATCACCGGTAAGCGAGGAAATGTCCAGTACGGTGTACTTATTATCCAACCGTACATTGGTCTGCTTGTTAAAGGTGCTGGCAGAGCCATTTACCAAGCGATTGAGAATATGGGCCATGCGAGTGGTTTCCGGGGCAGCCCTCAAAATCTCATACAGGTCACCCAGCACCGGCATCTCCCGGTAGCGGTCCGGATTGGCCGGGTCTTCCAATGAGGCGTTGTCATGGGTGATACCTTTGGCATTGTAGGTGCGGATCAGAGCCTCATCTAACAGCTGCCGTTCCTCGTGAGACATATCGGGGATCAACAGGCTGAAGAATATGTGAAGTTGCTGGATTTTGGCGGCCAGTTCGGAGAGCCGGATTCCCGGCCCGTCCAGAAGCTCACTGACCGACCGATCCACCTTGCGGATCTCCATCACATTGATGCAGTGCGGGCTGGCCGGGGAAATCTGGATAAACTCCCCGCCTACATTGGCACAGGCACGGTGGAATTCGTGCCCTTTCAGCGGCGCAATGATGAAAACGGGAATGTTTTTCCGCCTCATTCTTAACGCCATGAGCTGCATCGTAAAGGTCTTGCCTGCGCCGCTGGTACCCAGGATCGCCATATTGGCGTTCTTGTAAATCGCAGAGTTGAAAATATCCACGATGATGAGGGAACTGTTATATTTGTTGACCCCCAGAAGGATTCCATTGTCGTCGCACATCTCAAACGAAGTGAACGGATAGCAGCTGGCCGCGCCTCCAGTCAACAGGTTGCGCTTACCACGCTCGAACAGTCCCTTTTCCATGGAAACCAGCGGGAGGGCAGAACAAAATGCCTGCTCCTCCCGAAAATGGAAGGTGCAGACATCCATATCCTGCGAAAGCAGGAGCTTTTTTATTTCGCTGGCCTTCCACTCCAGGTCCTCCACAGAAGGGGCAGTCACAGTAATCAACAAGTTGAGATAATAGAAATCTTCGTTATTCGCAAGGCCCTCCTTCAGAAAATAGCCGCTCCGAATAGCGCCGTCTATATCATCGAAGTCCGTGTTCGTGTCGCTGGCATCCTTGATTTTTGACCGGTTGATGCGGAGCTGCTGGCCGACCCGCTGAATAATGCGCTCTTTGGGTTGACGCGAAAGAAACATATCGAGGTCAATACCATCACCGGCATTGACGATTAAACTCAGCCAGCCCGCGGGCACCTGGGTTTTGTAACCATCTGATGGGACGAGCAGATAAGTATAGTACAGCCCGTCTATGCAGAGATACCGTCCATGGGTGAAGTCGATGCTTTTGGGAGCAGCAAATTCAGCCGCCGGGATGCGGTCAATCTCGCCCTCCCGCCCCTTGTCGAGATACTGTGCCACAATTTCCTGTGCCCGTACCGACAGGGGCTTGACCGCACTTTCATTTCGGCACAACAAATTATAGAAAACATCTACGGTAAATTCGTCCTCGTTTTCGTGGACAACGACCTCGTTGCCGCATTGACGCAGGTAATTGGATGCCGTGTGGACAGCACTTTGGAGAGATTGGATTGCCTCATCTTCCTGTTCGGAGCGCCGGGTATTGGCCCAGGGCTCATACTCGAAAATCAGGAAAAACCGCCGGGTCACAGCTTCCCGGGAGCCGACCTGCTGCACAAAGTTCAGGTAATCCTCCTGCATCAAGCGGCACTGCTCGTTTTCCTCATGGGCCATCTCCTGGCGCACCGTGTCCAGGTGGCGGTTGATGTCCGCACGGCGGGTCAGAACCTTGATTTGGAGCTTGATGGGCGAGATCTTCAGGTACGAAACGAAGGAGTAGATGATATTCCTCTGTTCCCGGGCGCTGCGCAGCATAAAGTTGATGGGGACAACTTCGACCACCTTGACAAAGCGATGGTCTTTGGTATAGATAATGCCGTTCTCCACTTTCTCAATGGGCAGATAATCCGCCACTGGATTGAGGCAGGCGGGCTTCTGCTCCTTGACACGGGCGGGGCGTTTGGGCAGGCGTTCCTTTTCATGGCGCTTTTTTGCGTTCTTTTTTGCCTTATTGCCCTTGGCAGGACGATCCTTTTTAGCATTTTTCTTGGGCCGGAGCTTTTCACGGATTTCATATCCGCGGACTTCATCAAACTCAGCGGGGAAATCTGCTTCACCAGACCGCCGGCGCTTCGGCGCCTTGGGCTTTCTCTCCTTTGGAGGCTTCTGTTTGAGATGCTTGCCGGCTGATTTGGAGGGAGCCGTTTTTTCACAGGGCTGTTCACCGTCACCGCCGACAACGCGGCGATTCCGCAGGTATTTCAGAAAAGTGATCAGAAACTGCGAGAGACTTTCCCCTGAAATGCCAATGAGGGCAACCAATGCCACCGGGAGCGCAGTCAGGCATAAAGCAATAATGCGGGCGGTCAGCCCAAATGGAAGGCACAAAAAAACCGGCGTCCCAATGGCAAGTGCCAGGATGCCGGCTTCAATCACATTCCGCGCACGGAACATACCGCCAAAAAAAGTGCCTGTTTCTATGAAGTTCGGCGGTATGATATAAATATCATGGTCATTCTTGTTGCTCATGTATTACCTCGTTTCTGATGCCGGGGTGCGGTGCGGTCAGCCAATAATCCAGAAAGGACCGCCTGCTGCCGCACGGCGGCTTGCTTCATTTAAGATGATGGACAGATCCCACAACTGCCCGCTTCGCTTGTAACTGGCCGGGTCAGCCACCATGATCTGGCCGTCTTTTACGCCACGGAGAACAATGAAGTGGCCGGATGAGGTAAAATGGCCTTCGGACATAATTGCCACGACCAGCTTGCCATCTGCGAGAGCGTCCAGAATCCGCTGGGGCTCGGAAGTCGTGCAGCCGGAT
>RRZT010213819.1_pt1 | contig 11784 bp, 14 predicted proteins | sample 2165551 | NCBI WGS metagenome assembly RRZT01 (sample SAMN10456910, study PRJNA506462) | wastewater metagenome | biome: wastewater; feature: sludge; material: wastewater sludge; isolation source: wastewater sludge with Escherichia coli K12::gfp cells carrying plasmid... | place: USA: Moscow, Idaho... | reverse complement strand
CCCGCCGGAGGGCGAGGGCCAGCCGAGCAGCACCCACAGGCAGCCCAGGGCGGGCGGCAGAAGGAAGGTCATGCCGTAGAGATACAGCTTGCCGGTCTGCCAGATCGAGAGCATGGCTTACCCCTTGCCGAACAGGCTCCAGCCCCGAGGTTTGGGGGGCGGGGGACGGTCGCGCAGTTCTTGCAGTGTGGGCGGCGCGGGACGCCCGAGAGATTGATGCCAATCCCGTTTGCCGTGGAAAAACGGGTCTTCATAGCTCAAACGCCGGAGCGCCCAGGGCATCTGGCCGGGGATGAGTACCATCTGTTTTTGCCGGTCCCGTGCGAAAAAATACTCGACTTCATCCGGGTTGAGCAAAGGGGCGGTATCGGCCTTGACCGAGACGCCTTGACCCCCCTGCCCGGCTCGTTCGCTTTCGTTTTCGGTCACGCTCAGGACGTGGGTTTTGCCCAGGCGCTTGGAAACATGTTCCAGAGTGGTCAAATCGGTATTGCCGAAAAACTGATGCAGGCCCGCATTGCCGAGGAAGGTTTCCCAGCTTTCCCGGTAATGGCGCTTGAGCTGGGTCAGGTCCTGCAAAATCGGCCAGAGCTTGACCCCGTAGCCCGCCATCAATCCCGCCGCCGTTTCGATCACGTCCATTTTGCCCAGGGCGGCGAATTCATCCATGAGGAACAGCACCGGCAGGGCGGGCCGGGCCGGTTCCCGCTCCATCAAGGCCAGGGCCAGCCCGATGATGAGCCGCAGCCACCGGGAATGGGTATGCAGGCGCGAGGCGGGCAGGCACAGATACAGGGTCATGGGGCGGCGCTTCAAATCCCACAGATCGAAATCGCTTTTTTCCAGCACCCGCTGCATGGCGGGACTTTCCAGAAATTTGGTATTGCGCCGCGCCGTGGACAGGATGCTGCCGCGCTCCTGTTCGCCCAGGGCCAGCAGCGCCGCCGCCGCCCCGGCGATCAAGCCGTCGAAAGCGTCATTCCCCTGCATCCGGTCCAGAAAATCCCCGGTCATGAGGAGGTGCCGCACGCGGGGCAGCGTGCAGAACTCCGGCGGCTGCGTGGTCAGGACGTGCAGGATGAGTATTTCCAGCACCGAGCGGGCCGATTCATCCCAATGAGACTCCCGTTCCCCGCCCGGCGTGACCAGGGCATCGGCAATCAGGGCGGCGTCGTCAATGGCTAACTCGCAGGTTTCGGTAGAGTTCAGATCGAACACCGACAGGGGATTAAACGCCGCACTGGGACGCAGGGGCACCGTGCCGAAGGGATCGAGGATATGCACCGCTTGCCCCAGCCCTTCACAGAAGGGCGAACCCACGCCCCGGCGCGCGGCGGTTAGCGCGGCGTTCTCGCCCTTGGGATCGATGACCAGGGCCGAGCCGGGATACAGGCACAGATTCGGCACGATGACCGAGACCCCCTTCCCCGCCCGGCTCCCGGCCACCGTCAGGCAATGGCGGTTATCGTCCAGACCGAGCAGCGTGCCATCCGCCGAGGCTCCTAGAAAAATCATGCCGTCCCGATAGGCAAAGGCGCTTTTATCAATGTCCGAGGCCCGCGCCCAGGCGCGCAACGCCGTCAAGTCTCCGGCGAGGTGGCCTATCCCACGCGGGTAGTGATCGACGTATTCAGGCATAAAGGCTTAGGGGCGACCTTGCCGGGCGAATTTGTTACGGCAGAACGCGATAAAGGCCGCATCCGGGTTTTGTGGCGGGTCTTTATCCGCGCTCCAGTCGCGCCAATCGCGTTCAAGCGCGTAGACATCCCACCCCGGCGCGGCTTTTCTGGCTTTCTCATAAGTAGCGGTTTGCAAGAAAATCTTGCCACTCATGGCGGGTAACAGGATCGGTTCCGGCGGGGGGTTGCTTTTGAGATGAGGCAGTGCCGGAGGCGGTAATTGCGCGACATGCGGTCTACTGGGTTTGAGCAGAAGGCCCCGTTCACCCTCTTCAACTTTGGCTTCCGGGTAAATCACGAGGACGGCGCGGAGATGGTGGAGGAGTTTTAATTTAAAATTTCTCAGGCCGTGCGCATCTATCGCGTAATCCGCGCCGAATTGCATTTGCAGGGCGGGCCACGGGATTTCTGTTGGTTTGCGCAGATAAAACATGCGGTACGTCAGCCAGCAATAGATATCCAAGGCCATCGGGGAGCGCTTGAGGGCTTTGAGCGCCCGCATGTCAACCGGGACAGGTCTTTCAACGATTTCCTCGAAAAAATCCGTGCTGAGCGTAACCGTGGATTTCCAGAGCGGGATTTGCGCGGGCGACTTGAGATTCCACCAAAGCCTATATTCTTTTGCGATAGTGAGAGCAGCCCCGCCGGTTAAACCTTCTGCTTCATCGTGATATCGGCAGGACACCATGCAGGAAAACAGTCTCTCTGTCTGATCTTTTAGCCTTGTGATGCTTCCCCATCGCCCCCCTGTAGGAGCCAAGCCCAGTTCTGCCATGAAAGCGGAGAGAGATGGGCCGAGTTCCAGAACCGGGGATTTTGTACGAACGGCTTCCGTTGTCATCCATGATAGTAAGATTCTGGGAATCGTGCCGTAAGGTAGTCCGATATCACTAGGAGACATGATTCGCAGGCTGAACAAACCATTTCGCCGGATAAATTCGTTGCCCGGCGTTGCCTTGTGGGGCATGGTGGCTTGCGTGAGGGCGCGGGCCATGTAGCCCAATGCCCCGACCTGCTTCGCCTCTTCCGCCTCAATCGCCAGAGCTTCGGTGATGAGCTTGTCGATATTTTTCTGGATCATGCCCTGAATTCCTGCTGATTCTCAGGGTAATCATAGGCCGGATTTATCCACAAGGAGGAGGTGTTTTGAAAAGTTATCCACGCATAAACGGTAGCGCTTCTAGTGCCTATTTACGCATAAACGGTAGCGCCCTTACGCATAAACGGTAGCGCGAAACAACGAATAATTTTTATAAATCATATAGTTGCGCGCCCCCCTATATGCACCTATATCTTTAAAAACACCTGTAGTTTGGGGGGGCGCGCGGCGAAAAAATAACCGACACTGCAAAATCTAACGGAAAAGTCCTAAAAACGGGGCGATAGGAAAAAGAAAAAGGGGCTTTCCTTTTCCTATCGCCCGACTATGGTTCAAAGCATGTTCCCGACCCGTGAACAGGAAATCGACGACTTCAAACGGCGCATCAATCTGACCGCGTATGCCGTCGCTCAAGGCTATGCGCTTGACCGGAAGGAGAGCAGCCGGAACAGCGTGACCCTACGTGGCCCCGGCGATGACAAAATCATCATTGGCAAGGACGCAGCCAGTGGGCACTGGATTTATTTCTCGGTTCGGGACGACGCCGACCACGGCACCATCATCGACTTCATTCAAAACCGGCAACGCTTGCCCCTTGGCGATGTCCGTAAGGCGCTCAGGCCGTGGCTAGGGGAAAACCCCAATCCGCCCCGCAGACCCCCACGGGAGAGCTACGTTGAGGACGTGGAGCCTATTCCCCGCGACCTGGCCCGGATACGGGCGCAGATAGCCGCGATGCAGCCAGTTCAGAGCGCGCACCCCTACCTTGAGAAAGAGCGCGGCATTCCCGCCGCCGTGTTGTCCGATCCGCGCTTTGCGGGCAAGATTTACACCGACCGGCACGGCAACGCCGTCTTTCCCCACCACGACCGGCAAGGGCTGTGCGGCTTTGAACTGCGTAACACCCGCTTCAAGGGCTTTGCCAAGGGCGGACAGAAAGGGCTTTGGTATTCCGCCCACCACCCCGACGACCATAGTTTGGTCATCACCGAGAGCGCCATCGAATCCTTGAGCTACCACGCCATCCACCGACCCGAGGGAACCCGGTATTTCTCCATCGCAGGCGAGATGAACCCCACACAGCGCCAGTTGCTCGAATCCGCCTTCCTGAAACTCTCCCCCGGCGCGTCCATCCTGCTTGCCACCAACAACGACGCGGGCGGTAAACATCTGGCTGAACAGATCAAAGGGATTGTTCTATCCACCGGAAGGGAGGACCTTGCCCCGATGGACAGCCGCCCGGAGCGCGACGGCGCGGATTGGAACGACACGCTCAGAGCGGACGGACTCCGACCCGCACCGGCGACGGATCGGCCTCAGAAACTGGTTTTGCGGCGGTGAAAGCAGAATCTTGTATAAATACGATTTTACGATTAATCGTAAAAAACTTATCAGTTAAATCGTATTTCATTAATAACCAGCTTTTGAAAAACGTGTTGAAATTTATAATAAAAATTATTTACTGGGTTGAATAATAACGCTTGACGGAGTGGTGACAAATTTGTCATCATCATTCGATGAGCAGAGATACCCGCGAAGTCTCATGGATCAAAGCGGCACGGAAAGACTTTGAGGACTTCCCGGAGGGCGCACAGGATGAAATTCTGGACGCTTTAACCGTGGCCGCTGAGGGCGGCAAGGCCGAGATTGCCAAGCCTATGAAAGGCATGGGTTCCGGTGTGTTTGAGGTTGCCTTGCGGTTCCGAGGCGATGCGTACCGGCTGGTCTATGACGTGCAGCTCGATACCGACATCTGGGTTATCCATGCCTTTCAGAAGAAATCCAAGACCGGCATAGCCACGCCGCAACGGGAAATCGACTTAATCCGCGAACGCCTGAAGCGATTGAAGGAGGTGTTGTGATGACTGAAGAGATCGAACTTATCAGAGGTAGCGGCAACGTCTATCGGGATTTGGAACGGCCAGACGCCGACGTTCGCCAGACGAAAGCCATTCTTGCAGCCAATATCATCAGTGTTCTGGACGAACGGGGCTGGTCAACACGCAAGGCTGAGGAGATGACCGGGATCAACCATTCCGAATTCTCCCGCATTCGCCGACCCCGGCTTCAACGCTTCACCATTGACCGGCTGATCACGGTTCTAAACCGGCTTAGCCAACGGGTTGATGTGGAAATCAGAGTCAGGCCCGCCGGAGAGCCTGTTTTAACTCTGGGCGCGGAATGACAGGTCAATGAGTTTGACGCGGAGAATTTGTGCCACAGCTTGTGGCACAAATTTAATCGCAAAATATGAAATACGATTTTCATTAAATTCGTATTGGACGCCGCAAGTGTGAAAAATGCCAGAGATAGACAGAAAACCGATCAAGACCGTGGAAGACTATCAAGCGGCGCTTGAGGAAATCGAACGGCTGATGGACGCATCGCTGAAGACGCCGGAAGGGGAGCGTCTGGACGTACTGACCACCCTTGTTGAGGCATGGGAAGAAAAGAATTTTCCCATCGAAGACTGAAAAACCTGGCAGACAAGACCGGGAAAGGTGAAGCAGGGCGGGCGCGATAACGGGTTGACTTGTCTGGAATCTGCTTTTACGATTAATCGTAAAGTCACAAAACCAGAAATAAGGAAATTCTGATGATCTTTGCTTTTCTCAATCAAAAAGGCGGCGTGGGCAAAACCACCCTTGCCGTTCACATTGCGGCAGCGCTAGCCCGGAGTGGCGCGCGGGTTTTGCTGATCGATGCTGATCCGCAGGGCAGCGCGCTCGATTGGGCGGCTTGCCGGACGGCAGACCCCCTGTTTCCGGTGATCGGGTTTCCCAAGCCAAAACTTCACAAGGAAGTCCCGGCCCATACCCCGCATTATGACCACATCATCATTGACGGCCCGCCGCGCGTGAACGAACTGGCCCGTTCGGCGATCATGTCCGCCGACTGCGTGGTCATTCCTGTTCAGCCTTCACCTTACGATGTTTGGGCGGCTAAAGAGATTGTGGACTTAATCGGCGAGGCCGCCACTTATAATGAAAACATCAAAAGTGCATTTGTTATTAATCGTAAAATTGTAAATACGGCGATTGGGCGCGACGTAGCCGAGGCTCTTGCGGGCTATGCTATTCCCGTCCTGGCGACCCATATCGGGCAGCGCGTCGCGTTTGCCGAAAGTGCGGGAAACGGCAGCACGGTTCTGGAAGACGACCCGACCAGTCTTGCGAGCCGGGAGGTCATGGCTCTTGCCGAGGAGTTGTTGGGACAGGTGATCAAGACAGAGGCAGCGGCATGAACAAGAAAGTATCTTTTGGCCCCAAGCCGAGCGTTGTACCGGCGGAAACCCCCAAGGCCGATGAATGGGTGAAAAACCGCGAAACCGAATCCATGAAGCGGTTGACCATCGATGTTCCGGCCAGCCTGCACGCCCGGATCAAAAGCCAGTGCGCTATCCGGGGCGCAAAAATGGCTGATGAGGTAAGGGAGTTGCTAGAAAAGCACTTCAAATAATCGCAAATACGATTTACATCAAAATCGTATTTCAACAAAACAAGAAATGCATAATTCCGTTAGAGATTTATCGGACAGAACACGGAAGGAGGGATAGCACCGGCAGGCACGGCAATGACCACGATCCACCTTGAGCGGCGGGAGCCGGCCCACGACCAGCAACGCTTCTACTCCATCACCGTTTCCCGAACCCTGTTCGGTTCGTGGACGCTCATCCGGGAATGGGGCCGCATCGGGCACCCCGGCACGGTCCGGGAAACCTGGTTCGAGACCGAAGCCGACGCCATCGAAGCGGGCGCGAAAATCCGCAGGCAGAAGGAAAGACGCGGCTACCGCGCCATTGGCGGGTTCGGTCAAGCAATCGCAGGGGAGATGAATGCCGAGTAATGTAGGTTATAAAAAAAGCTTCAAGCCAAACACAATATGTTGCTTTGAGAAGCGAAGTGGTGAAGGTTAGAGATACCAGTAGAGGATAGCCAAATCCACAACATGACCTCGATAGCGCTTGGTAGTCCCATAATCTCCGCAAGGCAAGCCTCATTGCCCGGCTTGTGTCCTGTCGAGGCTGCATTGAAAGAACGGGTCGCTGCCGGGATTCAAGAACGTGGCGCGATCTTTACGCGCCGAGAGGTTGTTGATTTCGTTCTTGATCTTGTGGGCTATACGACAGATCGGCCATTGCAGGATATGCGCTTGCTCGAACCAGCCTTCGGCGAAGGCGATTTTCTTTTGTCCGCTGTCCAGCGCCTTCTAAATGCTTACCATACGCACCCCCTGGCAGAGCAACGCGACCCTGTGAACGACCTTAAGGACGCGCTAAGAGGTGTCGAACTGCACGGGGAATCCTTCAATGGAACACGCAGCAAACTGATAGCCTCGCTCGGGAAAGCGGGTTTTTCCAACTCGCAACGTTTCGCACTGGCTGATGCTTGGCTGATGCAGGGTGATTTTCTCCTTGCTGCCTTCCCCGAGTCCTTTACCCATGTGGTCGGAAATCCCCCCTACGTCCGACAGGAACTTGTCCCGGACGCTCTCATGACCGAATACCGACAGCGATTCAAAACGATTTTTGACCGGGCTGACCTCTATATTCCTTTTATCGAAAAGTCGCTTTCTCATTTGGTCGAAGGCGGCCATCTTGGGTTTATCTGTGCAGATCGGTGGATGAAAAATCGCTACGGCGGGCCTTTGCGACGCATGGTTGCCGAAGGTTTCCATTTGAAAGCGTATGTGGACATGGTGGATACCCCGGCTTTTCATACCGAGGTGATTGCCTATCCCGCCATCACGGTGATTACTCGCGAGAAACCCGGCCCGACGCGCATCGCTCATCGTCCTGCGGTAGATGCACGAACGTTCTCGAACTTGGCAATGCAGCTTGTTTCCCGAAAGCCACTGGAGGCAAGCAGCCCGGTCAAGGAAATCATCAACGTTACCAGGGGTACAGAACCTTGGATTCTCGAATCTTCCGACCAGCTCGCTTTGGTTCGCCGTCTTGAGGAAAGTTTCCCAACCCTTGAGGAAGCCGGTTGCGCGGTCGGTATCGGCGTTGCTACTGGGGCCGATGAGGAATTCATCGGCCCCCATGACAAGCTGGATGTTGAGGAGGATCGCAAGTTGCCACTGGTGATGACGCGGGACATCGCCAACGGTCACGTTGATTGGCGGGGTTTTGGCTGCATCAATCCGTTTCGGGACGATGGCGGTCTAGTCGATTTGCGGGATTATCCTCGTCTTGCCCGCTATCTTGAGGCCCGCAAGGCGCGTATTGCGGCCCGCCATGTGGCCCGCAAGAGTCCTGTTAACTGGTATCGGACCATCGACCGCATCTATCCGGTCCTTGCCCGTAAGCCCAAGCTCCTAATTCCCGACATCAAAGGGGATGCTCTGGTCGTTCACGAAGAGGGACGCTTGTATCCTCACCATAATCTGTATTTCATTACATCAGATAGGTGGAATCTGAAGGCTCTTCAAGCTGTGCTTTTATCCGGCATTGCCCGCCTGTTCGTATCGATCTACTCCACGAAGATGCACGGTGGCTATTTGCGATTTCAGGCGCAATATCTCCGACGTATCCGCTTGCCGCGATGGGAGGAGGTGCCACAGCCCATCAAGGACGCCCTCGCTATCGCCGCCGAGCAGAGTGACGTATCCGCCTGCAACCAAGCCGTTTTCAAACTCTATAACCTTTCGCGGGAAGAGGGCGCCGCTCTGGGCGGAAATGGAGAGTAAACCACCATGGGAATTGATCTTGTCGATTACGAGAGCAAGGCTTGTGAAGCCGTCAAGGCGTTTTGGGGTAACCGCGAGGCCGCCCGACAGAAACAGATTGAATCCGGAAAGGCCGATCAAGGTGAGCGAGCCGGGGTGACGGCGGGCAAAAACATGGACGGGTTTATTGCCCTTGTCGGTGACATCGTTCGCGCGAACGGTCTCGCGCACGCCTGCATCATGCTCGAGCGCAGTGTGCTCACACTTCCCGGATTCTTCCGGCCCACCAAGCTATGGGATATGTTGGTCGTGCAAGGTGGCGAGCTGGTAGCGGCGCTTGAATTCAAATCGCAGGTCGGGCCGTCTTTCGGTAACAACTTCAACAACCGGACCGAGGAAGCTATCGGAACGGGGCACGATCTTTGGACTGCTTACCGGGAAGGCGCTTTTGGCAGGGAAGCCCCTAAACCGTTTGTAGGTTGGTTGATGCTGCTTGAAGATGCGCCGAAATCCCGGTCACCTATTACCGACCGTTCCCCGCACTTCGGGGTTTTCCCGGAGTTCGGGGGTGCGTCTTACGCTGACCGTTACAATATTCTGTGCCGGAAACTGGTGCGAGAGCAGCTTTATTCCGCTGCCGCGACGTTGATTTCACCAAGGAGCGCCGTGGACAACGGGGAATATACCGAGCTTGCGGAACTAACTGGTTTGAAAACCTTCATTACCGGCCTTGCTGGTCATATTGCTGCAACGGCAGCTCGCCTAGAACCTTGAAAAGGAAGAACAATGTCCGATTATCAAGATAAAGATACTAACATTAAACCTATTCCAGAAGATGAGTTTATAGAAGAGCGTTTCGTTGGAGAGGAGGATGAATCCGGAGAGGATCGCCCAGAACTCCATATTCCTCCAAAGGAGCGGAAACTTATTACCCAACCTTTTGATTTCATTGTAAGTTCTCTAGAACAACAGATCAAAGATAGCTCTCTAATTTTACAAGATAATTTTCAAAGAAGGAGAGTGTGGGACGATACAAAAGCTAGCAGATTAATAGAATCTCTTCTTTTGAATGTTCCTATCCCTGTTTGTTATTTTGCAGAATTAGATGATGGTGCTTTCAGTGTCATCGATGGACAGCAGAGACTGGCATCGATCTATCGCTATTTGGAAAACCAGTTTCCTCTTAGGGGACTTAGAGTCAGACCTGAGCTTAACCGAAAGCGGTTTTATGAACTGGAAACAATCGATCAACGGCTTATAAGGACGCGCACAATTAGATGCATTGTTATTCAGAAAGAATCCCATCAGGAAATTCGATTTGATGTTTTTGAACGTCTGAATTCTGGTGCTGTTAGACTCAACCCACAGGAACTGCGTAATTGTACTTATCGAGGAAAATTAAATTCATTGATCCGTGATCTATGTGATAACAAGACATTCCAAGAAATAAGAGGGACATCCAACTTAGATAAGCGTATGGGTGATGCTGAATTGATACTTCGTTTTATGGCATTTCACTTCGCTATATTGGAATACAAGGGATATTTTGCCCCATTTCTTGACAAATATTTAGAACGGGGGGCACGAATGTCCCAATCGGAGATTGATGCACACAAGCAAGTGTTCTTAACCACGATTGAAAAGGTTAAGAGTGTATTTGGAAATGTCGCCTTTCGACGATTTGATGACCGTGGAAGACCGGAGAATCAAATTAATCGCGCTATTTTTGACGTAATTATGCTGACTTTTGCCAAAATTGACCGTAAAGCACTTGAGGATAAAGGGGTAAAAATTATGGAGAAATTTCGGGAATTATCTCAGAAAGACTCTGCTTTCATTGACGCTATAATTCAAGCCACTCGCGATAAGAGACGTATAAACACGCGCCTTGAACGTTGGATTTTAAGTCTCCGTGAAATTGGTGTCGAGTGTCCAGATATCAAGTGTGGAAATTGATTCATATGCCTTGTTCGGCAGCACTATCAAAATTTTCAGAGCGGCTAAAAGAAGTGGAACTTCTCCTTAATCTCTGTTCTACACCCGAGTCGCCCGCAGAGGAGCAAAAGGCAGCAGCTCCTAAAGACAATGCAGTTCTTCGCGCTACTCTTGTCCTGTTATGTAGTCATATCGAAGGATTTTTTGAAGATTTGATTGGTGAAGCACTCTTTGCTTACGGAAAAGTTGCAAATGATATTGACCAGATTCCTCGTGAGATTGTTTCTCGTCAGGTTATAGGTAGTCCCGAGCGATGGGATAATTGTGATATGGTGAAAAGATGGCAGATTTTTGATGAATGTGTTCGTCATCCACTGGTGATAAAAGATAAGGGGAAAATTCCATCTTCTATCGATCCAGAACTTCATACTAAAGGATTTGCAAATCCAGGAACTGGAGAAATTGATTCTCTTTTTAAGACCATTGGTTTTTTAAATGTATGGGATAGTTTTGCTAAGATTGAGTCTAATAGAGTTATAAAAAATTGTGTGGATGCTATAGTCAATCGGCGTAACCAAATCGCACATGGACAGATGGATTCAACTGTCACACGCAGCGATGTTGAGAGCTACATGAAAAATGTACGCCGTCTTGTTGAAGTTATGGATTGTGTTGTTGAACAAGAAATTTGCACACGTTTAGAATTGCAAGATGATGTGTGGGCGCTTGTTCAATAGACGCGACCGCTCGACTTATCTCCTACCGCCATAACTTTTCAAACCGGGCGGGATTGGTGGCGGTATAGCGGACGGTGTGCTGAATGTTGCGGTGTCCCAGATAGTCCTGAATGAGCCTTGTATCCGCGCCCTGATCGGCCAGGGCGAAGCCGCAGGCATGGCGGAGCATATGGGGGTGAGCGGGCAGGGGCAGCCCGGCGAGTTCCCCATAGCGGCGGATGGACGCCCAGACGGTTTTGCGATTGAGCGGCCCGCGCCGTTCGCTGATGAAGAAGGATTCCCCCGGCGGGTTCATGGTCGCCCGCTCTTTCAGCCACGCTTTGATCAGCCGGAGTTCATCCGCCCGCAAGGGATGCGTGGTGGACAAGCCCTGTTTGAGGCGGGCGACATGGAGGACCCGGCTTTCGCTATCCACTTGCGAGAGTTTCATCCCGCAGGCTTCCGAGACCCGCAAGCCATGGCGGAACAGCAGCAGCAGCAAACAGCGGTCGCGGGCCTCGTGCCGCGCGCCTTTGACGGCGGCGATCAGCTTGTCCACTTCCAGCCCGGTGAGGTGTTTGCGCTCTTCCATCGTTTTGTCTCATGTTGGAGTTTTGCGGCCCGTGGCGGATCAAAGGCTTGCGGGCGGTGTGGCCTTCAACATAGGACAAAATGAATCATTTTG
>RRZT011626313.1_pt1 | contig 11785 bp, 10 predicted proteins | sample 2165551 | NCBI WGS metagenome assembly RRZT01 (sample SAMN10456910, study PRJNA506462) | wastewater metagenome | biome: wastewater; feature: sludge; material: wastewater sludge; isolation source: wastewater sludge with Escherichia coli K12::gfp cells carrying plasmid... | place: USA: Moscow, Idaho... | reverse complement strand
GTATTCCCAAAGCACATTTCGAGCTGTATCTGAAGGAGTGCGAATGGCGTTTTAACAACAGTGAAATGAAAGTTCAGATTTCTATTTTAAAACAATTAGTAAAAGACAATTTGGCCTAGTTATCTAGTACAGCCCCAAAAATAAAAAATGCCATGCCCGGATTTGGCATGACGTTGATATTTAAAAATGATGAATAAATGACGCATTCGCGCATGGATTCAAAATGTGTAAAGTATGGATTTTAACTCATATTAGATATTTTGGTTATCATCAAATAGCCAGAATAATCATTGTTATAGCGATTACCTTAGGCAAAATGAATGTTCATTTTTCACAATTTCATTAAGGCTGCCTGAAAACCAACAAGATTCCGGTCGGAGCCTTGTTGGCTGCCTGAAGCGGTGCGCTCAATAACCGTTCGGATTTTGGCTTTGCCAACGCCAAGCGTCGCGCATCATGTCGGCCAGATTATGTTGTGCCTGCCAGCCAAGCTCTGTGGCGGCTTTGCTGGCATCGGCATAGCATACGGCGATGTCGCCGGGGCGGCGCGGGCACAGTTGGTGGGGCACGGCCACGCCGTTGGCACTTTCAAAAGCATTCACAATATCGAGCACCGAATAGCCGATGCCGGTGCCGAGGTTGTAGATGGCCAAGCCGCTGCTGTTTTGGTGTTTCTGCATGGCTTTAAGGTGGCCGTCGGCCAAGTCGACCACATGGATATAGTCGCGCACACCGGTGCCGTCGGCGGTGGGGTAGTCGCTGCCGAACACCGACAGCTGTGCCAGTTTGCCGCTGGCCACTTGGCACACATAGGGCAGTAGATTGTTGGGGATGCCGTTGGGGTTTTCGCCAATGCGGCCGCTGGCGTGGGCGCCCACCGGATTGAAGTAGCGCAGCAACACCACACTCCAGCGGGCGTCGGCGGCTTGGATGTCGGCCAACATGCGCTCCACCATGTATTTGGAGGTGCCATAAGGATTGGTGGTGCCGCCCACGGGCAGGGTTTCCTTAATCGGCACGCTGGCCGGATCGCCATACACGGTGGCCGAGGAGCTGAACACCACGTTGAACACGCCTGCGCGCGCCATTTCTTCAAACAGCACTAGGCTGCCTGAAACATTGTTGTCGTAGTATTTCAGTGGTTCGCGCACGCTTTCGCCCACGGCCTTAAGCCCAGCAAAGTGCATCACGGTGTCGATGGGCTGCTCGGCAAACAGGCGTTGCAGCAAGGCGCGGTCGCAGATATCGCCTTGATAAAACGGAATCTGCTGGCCGCTGATTTCGGCCAGCCGGTCCAGCACTTTAACCGATGCATTGCTTAGGTTGTCGAGAATCACCACTGCGTGACCAGCGGCCAGCAATTGCAATACGGTATGCGAACCGATATAACCGGCGCCGCCGGTAACCAAAACGGCCATGGTAGTTCCTTTCTTGATGGTTTCAGGCTGCCTGAAAGCCTTAACGCGCCCCAAAACCGGTGAGCATGGTTTTGATGGTTTTGAAAAAAATCAGCACATCCAGCGAAAACGAAAAGTGCTTGATGTAGTAAAAATCGTATTCTACTTTAATTTGGGTGGTGTCGTTGTCGGCGGTGTAGCCTTGCATTACCTGCGCCCAGCCGGAAATGCCGGGTTTAACGATGTGGCGGTAGTTGTAAAACGGAATGCTGTGTTCAAAGCTTTCCACAAATGTTTTTTGCTCCGGGCGCGGGCCGATTAGGCTCATGTCGCCTTTTAAAATATTCCAAAATTGCGGCAATTCGTCGAGCCGGGTTTTGCGGATAAAACGGCCGATGCGGGTGATGCGTTCATCGCCGGCGGTGGCGAATTGGGCGCCGTGGCGCTCTGAGTCGATGCACATGCTGCGGAATTTGTAGATTTTGAATTCACGCCCTTTCTGGCCAACGCGGTTTTGCACAAACAATGCCGGACCCGGGCTTTCCAAGCGGATGGCCAAGGCGGTGAGCAGCATCAGCGGCACGGTAAGCGGGGCGGTGAGGAGCACAAACAAGGTGTCGAATAGTTGTTTGATTAGCAAATACACCGGTGCCGGCAGCAGCGAGCCGAGGTCGTTTTCATACATATGGCGGATTTTTACCCGTCCGGTGAGCGATTCCTCTACTTGGCGGATGTTGTATACCGGCGTGCCTTGCAAGGTGCAGGCGGCCAGAAATTTTTGCCACGCATCGGTAAGGTCGGGAGCGTGCAAATCCACCACCACCGCCTGCACCGGCGTGGCGGGCAGGTGCGGCTGTTGCAGCGTAATCCATTGCACTTGCGGCAAGGCGGTGTTGAGGTGGCTGTTTGCGGTGGGGATATAGGCCATTACTGGCGTGCGCCGCTGGCGGATTAAGAAATCAATATAGAAAAACGCCCCGCAAATCAAGCCGTTTACCAACACAAAGCTATTGGAAAAGGTGATAAAAAACAGCGCGAATACCCCGAACACCAGGCTATACGTGATGCCCACGGTGGGCAGAATGTGCAGCCAGCTCTGGCGGCCGGGAAAGGTTTGCAATTTGTTGATGGATACGGTGGTGAGCGTATAGGCAATGGTCACCAGCACGATGCTGTTAATCACCTTGATGTCCCACGGGTGTATGTCTTTTTGCCACAGATAGAGTGCAATGGTGAGGGCGGTGAGCAAAAGGCCGCTTAAAAAGCGCACCAAAGCCAAGTGGTTGTGATTCATCGGCGGCGAAGTATCCGGTAGACATGGCCCAGCAAACCGGCGGGCAGCAGGCGCGGCAGGGCGCGCAAAGCGAAGTAGTATAAAGCAGGTAAGGCTGCCTGAAAATGCAGTCGGTGTTTTAAACGCGCCAATTGCCATTCGCTGGCCACATAAACGCGGCCGCGGCGGCGCAACAGCATGGCTTGGCCGGTGCGCGCCAACACCAAAGTATGCGGCAGATTGGCGCTGCGGGCGCCCGCAGCGAGCATGCGCAGCCACAGATTGTAATCTTCCATATACAGATGGTGGTGATAGCCGCCGGCGGCGGCCACCGCCGCTTTGCGATAGGCCACCGCCATGTGATTGAACGGATTGCGGCGGCGGGCGAAGCGGCAAATTTCATCGTGACTGAGCGGCACTTGGCGGCTGTGTTGCTGTTGCTGTGGCTGCTGCTCGAATTCGGCAATTTGCCCGCCCAGTAAATCCAAATCGGGGTGCGCCTGAATATGGGTGCATTGCTGTGCAAAACGCTGCGGCAGGCAGATGTCGTCGGTATCCATGCGCATCACCCATTCGTGGCGGCAATGCGGCAAACCTTGGTTTAAAGCACGCCCCAAGCCCACATTGTGCGGCAGGCGCACGATTTGCAAAGGCAAGGCTGCCTGAAACGATTGCACCACCGCTTCCAGCGCGGTGGGCAGAGCGCCGTCGTATACCAGCACAATATCATCGGCCGGCAGGGTTTGCGCGGCCAAGCTGGCCAAACAAGCGTGCAAATGGGCAGGTGCTTCGTTGCGGTAGAGCGACATCAAAACGGAAAACTTCATGCCAGCGTGTCCAGCAATGCCAGTGCGGTGTTGGTGTGCACTTTGCGGGCAAACCAGTTTTCGCTGCCGCCAAGCTGTTGCAGCTGCGGCAAATCCAGCCATTGCGGGTGGTTGCCGCTGCCGTGAAAACAAAGATAACGGCGGTTGTGATTGATGTGGTGCACGGTTTCAGGCAGCCTAGCGAGCAGGTATTGGAAAAAATGCTCGTCCGGGCACAGCTTATGGCGGAAATAGGCCTGGGTATCGTTGTTGGCGGCAGCAAGCAAGGCTTGCAGGGCGGTGCGGTCGGCGGAAAACCATTGGCTGCCGCTGGCCACGGGCGCCGCGGGCCAAAGCCTGTCGGCCGCTTGCCAGCATTTGGTCAGCAGTTTGCCGGGCAGGCGGCGCTGCCAGTGGGTATCGGCATGGGGGGCATCCCAGCGTAGGCGATAGCGCAGGCGCTGGCTGGGCTGGCTTTGTAAAAAGAGCGTACCGGGGGCTTGACGGGCAAATTCGGCTTCAATGGCCGCCGGTGGCTGCAACAGCACGCAATCGCCGCTGATAAGGTGGAAGTAACGGTTGCCGCTATCGGCCAGTGCGGCGCGCATCAGCGCCAATGTGGCCGCCACCATGCTGAAGCCGGCCCAATGAATGTGCGTGCGCTCGGCCAAGACGTGTACATTGGCCAAACGGCGCAACGATGCCAGCTCGGCCACGTCCGATTTGGCATCGTAGTGAACATACACGCGCAACTGCGGGTAGCGCTGTGCCAATGCCGCCGCATAATGCGGCGGGCGGTGGCACAACAACATCAGTGCGCTGCTCATCTTGCCGTTTCCTTAAATTCCGCTTCTGGGGGTAAAACATGAATGGCCATGCCCATGTGTGTCATCAAGGCGTATAAATGCGCATAAACAGGCTGCCTGAACAAAGGCTGATCTGGGCGGATGGCGTGCACGGTAACATGGGGAAAGCGGCATACATTCAGCGCCGCGGTGCTGGCCAAGTGATAGATATGAAAAGCAGTGTCGGGCATGGCTTGGATTTGGGTGAGCAAATAATCTTCGAAAATCAAATCGCTATCAATGTAAGCGGCATCGCCGATACGGTAGTCTTCGCGCGGGTGCGGAAAATAGCGATCAATGGCAAAGGTGTGCAGCAGCTGCTGGGTAAGGGCAATGTTGTGGGTTGCCTGTGCATATACCGGCTGCCCCAGCAAAATGCGCTGTTGTCGGGTGGGCGCAGTTGCCGCCGTTTGCTGCGGCCACAGGTTAACAGCCACGGTGGGCGCGGCGATGTTGGGCAAGCCCGGATACAACGTGTGGTGGCGGCTGCTGCGGCGGCGGAAATCCTCGGTATCGCGGCGCACGCCCAATAGCCGCCTTAAGCCGCGTTGCAGCAGGGTATGCGGCTTGTTGTGATACAAAATACCACTGGGGGTTAGATTGCCGGAGCCGTCGTCGAAGGTTTCCAGCCGCGCATGGCTTAGGTTTTCCAACAGATATTGCACATTGAGGTTGTCGATGCTGGCGGCAAAAATCACTGCGTAATGCGGCAACAGCTGGCGGCGTAGCCGCTGCAAGCGGCGGTATCGCGCCCAGCGCTGCGCAGGCAGCACGATATAGTGTGCCTGGCGACACAAGGCCGCCGTTTGTTGGAAATAATGGCGGAACTTGGCATTATCGGCTTCCGGATAGCACAGCATCAGCAAGTCAAACGGGGCGGGCGCATGCGCACGAATCAAGCTTTGTGCTGTGAGTGCTTGCAGCGGCGTGAGGCAAATGATTAAACAGGCGGGATGAGTCATGGGTTTTGGGCTGCGGCACAATGGTTTACTTGGCGATAGAGCAAGGGCAGTATCAGTAGGTTACTCAGAATCATCGCCAGCGGTGTCCAGTGTAAGCCAATGTGCACGGTGGGCAATAAAATCAATACATAGGCCACCGCAGACCATACCGAGGTGATGGCGATGGCTTGGGTTTTGCCATAAAAAAATAAATAATTCACTAAAATATAATACGGCAGCGTGAGCGCTGTGCCCAATAAAAACAAGCATGTGTAATATTGCACGCCATTATACTGCGCACCCAAAACCCACAAAAACCATGATGCGGGCAATAAGGCGGCAATAATGGCGGGCAAGGGTGCCAACAGCAGGCTGTATTTGGCCCAGCGTTTGATGGTATCCGCATTGATGCTTGCGGCTTTGAGTGCTGCATAATAGTGGGGTACGGTGGCACGGTTGAGCGCCATTAATAGCACCCCTAAAATCGCCGCCAATTGGTAAGCAGCGGCATAAATACCCAATTGCGCTGCCGGATAAAGCTGAAAAATCACAATGCGATCTAGCTGGCCTTTCATTACGCCGCTGAATTGATGCAGCAATAAGGGGATGCCGAAACTGAACAGATACATTAGGCACAAAACAAGAGTGCGCGGGCGGTATCGGCGTGGGCGGCTGGGTTGTTGGCGGCGAAAAACAAACCAAGCGGCCAAGCCAACGGCCAGATTACCCAAGAAAATGGCTGCAAAACGCTTTTCGATTGGCCACCCATCGGTGAATTCCAATAAAGCCACGGTTAGCACGGTGGCGGCGATGCCGCTGGCCAATTGAATCAAGGTATAGGCGAGCGCTTGTTGCTGGCATTGGCGCAAACTCAGCTGCACATTGAGTAGGGCTTGGGTGGCGGCAGCACAAATCAACACCGCAAAAATCAATGATTGCGCCAGCCACGCCAATAACAGACCGCCTGCCGCCATGAACATGGTGTAAACATAGCCAGCTTGCATGATGCCATACAGATTGCGTTTGCCATAAACATAGTAATAACGGGCAATGGCACCGTCTTGGCTCATGCCGAACACAATCAGCAATAAGGCAAAAAAAGTTTGATAGTAAGACAGCTCGCCAAAACCGGCCACGCCAAGCTTGCGGCTAAGATAAGGCAGCAGCAGAAAGGGCAGGCTTTTGGCAAACAGCTCGCCCGCTAGGTAAATCACACTGTCTTTAAGGATTTTCATGGGCTTTCAGGCAGCCTGAACAAAGGTGTTACTGCTTGGGTGCAAGATGGGCTGCTATGTGCGACCAACAAGTGGGGGTGTTGGCCTTCACTGCCTGAGTGAGGGTTTGGCCAATTAAGGCATCCCAATGCTTGGGGGCGAGCCCAAAGCCGGGGCGCACGCTGCGGATGCAGCTTGCATCAATCACGTCACCGGCTTGCATGTCTTTTACGAAGTACAGCGAGCGGCGGAATTGTGCATTGCCTTGTTCGCTGGATTTGCGTCCGTAATCCACTTGCCCCAGTGCTTGCCAAGCGGTTTTGCTGTCGCGGCACAGGGCGCTCAGCTCTTCAGGCAGCAGTGAAAAGCTGTCGTCGGGGCCGCCACCGTTGCGATCCAAAGTAAAGTGTTTTTCGATAATGCAAGCGCCCAAGGCCACGCTGGCGATGGCGGTGGTGTTGTCTAAGGTATGGTCGGACAAGCCCACCGGCACGCCGAAGCGGCGCTGCATATCAGCCAGTGTGTGCAAGTTGTAATCGGCCGCCGGTGCCGGATAGCCGCTCACGCAATGCAATAGCGCCAGCTGGCGGCAACCGCCGCTGCGGGCGGCAGCCACGGCTTCGGTGATTTCATCGGCATCGGCCATGCCGGTGGAAATAATCATCGGCTTGCCGGTTTGCGCTACATAACGGATTAAGGGCAAATCCACCGCTTCGAAAGAGGCGATTTTGTAGGCTGGCACGTTGAGGTCTTCCAGTAAGTCTACCGCCGTGGTGTCAAACGGGGAGCTGAAAATGGTGATGCCGATTTGGCGCGCATGCTCAAACAATGGCTTATGCCAAGCCCACGGCATATGCGCCTCTTGGTAAAGATCGTAGAGGGTGCGCCCGTCCCACAAGCCGCCGCGAATGTGGAAGTCTTCGCTATCGGCATTGAGGGTGATGGTGTCGGCGGTGTAGGTTTGCAGCTTGACCGCATCGGCACCGCAGGCCTTGGCCGCGCTGATGATGTTCAGCGCGTTTTGCAGCTGGCCGTTGTGGTTGGCCGACATTTCGGCAATGATATAAGGGGCGGCGCTAAGGCCAATCTCGGTGCCGTTAATCTGCATATGGATCGGATTCATGTGTGTTTTTCTGATGGTGTTCGGCCAAGAGGCCGAATTCGATAATATCCCAATACCGTACACCATCGTGGTGGTGGTGTTTCAGGCAGCCTTCTTGGCTGAAATGCAGTTTTCGATGCAATGCCAATGAACGCGCATTGTACGCCAATACCCGCGCATAGACTTTGTGTGCGCACAAGGTGTTAAACGCATAATCAAGGGCGGCACGGCCTAAATGGCGGCCATTGCCCGGCGGGCTGTCGGGAGACAAATAAAAGCCCCATTCATATACTCGGCTGCCCAGATGGCGAAAATGCACAAAGCCTTGTGCCGCACCACGGGTGAACAGGCACAAATGCACGTCGGCATTATGGCTTTGGCTGCGATACCATTGCCAGTGCTGTTCCAGTGTGATTTCATCGCCATGAAACATCCACTGGCGTATTTGCGGATGGTTGCGCCATTGCCATATTTGTTCCACATCGGCCTCGGTGAGCGGGCGCAAGGCGGGTTCGGCATCAATATCGGCCAAAGCGGCGGCCACGCGATGCACGCCCTCGCCGTCAAGCAAAGCCGCGGCATGGCGGCTGCAATGGGCCCAAGCGATGGCATCGGTGTGCTGCAATACCTTGGCCAATTCACGGCCGAATTGCGCTGCGTGAATATCCAGCTGGCGCGCGGCCGCGGCGGCGTGCAATTGGCTGGCAATCGCGCGCTGGTTGTCGGCCAACACCAGCACGATGCTGGGCAAGCCCAAGCAACAGCGCTCCCAAGCCGTACTGCCGGCGGCGCCAATGGCCAAGTCGGCATGGGCCATCAGCTCGGCCATATTGTCGGCGTTTACCCGTATTTCCACCGGCCACGGCAAAGATTGCGCCTGTTGTTGCACCGCGGCCAAATGTGGTGCGGTGGCGCCCATCACCACGGTGAGCCGCCAGTGTTCAGGCAGCCTATCGGCCGCTTGTGCCAATGCGGCCAGTACGGTGCCGGTGTGGTTGTTTTGATCTACGCCGCCCAGATTGATAAGCAGCTGTTTCAGGCAGCCTATTTGTTGGCGACGGCGCAGGCTTGCCGGGCGCCACTGGGCGAATTCGGGGCGCAGCAGCGCATAATCGGTGCCAATCAGCAAGCGGCAAGCGGCGGGCACGTGTTTGGCATAGTCTTGCGGCAAGCGCCCCAGGTTTTGATCCAAAAGCAAATCGCAATCGTGGCGGCGGTCGGCTAAATCATCAATGGCCATAATGTGGCGGCAATGGGGGCGCAAAGCCTGTTCCCATTGTGCATCAAGCGCATAGTGATCCACCACCAGCCAGTGGCAAATTTGGTTTTCAAGTATGGCAATGCAGGCAGCGGCATCTTCGGCTTGGCTGGCGGCCAACCAAGCGGCGTGCGGCGGGGTTGTTGGCGCAGTAAATGCTGTGCCCGGCGGCAGCACCGACACGGCAAAACCTTGCTGGCGGATAAAATCAATCAGGTGGCCAGCATGTTCACGGCAGATAAAACGGCAATCGTGGCCGGCGGCACGCAGTGTCTGTGCCAATGTGAGGCAGCGCATCACATGGCCGCTGCCGATGTGCAGGGCGGCATCGGTGCGAAAGACGATATTCATGCTGGCGCCTCGGCGGCTTGCAAGGCACGAAACAGGTATTCGGCCCGCAGCCAGTCTTCCGGGGTGTCGATGTCTTGCACGCGGTGGCGCGGCAACACCACTGCTTGGGCGCGGCTATTGAAAATGGGCTTTTCGGCCAACCAAGCGGCGGCGGTGCCCCAGTAAAACTGGCCGGCATCGTGCCAAGCTTCTTCCAAGTCTTGCGAGCGCACGGCGAAGTTTTCGGGCTGAAACATGCTCAGTGCACCGTCGGCCTGTTGGCGCAGCGCGCGCTGAATCGGAAAGGCAAAGCTGGTTACGCTAAAGGCATAATCGTAGGCACCACTGCGCAGCACATCCAAGCCGCGGCGGATGTCGGCGGCGCGCACAAACGGCGCGGTGGCATACAGGCAGCAAGCCGCTTCGGCGGTGGTGTTGTGGGCGGCAAGCCACTGTAAGGCGTGTTTGATGACCGCAGTGGTGCCGGTGTGGTCGTCGGCCAGTGCGGCCGGGCGCATAAACGGCACTTCGGCGCCGTAAGCGCGGGCAAGGGCGGCGATTTCGTCGTCGTCGGTGGAAACCACTACGCGATCAAAACAGTGGCTGGCCAAGGCTGCCTGAACAGAATAAGCCAGCATGGGCTGGCCGCAAAAAGGCTTGATGTTTTTGCGCGCAATGCGCTTGCTGCCGCCGCGGGCGGGAATAATGCACACCGCACTCATGCCAAGACCCGGCGCAAGCTGTCGCACACTTGCTCAAAATCGACATCGCTCAGCTGAGGATACATGGGCAGGCTAAGTGCTGCCTGATAATAACGTTCGGCTTCGGCAAAGTCGCCGAGTTTAAAGCCGAAGCGCTGGCGGTAATACGGCTGGGTGTGTACGGGAATGTAATGCACGTTGACACCGATGCCGTCTTGGCGCAAGGCATCAAACACCGCACGGCGGCGGCTGGCATCGTGCAGGCGCACCACATAAAGGTGGTAGGCCGAATAGGCGTCGGGGTGTTGTTGGGGCAGGGTGAGCGGCAGCGCCGCCAGTGCTTGGTGGTAGCGGCGGGCAAGAACATGGCGCTGTTCGATGTATTCGTCTAGCCGTGTTAGCTGGCTTAAGCCCAAGGCTGCCTGAAGCTCGGTCATGCGGTAGTTGAAGCCCAAATCAATTTGTTGGTAATACCAAGCACCGTCGGCCGGCTGTGTCATCTGTGCCGGGTTGCGGGTGATGCCGTGGCTGCGCAACAAGGCCATTTTCTCGGCCAAGTGTGCTTGCTGGGTAAGCGCCATGCCGCCTTCGGCACTGGTGATGATTTTCACCGGATGAAAGCTGAATACGGTGATGTCGCTATAGCGGCAACTGCCCACCGGCTGCTGTTGGTGGCGCGCCCCAATGGCGTGGGAAGCATCTTCGATAATGGCAAAGCCGTATTCCTGCGCCAAGGCATGAATGGCGGCCATATCGCAAGGCTGGCCACACAGGTGTACCGGCACCACCACTTTGGGTAGGCGTTGTTGCTGTTTGGCCAGTGCCAGTTTGGCGCGCAAGGCGGCCACCGACATATTGAGCGTGTAGGGGTCGATATCGACAAAATCCACTTGGGCGCCGCAATAGAGGGCACAATTGGCCGAAGCGGTGAAGGTAATCGGGCTGGTCCACAACCAGTCACCAGGTCCCAGCCCCAGCGCCAAACAGGCCAAGTGCAGCGCCGAAGTGGCACTGTTCACGGCCACAGCATATTTGGCGCCGCAATAGGCCGCCACCGCCTGTTCAAAAGCCGGTACTTGCGGCCCTTGGGTGAGGAAGTCGGATTGCAATACCGCCACCACGGCATCAATGTCTGGTTGGCGGATGTCTTGGCGTCCGTAGGGAATCATGCTAGATGCGTCCGATTTTGTGTTGGTTGGCGTGCAGCCATTGGCGCAAGGTATCCTGGCTCATCCACTCCGGATTGTTGTCGCTGGCGTAAACAAAATTTTCCGCCACTTTGCGCCCATCTTTAATGCGCTCGGGGCTGTTGTGCCAGTTGTTGATGGCGGGCAGGATTTTGAAATGTTCGGCGTATTCGTAGGTGTAGTGGGCGTCTTCGGCGCCAATCATCTGCTCGTGCAGTTTTTCGCCCGGGCGGATGCCCACCATTTCCAGCTGTGCGGTAGGGGCAATGGCGTGTGCCAATTCGGTAACCTTCATCGATGGGATTTTTTTAACGTAAATTTCGCCACCGGCCATGTCTTCAAAGGCATGCCACACCAGCTCCACGCCTTGTTCGAGTGAAATCATAAAGCGGGTCATGCGCTCATCGGTAACCGGCAGCGTGCCTTGGTCTTTTAAAGACAAGAAAAACGGAATTACTGAGCCGCGCGAACCCATCACATTGCCGTAGCGCACCACCGCAAAACGGGTGCCGTGCTCGCCGGAGTAGGCATTGGCGGCCACAAATAATTTATCGGAGGCCAATTTGGTGGCGCCGTAGAGATTCACCGGGCTACTGGCTTTATCGGTGGACAAAGCCACCACGCGTTTAACCCCTTTATCAATACAGGCGTCAATCAAATTCATGGCGCCGTTGATGTTGGTTTTAACGCATTCAAACCGATTGTATTCGGCGGTGGGCACAATTTGGGTG
>RRZT011746903.1_pt1 | contig 11786 bp, 9 predicted proteins | sample 2165551 | NCBI WGS metagenome assembly RRZT01 (sample SAMN10456910, study PRJNA506462) | wastewater metagenome | biome: wastewater; feature: sludge; material: wastewater sludge; isolation source: wastewater sludge with Escherichia coli K12::gfp cells carrying plasmid... | place: USA: Moscow, Idaho ... | reverse complement strand
CCTACTAAAATAAGGAATTAATAATAAGAAACATAAGGTATTTAAATACAAGTTAGAAATACAAAATTGAATTTTTAAAATTCAACCGAGCTTTCGTGTACATAAAACATCTTGAAAACATCTTGTATAAGTTCATTATACAATAAAAATGATGAGAACAAAGTGAACAATCACCCTTTCTCATCATCTGTAATGCATTTTTCCAAAATCTCTTTAATAGTACAAGTTACTTTTTCACTTCACGACCTTGAGTTTAATATAAACAAACTTTTATTCTTGTTACTTATTAAGTATCCGTCCCTACATCATCCCAATCATCATGACCATAGCTTATGAGCCAATTTAAAGCCTTATGACGCTCTATCGTAATACTCCATACTAATTCATTACCAGTTACGTTATTGATACGCTCATCAACACTGACCCAGTTATATCGATAGATCAAATCTGCCTGATCAACGATTAATTCCTTATCTAGAACTTCTGACGCACCAAAAAACTCTTTATATGACTTAAATTGATTTAAAGTTTTTGCTGCTTTAGGGACATCACAAATCTCGGCGGGAACACCTAATGCTTCCTCTGCACTATAAAATCCTAAAGCCCAAAGCATCACAACATAAGGTTCATATTGCCACGAAAAATTAATTACCTCTGCTTGAGAGGGAGAATTTGATTCAAAGAACGTCTTTTCCTTAGGACTAAAAACATCGTACGCTTCATAAATAGCCATTACTTTATTTACAAAATTACGACTTTCTTCGATATCCCCTTCTGAACTCATTAAACTTTCAGCATATAAAGCAATTAATACTAGCCCTAGTGCTCGATCAACAATTTCTTTCTTCTCTCTTATTTGAATATCTTCATAAGCTTCAATGTGAGGAAGTGATTCTAAAGTTTTTATATTTTTAGATTTTAGAAAGATAATATTTTCTTGTTTACGTTCTTCACTAGTTTTAATGTTTTTTGAATTTTGTTTCTTAAATAATTTATTAAACATAGATCCTCCTTACAAACACATTCTTATTATAAGTTTACATCAATATTTAAACAATCTATTTTAACAATTTCTTTAAATCACCATATCCAAGTTCTTCCATCTTGTCATAAGCTACAAATTTCAGGGCTGATCCATTTATACAATAACGAAGTCCCCCTTCTTCCTCAGGACCATCATTAAAGACATGACCGAGATGAGCATCAGCCGTTTTACTTCTTACCTCAGTACGATTATATCCATAACTTAAGTCTTCAACCTCTTCAATCAAATAAGCATCTATCGGTCTCACAAAACTCGGCCAACCACATCCCGCATCATATTTATCGATTGATAAAAATAAAGGTTCCCCTGAAGTTATATCAACATAGATTCCTAAATCATCCAATTGATCATAGTCATGAGAAAATGGTTTCTCAGTTGCATTATCTTGAGTAACTGCATATTCCATGGGACTTAATGTTTTCTCTAAAACATCATCACTATATCGTTCATATTTTTTATTCATATTATCACCTAATTCAATTATACATTAAAAAAGAAGGTAATCATTTGATTACCCTCTTAGTCTTGATATTAATCTTCTTTTTTACGAAGTACTAAATATCCACCTGCAGCTAACACTGCAATAGCGCCAGATGCAATTGGGAATCCCATTTCAATTCCTGTTCCAGGTGTTTTCTCTTTATCTTTATCTGGTTCAGGTTCTGGATCGGGTTTAACTGGTGTTGTTTCAACTAACTTCATGTTAGTCATAGCAGCTTTAAGTTCCGCTAACACTTCATTGTATTCCGCTTCTGTAACTGGAGCATTAGCAACTACGGCTTCAGCAGTTTCAACAGCAGCTTTAAGTACCGCAACTGTCTCATCAGTATATTTAGCTGAATTATCTAAGAATACTTGTGCATCCGCAATGACTGCTTCTAATTCTTCAATTTGAGTGTCTGTCGTGAATGCAGTAGGTGCAACACGATATGGTTCTAGCGAAGCATCGTATGGTGTCCAGTCAAAGTCAGGATCTTTATCAGCTTTTGATAAAAAATCAGAAAATGCTTCTGAGTCTACTGTACCTTCTTCGCGTGCGCCACCAAGCATAGAGAATCCGTCACCACCAACAGCTAAGAACTCTAAAGTAACAACTTTATAAGTCTTAGTTTCATCTAACGGAACTAATTCATTTAAATCATGATCAATGATCATAATATCATGAACACGGTCCCCTGCAGGACGTCTTGGATCAAATTTGACTCGAATTGAATCTGATGAATGTAGAATCGCTGGATCACTTTGTAATAATGGTAATCCATTACTATCAACGTTTTCTTCATCGATTGCAGCTTTAAGAGCATGTTCATACATCGCTTTTATGTCAGCGCCTGAAACATCAATTTGTACAAGTCTGTTACCATAAGGCATAACTGTAATTATATCTTTAAGCGTTAACTTTCCTTTTGGAAGTGAGGCTCTAATTCCTCCACCGTTCATAACAGCAACGTGTGGTTTATAACGGAATGTATCCATCCCATACTCATACATTGAGTCTGAAATTAAGTTTCCTAAGTTTGTTTCTCGAGTTCTAGCATATTTTCGATCTCCTTCAAACTCGATTGGGTTATTTTCCATAACTACAGTTTTTGTTTCTTCTTCAAAGTAGGAATCAGCTTCCATAATCTTAGCAACAACACCAGCATCTGGTGTCAATGCAGCTAGTTCAGGATTAATGATTGTTTCTTTGTTATTTCCAACTTGAACTGTAGTTTTCGTCGGAACTAATTTAGCTGTTGAATTCGTAAATTCATCCCAATCAATTCTTATTTCACCAATTGATGATAGTGCCCCGCCTGTTTGTCCGTATACAACATTACTAGCATATCCAAATGCATCTTCGTGAGCAGTGTGTGAATGACCATCAATTAAAACGAATTTCTTGTCAGCATGATTTGATTCTAACGTTTTCGCAACTGTTTGCGCTCTCCAAGGTTCGATAGTTTCCATATCAGTACCTAAGTGACCTAAAACAATGTGTAAGTCTGAATTAACGTTCTCGTCTTTGGCAATTTCAGTTTCAAGTGCAGGAATCGGATCTCTAAACTCAATCCCTTCACTATTTCTTGGGTCAGCTTTAACCTTTGTTTCAGGGGTTGCTAAGCCGTAAACACTAGCCGTAATCGTATCTCCACCAGTTGCTGTCGACTGAGTTTGAATACTTGTACTATTAGGCCCAAAAACAGGTTGACCTTGTGGTCCTGTCGTTGAATCAGCAGTGAAGTACATATTTGTACCAAGTTTAGGTACATTTGGTGAACTCTTAAAGAATCCATCTACAGTACCTAATACATGTGCAAGCGTGTAGTCAAACTCATGGTTTCCGATAGCCATAGCATCATAGCCAATCATTTCCATAATTTCTCCGATAATAGACCCCTGATTAATATTATTAATCGGTAATCCTTGTGAAGCATCCCCAGCATCGAATATTGCAGCTGCTCCGACGTGTTCCTTGTAAGCCTTTAGATAAGCAAGTTCTTGATATTTTGTATCAATTTGTCCATGCATGTCATTTGTGTGTAAAATAACAAGCTCATTAGTACTTGTATCTACTTCTTCCGCAGAAACTTTAGTTAATGCGGGTGTCATAAAGATCATAAATGCAGTGATCATCAATAATAATTTACTACTTAATTTCTTCATAAAACCCTCCTCAACTTAATCATAGCAATACATACTGATTGTGTACAGTAAAAACAAGCCTTTTTCCATAAAAAGAGGCTTGTTTTGTAAACGGTATCATTATTTCTTGTTTCTTGGATGAGCTTCTTGATAGACATTAACGAGTTTATCAATCGAAACATGCGTATAAATTTGAGTTGTCGAAATGTTTGCATGTCCTAATAACTCTTGAACAATTTTTATATCTGCCCCATTATCCAAAAGATGAGTAGCAAACGAGTGCCTTAACATATGTGGTGATACATTTTTATTCAGTCCACTCTTCAAGACAACCTGATCTAAAATGTATTGAATGCCTCGTGTTGTCAATTTGTTTTTACGATGATTAATAAAAAGATAATCATGGTTTTTGTCATATGACTCATATACGTCGAGATATTCTTTTAAGAGATCTTGTATGAGTGGGTGAAATGGAACGATTCGTTCTTTACTTCCTTTTCCAATAACTCTTATATATCGTTCTTGAATATTAATGTCTGAAACTCTCAAATCACTAACTTCGGCGACTCGAAGTCCACAGCCATACATCATTTCAAACATCAAACGATTTCGAAGTCCAATAAAATCATTCGTCTCTATTGAATCAAGAATTTGTTCAACCTCATTAAAAAATAAAAATTCAGGAATATTTTGTTTCTGTTTAATTTGTTTCACATTAACAAAAGGATTTTTATCATAATTATGAAACTCGATAAGATAATAATAAAAAGATCTCAGTGCTGATATGTTTCGAGCAAGCGTATTATCAGATATTTTGACCTCAGATATTTCTCCCAATCTAAGCTTTGCGATAAAGGTTCTTACGATATAATTATCAACATCTTCATAACTTTCAATACCCTCGCTTATTAAAAAATCAGTAAAGCGTCCGATGTCTCTTAAATATGCTTCAAGAGTATGTTCGGATGCTTGCTGATTTAATGTTAAATATCGTTTATAGTCTTCTATAAGATCATACATGATCTTTCAACTCACTTATAATACTTAGGGCTTGTTCACTTAATTTCTCACGACGTTCTTTCTTTAAATAATCCTCGTTTGCTCTTACAAGACTGAAATTGATATTCATTGGTTGAAAATTTTGAGGATTTGCAGTCACAATATAATTTGCTAATGAGCCAATCATTGTTTCATTCTCTAAATTTAACATTTCTTCCCCATTAATGAGTTTTGATATATTAAGTGCTGCTAAAAGTCCCATTGCTGTGCTTTCTATATACCCTTCAACACCACTAAATTGTCCCGCAACAAAAAGTTCAGGATCATCCTTCATTTGTAAATTACGATTTAATAGTACAGGTGAATTAATATAACTGTTTTTATGCATCACGCCATAGCGTACAATCTCAGCATCTTCAAGTCCTGGTATCATTTGAATGATTCTTTTTTGTTCACCCCAAGTAAGTCTGGTTTGAAAACCAACTAAATTATATAAGGATTTTGCGCTGTTATCTTGTCTTAATTGTACAACTGCAAACGGTTCTTTACCTTCTGGAGTTCTTAAACCTACTGGTTTCATAGGACCAAAGAGTAAAGATTGCATACCACTCTTTGCGATTTCTTCAATTGGTTGGCAGGCATTAAAGAAGTTTTCATCCTCGTAATCTGCGCTTGCAACGACATTCGCTTTAATAAGTTCATTATAAAAGTTAAAGAATTGTTCACGATTCATCGGACAATTTAAATAATCATCTCCACCTTTATCATATCTTGATTTAAAATACGCAACATCCGTATTTACTGATTCAAAACTAATGATGGGTGCTACAGCATCAAAAAAGTGGAAATAATCACTTGAGAATTTCCTGATAAAATCATCACTTAAGCTTGAACTAGTTAAAGGTCCTGTGGCAAGAATTGTATATCCTTTAGGAATTTCTTTAACTTCTTCTCTGATGATTGTAATATACTCATTGTTTTCAATTTCTTTACTAACAGCTTTTGAAAAGGCTTCACGATCAACAGCTAAAGCACTTCCTGCAGGTATTTCGTTTTGATCAGCACATTTCATGATTAAACTATCAAGCATACGAAGTTCTTCTTTTAAAACGCCAACTGCGTTACTTAATGAATTACTTCGAAACGAGTTTGAACAGACAAGTTCTGCAAAATCTTTACTTTGATGAACTTCTGTTTTTACTACCGGTCTCATTTCATATAAATCAACATGTATTTTTCGTTTGGCTAATTGATAAGCAGCTTCAGAGCCTGCCAATCCCCCACCTATAACATTAACTTTCGTTTTCTTCACTACTAGTTTCCTCATTTACTTGTTCTTCTTCTGAGTCTTCCTCTTCATCAATATTTCTTATATATCGACATTTAGGGAATCCACTACAACCAATAAAGTACTGTCCTCTTCGATTCTTGCGTTTTAAAAGAGGCTCTCCACAATCCGGACACTTCTCTTCTAAAAGTTCTGGTTTTGGTCTTGCATTTTTGGCTTGTTCAGCCTTCTGTTCTTCTGTTAATTCACTGCCATCATCATTTATATTTCTTAAATAACGACATTTAGGGAAAGTTGAACATCCAATAAAGTATTTACCAAATCTATTTTTACGTTTAACAAGAGGACTTCCACATTCTGGACACTCTTCCTCTAAGAGTTCAGGTTCTTCTTTTTTGTTCTCTTCTAAAGGTCTTGTATATTTACATTCAGGATATGTATCACATGAAATAAATTTACCATATCGACCTTCACGAATGACAAGTTCTCCTTCTTCACATTCTGGACACTTCTCACCAATCTTCTCAGGTTGAATTTTCTCCATGTTTTCATAAGCATTGTCCATTAGTTTTGTAAATGGATCATAGAATTCATTTAACACATCAATTCTAAAGTGTTTTCCGTCTGCAATCTCATCAAGGTCACTTTCCATTTGTGCCGTATAATCTTCATTAATGATTGAATCAAAGAACTTTTGTAGTTCAGTATTTGTTAAAAGACCTCGTTCTGTTGGGAAGAAAACCTTCGTACTTGATCCTTCTGTACTTGATTTATACTCTGTGTAATTACGTTTTGTAATCGCATCAATGATTGACGCATAAGTACTTGGTCTTCCGATTCCATTTTCTTCTAAAGCTTTAATCAAGCGGGCTTCAGTATATCTTGCAGGTGGTTGTGTAAAGTGTTGTTTACCATACACCTTTTCTGATTTTAGAACGTCTCCTTCTTTAAATTCTGGAAGACTTTCTTCAGTCACTTGTTCAAATTGATCATAAATCTTTAAATACCCTTCAAAGAGTACTCGTGATCCGCTCACTCTAAAATCATAATCACTTTGAGAGAATGTAATCGTATTTGTTTGTACTTTTGCGTCTTTCATTAAAGATGCAAGCGTACGTGCATAGATTAAGTTATATAATTTATACTGATCATTTGTTAAATACTTTTTAACATCCGCTGGTTTATACGTAGCATACGTTGGACGAATCGCTTCATGGGCATCTTGTGCACTCTCGTTTTTAACAGGACGGTATTTTCCTTTATAATCTTTTCCATATGTCTCAACAATTACATCGAAAGCCTCATTATAGAAAATCGGACTTAAACGATAAGAATCCGTTCTCATATAAGTAATAAGACCAACTTGTTCATTTTCTAAGTCTACCCCTTCGTATAAACTTTGAGCAACACTCATCGTCTTACGAGCACTAAATCTTAACTTCGTTGATGCTTCCTGTTGAAGTGTAGATGTAATAAAAGGTAATTTAGAAGCTTTGTTACGGTTACGAGATGTTACTGCTGAAACTGTAAAGTCACCTTTAGTAGCTTCAATAACTTCATTCGCAGCTGCTTCGTTCTCTAATTTTGGTTTCTTTTTCTTATAGTGATGCAGTTCACTTTCTACAGTCGTCTTATCTTTTAGAAAGTCAGCATGGACACTCCAATATTCTTCACTGACAAAAGCGTTAATTTCCGCTTCACGATCTGCTATTAATTTTAAGGCAACAGACTGAACACGTCCTGCTGATTTACTTTTAATTTTTGAATTTAATAATGTAGAAAGTCTAAATCCGATAATACGGTCTAGAATACGTCTTGTTTCTTGTGATTCCACAAGATCCATATCAATCTTACGTGGTTTGTCTACTGCTTCAAGAATCGCCTTCTTTGTAATCTCATTGAATACGATTCTATTCTCTTGTTCTAAATCTAAATCTAAGACCTCCGCTAAGTGCCATGAAATTGCCTCACCTTCGCGGTCAAGGTCGGTTGCCAATAAAACTTCATCTGCTTTTTTCGCAGCTTTTTTTAATTCAGTAACAACTTTCTTTTTCTCTTTACTTATGATGTATTTTGGTTTGAAGTCATCTTCCACATCAACACCAAGACCACCTTTTCCAGTAGTCGCTAAATCACGAATATGACCTACTGATGATAAGACTGTATAATCATCACCCAGATACTTTTCAATTGTTTTAGCTTTTGATGGGGACTCCACAATAACTAGTTTACTCATTAAATCATCCTTTACTTTATTTGATTTTCTTTGCTTTTATTCACTATATAATAAAATACACTAAATGTCACGATATTACAATTCAGTGCATCTTTACTCAAGATCTTCACTCATAATCATATTAGCACCTTGTTGAATCAACATATTACAGCCTGATCCGTCACGATCATCAACACGATATGGAAGTACATAAATCTCTCTATCCAATTCTAACGCATCATTTACGGTTAATAATGTCCCACTTCTTAAACCTGCTTGCATTACGTAGAGATGATCAGAAAGTGCCGCAATAATCCGATTACGAAATGGAAAGAAATAAGGCTTTGGTACGACCCCATCAGGATATTCACTAATAACGAGATGATGCTTCACCAGATAATGATATAATTCAGTGTTACTCTTTGGATATATGACATCAATTCCCGAACCAAGAACTGCGATCGTATGATGACGATACATAATCGCATACTTATGAGCGCTTGTATCGATGCCACGAGCCATTCCTGAAACGATGCAAGTAGGAGCCATGTTTTGTATTAAGGCCTCTGTAGAGTGACGTGCGTACGAACAAGAATTTCTACTTCCAACAATAGAAACACAGTTTTTATGCAATAATGACAAATCTCCTTTATAAAACAATACATAGGGTGGCTTATTCAGTTCTAAGAGTCTTTGTGGATAATCCGTATCCCCCTTTATGACATACTGCCCATCGTAAGATAGGGATCCAACCCTTTCCTTACGCAAGATCGCCTTGTGAATTTTATCGTAATTACCTTCATATTTTATCGCATAATACAAGATTCTTTCTCTCATTTGATCACCACTTTACTATTTGATGTAAAAATAAGATTTCCTTATTTGATTTTTGAACTACTTAAGTCTATAATACTTTAGGAAGGTGTTAAAATGAGAAAAACAACAACAAGAAGTTATGGAATTAGACTGCCAATTATGCAGCGAAAAGATGATTTAATTAGCACAGTATCTGACAGCCTAATAGATGCTGTAGAAACACATAATATTGAATTAAACGATCATGATATCGTCGGAGTTACTGAGGCACTCGTTGCACGTACAGAAAGCAACTATGCAACAGTAGATGACATCGCTAATGATGTCCGCTCAAAATTCCCTAATGAAACATTGGGAATTATCTTTCCAATACAATCAAGAAACAGATTCTCTGTACTTCTTGAAGGAATTGCGAAAGGTGCAGATAAAATCGTATTACAATTAAGTTATCCGACAGATGAAGTTGGAAACAGACTCGTCAGTAATCAAGCAATCTTAAAACATAAAATTAACCCATATTCAGACACGTTAAATGAAACTCAATTTAGAGAAACTTTTGGATATGATACAAAACACTTATTTACAGGTTTAGATTACATCGAATTCTATAAATCTATTTCTGATAACATTGAAATTATTTTCTCAAATGACCCTACTGCAATCTTAGAGTACACTCAAGATGTTGTAGTCGCAAGCATCCATACACGAGATGATGATAAACAATTACTCGTAAACGCTGGAGCACATAAAGTATTAACACTTGCAGAAATATTAAATGAACCGAATGATCAACATGGATATAATGAACGATTCGGATTACTTGGATCAAATAAGGCAACAGACCAAGAAATTAAATTGTTTCCAAGATCAAGTGAAGAAGTCGTTGAGAAACTAGCGAAAGAATTAAGAGCACGTACTGGAAAACACATCGAAGTTTTAGTTTATGGTGATGGCGCATTTAAAGATCCAGTTGGTGGTATTTGGGAACTTGCAGACCCTGTATCTGCAGTTGCATTTACAGATGGTTTAAAAGGAACACCAAATGAAATTAAAATTAAATACATCGCTGACAATCAATTCAAAGATATTCGCGGACCAAAATTAACAGACGAAATTATCAACACTTTAAAAAATACAACTTTAGATCAAAGTAATAAAGAACTGTCTGAAGGAACAACACCAAGACAGATTAGTGATCTTGTCGCAAGTCTTTGCGACTTAACAAGCGGTAGTGGCGATAAAGGAACGCCTGTCGTTCTAGTTCAAGGATATTTTGATAACTACGCTGACGAATAAAATACAGACCGATAATATTCGGTCTTTTTTATACTTGACTCTCCCCTTACGTCACACTCTATACTGACAATAGATACAAGAAAGAGGTAATACTATGTTTAAAATTGGAGACTTTTCAAAACTTACAAACTTAAGCGGTCGCGCCTTACATCACTATGAAGAATTAGGACTCTTAATACCGAATCGTATCGATGAATCTTCAAACTATCGTTATTATAGTGCAAAACAATTAGAAGTGGTCAACCAGATTAAAATGCTGCAGCAAATTGGACTTCCTTTAAAGACAATTAAAGATATCATTGAACATGATGATTTGGATTCTTTGAAACACTACTATGACTTAAGGCAAGAAGAAATAAGTGAGGAGTTCAGTAATCTTCATGCAAAACAAGTGATGATCGATACGTATCTTAAAACAATGAATGAGGAGAAAAAGATGCAAAAATATCACGTTGAATTAAAAGAAATACCAAAAAGAAAAGTAATGTCAATCAGAAGAAAAATCAAAAAATACGACGATGATGGACAGCTATGGAATCAATTATATGAGGAAAGCATTGCTCAAAATGTCACGTTAACAACGCCACCTACAGGAATGAGTCTTTACCACGATAAAAACTATAAGGAAACTAACATTGATTTGGAAGTCCAAAGTACCGTGACAAGACTCTATGATAATACTGATAATGTTACATATTATGAAGATGATGCCTTTGTTTTAGCATCGATAACATTTAATGGATCATTTGATCAAATGCCGCAAGTCACACAAGCAATCGCTTATTGGATCGAGGCTAACAATTATAAAATAACAGGACCAATGGTTAACATCTCTCATGTTTCTCCAGCAATGGACGAAAATCCAGAAAACTGGATCACAGAGTCAGGATTTATGCTTACTAAAAAACAGTAGAAATTTTCTACTGTTTTAATTTGATCCAAATTTCCGATTTTAAATCTTCTGAAAACGGATCGTCTTCTGAATAAACTTCAAAGTCAAAGGTCTCATCTACAACATAATCACTCGTTGGAATCCACTCATTCATAATTTCAGTCCATCCTTTTTGTATTGCATCAGGCAAAGGTCCTATGACTTCAAAGACAGCATAATCGCTCGCTTCAATAATCAACGAATCAGTCTGTTTCTCTAAAACGCTTGATCCAATCCAATATTCAATTTCATAATCATTGAGTTTTCTACATACTCCCATAACACCTTTTATCGCACCATCATTTTGTTCAAAATATATGTGATCGCGTTTGTTAAGATTTACATCATCCCACAGTTTTGGAATTAAATTTAAATTCTCATCATTTTTTAGTGAAATTTTATATCTCTCACCACTAACAATTACGTTTACATTCTTTTCAATTCTCACATTCATTCGCTTACCTTCTTTCTTTTTAGAGACATCATAAAGTGGTCTTGTAGCATTAAAATATAAATTATTCTTTCTGAAGGTTGAAGGTGTGACACCATGTTGTTTTTTTAATGATTTCGT
>RRZT012911165.1_pt1 | contig 11788 bp, 6 predicted proteins | sample 2165551 | NCBI WGS metagenome assembly RRZT01 (sample SAMN10456910, study PRJNA506462) | wastewater metagenome | biome: wastewater; feature: sludge; material: wastewater sludge; isolation source: wastewater sludge with Escherichia coli K12::gfp cells carrying plasmid... | place: USA: Moscow, Idaho ... | reverse complement strand
GGATGCGCTGCGCCAGTTGCATGCCATCCATGCCTGGCATGTGAATGTCCAGCAAAAGCACGTGGGGTCTGGTGCTTTCCAGCAGTTCCATTGCCTGAACGGCGGTTGCGGCTTCGCCGCAGATTTCTGCCGGTGGATCCACCATGTCGGCCAGCAGCGTACGCAAGCGGACCCGCGCCAGGGGCTCGTCATCCACCAGCAGGACACGCAAGGCAGAGCCGTTCATGCCGAACCCTCCTGGATGCGCATCGGAACTTCAATGCGCACCACGAAGCGGTCGTCAATTATCTTGGCCGAAAAGCGTAATTCCATGTCATGCAGCAATTGCAAACGGCGGCGCACGTTTTCCAGCGCCATATTGTTTCCGGGTTTACCCGGACCGCCCGGCATGCTGTTGCTGACAAGCACCCGCACGATATTACCGCTCAACATCGTGCGGATCCATACATCGGCGCCTTGCGGGCTGGGCTCCACCCCGTGACGGATCGCATTTTCAAGCAGTGGTTGCAGGATCAGGGCAGGCATACTGGCCAGACTCGCGGCCGGATCCAGGTCCCACTGCACGCGCAAGCGCTCGCCAAAGCGCACCGCTTCCACTTCGAGATAGCGCTGCGCCAGTTCAAGTTCCGTACCCAAGGTGCTGGTATGGCGCACATCCTGCAACATCTGGCGAAAAACATCGCTGAGATTTTCCAGTACCGCTTCGGCCCGTGCAGGGTCGGTGCGCACCAGGGCGACGGCGCTATTGAGTGCATTGAACAAGAAATGCGGGCGGATGCGTGCCTGCAGCTCTGCCAGCTGTGCCTGCACATTGCTAGGCGCCTGCAGCCGGCTACGCAGCATCAACAACGAAACCAGAATAACGGCATACAGCCCACCCGCCAGCACGCACCCAACCCATGCACCCAATGACACGTTGCGGATGCTGGCCAGCAGGCTAGCCGCAAAAAGGCCACACCCCATACCCATGACACTGCCCCAGATCCATTGGCGAATTGGGGGCCGCCGCCCCAGCCAGCGCCTGGCTACGCAGGCCGCCATCAGCCACAGGAAGGTTCCCGGCAACGCGCATGCCAGCGCTGTTCCGGTATGCATGAGCCACCCTTGCCAGCCCTGGAATTGCATCGGAACGAAAAGGCTGGCAATCATCACGCTCAGCGTAACAAGAAGCACCGCCCGCAACACCACGCCAGCATTGCAGGCGTCGAACAACGGCACGGTTGCAGCGGATGGCGGTGCGCTGGCTACAATGCGCGGTGATGATGCATCGGAAGCATGCATTTGTACTGAAACCTTGATCAGAGCGTTTTCACCGGCCTTGCGGACATTGCCTGCAACCATGTAAGGGCCGTTGTTATTCGCACCGGCCGGCATTCTTCTTTAATTGTGCATGCTTTTATCATGCAAGCCAATCGGTATCCGTTCCCGGCATGCGCCTCCTGTTGTCTGACTGCCCCAATTATTTTTGCCATGTCCCTTCCCGCAAGCAACCCACTGGAAAACAAACAAAACGCCTGGTCGGCCCTGTTCAGCGAACCCATGAGCGAACTGGTGCAGCGCTACACGGCCAGTGTGGATTTCGACCGCCGCTTGTGGCAAGCCGACATGGCCGGCAGTTTGGCCCACGCCGAAATGCTGGCCGCGCAAGGCATCATCAGCACGGATGACTACGCCGCCATTGAGCGCGGCATGAGTGCCATCCGGGCTGAAATCGAATCCGGTGCGTTTCAATGGAAGCTGGAACTGGAAGACGTACACCTGAACCTGGAGGCGCGCCTGACGCAACTGGCGGGCGACGCCGGCAAGCGCCTGCATACCGGGCGCAGCCGCAACGACCAGGTCGCCACCGACATCCGCCTGTGGCTGCGCGATGAAATCGACTTGCTGCTGAGCCTGCTGCGCGAAGTGCAAAGCGCCTTGCTGGCCGTGGCCGAAAAGAACGTGGAAGTGATCCTGCCCGGATTCACCCACTTGCAGGTGGCGCAGCCGGTAAGCTTCGCGCACCATTTGCTGGCTTATGTGGAAATGTTTGCGCGCGATGAAGAGCGCCTGACCGATGTACGCCGCCGCGTCAACCGCCTGCCGCTGGGCAGCGCCGCGCTGGCCGGCACCACCTACCCGCTAGACCGCGAGCGCGTGGCCAAAACCCTGGGCATGGAAGGCGTCTGCCAGAACAGCCTCGACGCCGTGAGCGACCGCGACTTCGCCATTGAGTTCACCGCCGCCGCCAGCCTCATCATGGTGCACGTCTCGCGCCTGTCCGAAGAACTGATCCTGTGGATGAGCCAGAACGTCGGCTTCGTCCGCATTGCCGACCGCTTCACCACCGGCAGCAGCATCATGCCGCAGAAAAAAAACCCGGATGTGCCCGAGCTGGCGCGCGGAAAAACTGGCCGCGTGGTCGGCCACCTGATGGGCCTGATCACCCTGATGAAGGGCCAGCCGCTGGCCTACAACAAGGACAACCAGGAAGACAAGGAGCCGCTGTTCGACACGGTCGATACCGTGCGCGACACCCTGCGCATCTTTGCCGAGATGATCGGCGGCCAGGTCAACCCGCAGACCGGCGCCAAGGAAGGCGGTATCAGCGTCAACCAGGAAGCCATGCGCGCCGCCGCCAGCAAGGGCTACGCCACCGCCACCGACCTGGCCGACTATCTGGTGAAAAAAGGCCTGCCGTTTCGCGACGCCCATGAAGTGGTGGCGCATGCCGTCAAGACCGCACAACAGCAGGGCGTGGATCTGGCCGAACTGCCGCTGGCCACGCTGCAAGGCTTCCACCCCGGTATCGAAGCCGATGTTTACGAACAGGCCCTGACGCTGGAAGCCTCGCTCAATTCCCGCAACACATTGGGCGGTACCGCCCCCGTGCAGGTACTGGCACAACTGGCGCGGCACCGCCAGCGTCTGGGCAAATAAAACCTGCTTCGCGCAAGACGCCGCCCAGCCCCGCGCCCTGGGTGCCAAGCTGTTTTAGGCCCAATCGGGCGCAGCGCACGCGCCCAGCGACATGAGGCGACTGCTTATGTCATGGCCGGTTTGTCCCCCGCTTGCACGAACGGCCTAACACGTCAATTTTCTGGTGTTATGCCTAAGCTCGATACGGCGTGCACCATGCCCGTCCTACAATCCTTGCGGACATGAGCGCAGAAGTCCCCTCCATCACCCCCGAACTGCTGGTCCGCTACAACATTGCGGGTCCGCGCTATACCTCCTACCCCACGGCCGACCGCTTCACCCCGGTGTTTGGCGAGAATGCCCTCATCCAAGCTCTGCAGGAACGGCAGCAAACGCAAGGGTGCGGCACTGCGCCGCAAGCACTGTCGGTTTATGTGCACCTGCCGTTTTGCGCCTCCTTGTGCTATTTCTGCGCCTGCAACAAGATCATCACCCGGCACCGGGAGCAGGCTGCCGAGTATCTGCATCTGTTGCGGCAGGAGTTGTCCCTTTACCGCGCGCATCTCGCCGGCCAGACCGTCACCCAGCTGCATCTGGGCGGCGGCTCGCCCACCTTTCTGTCCGACCAGGAACTGGCGCAGCTCATGCAGCTGCTGCGGGAGCATTTTCTTTTTGACACCCAGGGCGAATATTCCATCGAAGTGGACCCGCGCACCGTCGATGCCCGGCGCCTGCAGCACCTGGCGCAACTGGGGTTCAACCGCATCAGTTTTGGCGTGCAAGACTTCGATGCCACCGTGCAACAAGCCGTACACCGCATTCAGCCCACCGAACAGGTCTTCTCCCTGGTCGCGGCGGCGCGCGAGGTCGGTTTCGGATCGATCAACACCGATCTCATCTACGGCCTTCCGCACCAGACAACGGCCTCCTTTTCCCACACCCTGGAGCAGATCTGCACGCTGCGGCCTGACCGCATCGCCCTGTACGCCTATGCCCATCTGCCCGAACGCTTCAAGGCGCAGCGCCGCATCGACACGCATGCCCTGCCCGGCGGCAACGAAAAAATCAACCTGCTCGCCCTCGCATTGCAGCAATTCCGCGTGGCGGGGTATGTCTATGTGGGCATGGACCATTTCGCCCTGCCCGATGATGCGCTCGCACAGGCCAAGCAACACGGTCAGTTGCAACGGAACTTCCAAGGCTATAGCACCCGGCCCGATTGCGATCTGATCGGCCTGGGTGTATCGGCCATCGGTCGCATCGGTAACTGCTACAGCCAAAACGCAAAAACCCTGGATGCCTACCGCGACCAGGTTCAGAAAGGCCATTTCCCGGTGGAGCGCGGCCTGCAACTCACGCGTGATGACCAGATCCGCCGGGCCGTGATCATGGCCATCATGTGTCAGGGCGAGGTGGTTTTTGACGCCATCAGCCGCGATTGGCAAATCGACTGGTCAACATATTTTTCGACCGAAATGACCCACTTGGAACCCTTGCAGGCACAGGGTCTGCTCAGCCTGCACGACGACCGATTCCGCATCACGGCCATGGGCTGGTATTTCGTGCGCGCCGTAGCCATGGTATTTGACCGCCACCTGCAAACAGCCCGCACCGAAGCGCGTTTTTCCAGAATCCTTTAGGGTGTGTTCACCCATGAAAAATGCCGGATTGCATCCGGCATTTTCAGGAATATGAGTCTGCAGCAGAACGTGGCCGCATCCTGAACGGAGGGGTTCAGGTGGGCGAGGTCAGCAAGACGTCGGGTTCGTCTGACGCGAGACGATCACACCTGTCTGGCGATTTTCCAAGCCCGGGCTCAATGAGCATTGGTTCAAGGAAATATAGAACCACGTTTGCCGCAGACGGCCTTATTCTAGAGGCAATTGGACAAGAAGAAAATAGGTATCGGTGTAAAACCCATTAGACGATCCGTCCATGCATTAACCGGCAACATTGTGGGCGTTTGCGTCTGGGTTACTCCCGTCATTTCCTGGAAATATGACAGACGTCCCTCAAAACGGGGCTGCCGCTCAAAGCAATTTGCCGTCTTGCGCCAGCAGTTCTTCCATGCGCTGCAGCAACGCCTGCATGCGCGGATGCTGCAGCGCATCGCCCTCCGAAGCTGCGGGCGCAGAGGCAGAACCAGCCGCGGAGTCGGCGTTGCGTTCGCGTTCCACCAGGTCGAATGCAATGTTCAACGCAGCCAGCACGGCAATACGGTCGCGCGCACGGATTTTGCCAGCGTCACGGATTTTGCACATGGCGTCATCCACGCGCTGAACCGATTGCCCCATGTGTTCTTCGGAGCCCTCCGGACAGGCCAGCATATAGGTCTGCCCCATGATATGCGCTTCAATCTGTTTCATGCCGTTTCCTCGCCAGGCGCCACAGGAGCGTCCATTCCGGAAGACCCGTCCGCAGGAGCCTCAATGACAGAAAACGCGTCTTGCGCCGCCGCAACCCGCAGCTCGGCAGCAGGCAATCGCATTAGCAAGGCGTCGACCCTGGAGCGTGCCGCCGCCAGGCGGGACCGCAAGGAATCCCGCTCCTGTGCAACCTCCAGCAACTGCGCCTGCAACAACGTATTGGCTTTCTGCAGCTCGTCATACCGGAGCAACAGCCGTTCCAGATGATCGGCCACCTGATCCAGGAAAAGGGGGGTTGGCGATGCGCTCATGTATGGAATATTCACAGACAGAAAAAGACAGGAACATACCCGCACGGCACCTGAGGCTCCATGCCTGCCCTGCATTGTAGAGGATGGCCGCAGCAGCCTGCCTGCCGCCATGCCCGGCTATGGGCTGGCCGCTTCGGCTGCAGGCGCGGGGGGCCCGTCATCGGTCGCTGGATCCCAGTCCAACAGCTGATTGAATGTTGCGGGCGCCGCCTGCTGTTTCATCACCCGGTCAGCCGCCAATCCGGCCTCCTTGCCCTGTAGCCTGGTAACGGCGGGATCGCTCAATGGCCCCGTAACGCTCCACACCTGTGTTGCCAAGGCGTTGATGGGTTTGCTCAGAATCCATTGGGCCACATAGCTGCCTACGCCTACCAGAGGATGGACGGCTGTTGCGGCCAAAGCTGCTGTGCTCAAGTCGACTTTCGGTTGCACAACAAGATCCAGGTCCAGGATGTTCCTTGCCAGTCCGATCTGTCCGCTTGCCTTGACATCGGCGATTGGACCTCGCACGACAAGATCGTCGGTCCGGGCTGCCCCTTGGTTGATGTGCAGACTTGCATGAATGCGGTCGAATGCAAATCCTTCCTGTGCAACAGCCCCCCATCGCGTCAATCCCTGCAGACTGAGCAGACTGAATATCTTGACGGCGCCAGGGTCCATCTTGATGATGTGTCCTTTTCGGATATCCAGCCGCAACCCGCCGGCAAGCGTTTCCATGTCAAACGTCTCCGGGGAGCCGTCCCATCGGATCGTGCCCGACACGTTACCCTCTCCGCCCCTGACGATGCCGGGGTGCCCGAAATGAGCCAGCACCGTACCCAGATTGCTGGTTTGCGCCCGCACGTCCAGAGAAACAAACCGTCTGGCCAAATCGGCCGGTTGCAGTTTGCGGTTTTCCGACGGTGCATGGATACCCCATGTGCCGCTTCCCTGCAAGCTGCCATTGGGCATGCGCGCTGTCAGTTCATGGATGCGCCAGATGTTGCGCGCCCCCTGCACCGATGCATCGTCCACCAGTTCTGCGCCGGCAGGACGTGCCTGCGCACTGTTGCTGGCGCGCAGCACCAGGCGGTCGAACTTGTAGCCGGCCAGATCAACTTGGGCTGCGTCAATATCCAGAAACGGCAGGGTCTGCGGGTCGGCTGTTTGTCGCACATAGTTGCCAACCTCCTCCATATTGGCTGGCGCAACGATCAGATGGTTTAGGCGCGCCTTGATTCCACCGGGACCTCCGGTAGCCGATTGCAGGTACTCCACATAGCCGTCGAGTTGCCTGGCCGATAGCGACAGCTTCCACAAACGGTCTTCGCGCGTGCCATCCATCACAAGCGATTCGAATGTCCGGTTGGCAAACGTGAACAGCGGGGTCTGCATCATGAACTGATCCGGAAAATAGCCACCCACGGCGGCGGCAGCCAAAGCTGACGCATCATTACCATTGGCGTCTTGCTTTGCAGATGGCTTCAGCGTCCGGCCCCAGCCTGAGTCCAGAACCCTGCTCCAGGCGTCGGCATCCACGCGCTCCATCTTCACCAGCGCACGCACACCTGACCCGGGCATTGGGGGCGGCTCCCTGACCACCTGCGCGCCTACGCCAATGCGGCCCCGCAACACCCGGGGCTTTTCGGCATTGCGCACGTCACGGACATATTGGGCAAACACCATTTGCCCAATGCGGACCTGCAATTCGTCTTCTGCCGCAACGTCTGTGGCGTTTCGTGATTTGGTGTTTTTGACAACCCGATTGGAATAATGAAAGGGCAACTTGCCGGATGCGTTCTTTCCAAGTGGCGCCGGCAAATTGCTCGCCATGCCATCCAGATCGGAATCTACCGTCAATTCAAATGAGCCGGGCGTTGCCTGCAAAACCGCGCGATAGGCGCTGCGTCCATTCAAAAAACGGCCGAGCTGGGCCATGGCACCCGCAGCCGGCTCCTGGCGCAGCCCTTCGGCCGTGAAATCGCCCTGCACATCGACCTTCACGTCGCGGGCATTTTCATTCTTGTCTGCCGCCAAGCTCCCCCCTTTGAGCTCTGCCTTGCCCCCTAGCAAGCTGGCCGTGACATCTTGCAGGACGAACCCCTTTTCATCAAACGCAACCCGGCCCCGGCTCTTCCCCAGCAAGGGCGACCCCGGGGAAAGGCGGATGTCATTGTCTTGCAGGTTCACAGCGCCTTTGACAGTGGCAACGTCCATGTGCATGATGGGCAACCCCAGCGTCAAGGAAATATCGGCCATTCCCGTTGCCGTGGTCTGGGTCAGGCTGTTGCGCAGGATGTCCGACAAGGGAGACTGTTTGGTCAGTTGCAAGGCCTGCTCAAGAGGGCCACGCATGTCGGCCGCAATACCCACCGCCAAGTGGTGGCCCAAGTCCGGTATATGTGCGGAAAGGTTGTTGACCACAATATCGGGCGCCGTACTGAAACGGGCTGTGGCGTCAAGCACCGACAGCGAAGATTTGTCGATCACCAGCATCCCATTGAGACCTGTCAGCGCAGGCCAGGGTTTGTCGGAAACATTTTGCAGATAGCGCGGTACAAAGCGGTATTCGGCATTAGAAAGCGGCACCTCAAAGCGAAAAATGCCCGGATGGTCCACTCCATGCGAATCCCGGCCAAACGGCACATGATTCAGATCGCCCTGAATGCGCACACGGGCATTGTGAATGTCGCCGCTGCGTACCGCATTGCCAACATAATCCAGAGCGTCCCGCCCCAGGTCCAGCGGCAGATAGCGCACCACCTGCTCGGCGCGAGCTTGCTGCAAAACGCCCTCCAGATCGAGCATGCCCGGGAAGCGCTGCTCTGCCACGGCGCCTTCATAGGTTTTCCAGGCCACGCGAACCGTACCACGCGCATCGGCATTGGCAAACTGTATTTTCGGCAGGGTCACATGGATTTGCTGCCCCTGTTTGCGCCATTGCACTTTGGTCTGAAATTTGTCGAAGTCAAGGCGCGGCTTCTCAAAAACACCCGGAAATTCTGCGCTTCCCTTGTCCAGGTTCAGGTCCATGCTCCCGCCGGACTGGCTGAAATCAAAGTCGACCTTCGCGCCTTGCAGCCCGGGCGTTCCAATACCGGGCCGGTTGTCCAGCTCTCTCGTCGCACCAGGATGCGACAGCCAGCCAACCTGGCTGGCTTTGCCGCGCACCGCATACGTATCCGGAGCATCCAGCTCTCCTTGCCATGCCAGGTTCAATTCCTGAATCTGTCCCTGTGGCTGGTACCGCTTGAGGGCCCTGAGCATGGCATCGCCCAGTGGCAGCCGCCCGGCCAGTTGACTGATGATGCCAATGTCCCAGTCATTACCCTGGATTTCTCCGCCACGGGCAGCCGGATTGGCTGCATCGTGGTAGTTCACGCGCACGTTTCCGCCAGGCCAACGCAGATTGTCGTCAGTGACAAATGACAAGCCCTCGGTAATCAGCGAATAACTGTTGCGTTCACCCCCCTGGTCAAACCGCACCTTGAAAATCCCCGCCAGGCTTCTGAGCGCCAGAGGCGGCAGGCCCTTGCCCAATGTCATGTCAACGGCATCGAGGCTGGCATCCACCACGGCGCTGCTGCGCAGGCCCTCGCGAAATTCGGCTTGCACGCGCATCCTGCCACGGCCCTGCCGCAAAGAAATGTTCTTTCCCAGATCCACATACTGCCGCAACGGGGATATATCCACTTCCGCGATGTCGGCCTGCACAGCGCCAGACCACTTGCTCCATCGAGAGCGGTCTTCCCACAACCCGTGTCTCCAGTCGGCAGTAACGGCCACCGGTTGACCCCAGCCAGCCGGCGGCGTCAGGGACAACTGCAATACATGCCGTCTGCCCGATGTTTTCAGACTGGCCTGCACCTGGGTAATTTCGAGTGGGGGTGCATTGCGTTGCGCATCGTTCCACAAGATGCTTCCGTCACGGATTTCCAGTTCCGGCTGCGACAAGAGCCAGTCCAGCGCCGCGTTCGCCTCGGCCTCCTGCGGCAGCTCTCCCGCTGCGCCCCGGAACAGCGCCAGCCCCGCCACAAAAATACGGCCATCTGCCCCGCGCCGTGCCTGCACGGCAGGCCGGATGACCGCCAGCCGGGCAAACCGGCTCCGCGCCAGCGTCATGAGCGATGCCTCGGCCTGAACAGCGTCCACATGCAGGCCAGCGTTGCCAGCTTCATCTACAAAACGCACCCCACGCAACTCTACCGTAGGCTGCAGCCCCTGTCGCACCAGGACAATTTCATCAATCCTTACCGTCAATCCCAGCGCTGCGGATGCGATTTTTTCAAGTTGCGGGCGAAAATCACCGATTCGCGGCAGAATCCAGACATGCAGCGCCAGCACTGCCGCCGTGACAGCCACCATGAAAACGCCAGCCGTCCATGCGGCGGCTCGCGTGAGGGTGCGCAGCATGGAAGGCCGCAAAACGCGGCGGGCCAGGCGGGCAATCAGATTCTGGATCGATGTATCCTGCATGGAGAACAAACAATGAACCGTACAGGCACCAGCCTGCATCTGTTGCCTGTTTCCCCCCGGGAAACAGAGACATTATCCCAGTCTGCTGCACACGCGTCTGCATGCGTCTCGCCCATCCCCGAAAAAGCCCTGCACAGCCGCCTGGTGCAACGTCTGCATCGGCGTTACGAAGACCTCTTGGACCTGTTGCCGCCAGGACTGCCGGACCACACGGCCATGCGTGCTGTTCTTGCCGCCCTGCACCAGCAGGGCCACGACACCGGGGCAGCCTTGCGCACCTTGCGCCAGCTCGTGCTCGAACGCCTGGTCTTGCTTGATTGCGATGGCCATGCCCCCCTGCAGGAAATAACCGCCTGCATGACAACCCTCGCAGAGTTTGCCCTGGATTGCGCCTGCGAGGAAGTATTTCGGCATTTGGATGCGCAGCACGGCGCACCGCTCAAACCCGATGGCAACCGGGCCAATTTCTGGATCGTTGGCATGGGCAAGCTGGGCGCCAGGGAGCTCAACGTTTCCAGTGATATCGACCTGGTGTACCTGTATGAAACCGATGGGGAAACCACCGCAAACGGGCCACAGACCAGCGCCCCGTCGAGCACAACCATCAGTTTTCTGGAGTATTTTTCCAAAGCCGCCAAACGTCTGCACCACCTGATCGGCGAAACAACCGAGCATGGTTTTGTCTTTCGCATTGACCTGGCGTTGCGCCCAAACGGCAACTCCGGCCCCATCGTTTCATCCCTGGAATCACTGGCGCAGTATTTGCAAGTGCACGGGCGCGAATGGGAACGTTTTGCCTGGATGAAAAGCCGCATCGTGGCGCCCCGCGCATCCATTGAAAACCGCTCAGGGCGCCTGTTGCGCCAAGTGGTCCTGCCATTCGTTTTCCGCCGCTATCTCGATTTCAACGTATACGAATCACTGCGGGTGCTGCACGACCAGATCCGCGACCATGCCGTCGCCCGCAGCGCGGGCCGGCCCGAACGGGCCAATGACGTCAAGATCTCGCGTGGCGGCATACGCGAAATCGAATTCATCGTGCAGTTGCTGCAAGTGGTGCGCGGCGGCCAATTCCCTGAATTGCGGGTTCGCGCAACGCTTGATGCCTTGTCGCAACTGGCCCGTGCGGGTTTCATGAGCCCGCCAGTGGCGCAAGCCCTTTCGCAGGCTTATGTTTTTTTGCGCCGCGTAGAGCACCGCATCCAATACCTGGATGACCAGCAAACCCACATCCTGCCGACTTGCGACGAAGATCTGTTCTGGATCGCCCGGACCATGGAATATGCTGACACATGCGGCTTCATGCAAGATCTGCTGTACCACCGCGACATCGTCGCACGCGAATTCGACACCCTGCTCAGCCGCGATGGCCCTTGCAAGGCATGCTCTCCCGCCAAGCAACCATCCGCCAGCGGCGATGCCTCCAAGGAAAACACAGATTTCTCCCAGCTGGCCGCACAGGCAGCGGCAAGCGGCCATGCCACCGTGCAGCAACGCCTGCTGGACTGGCAGGAACAACCGCGCCTGGCTGCGCTGCGTCCGCAATCCCGCAAACAAATCTGGCGCCTGGTAGAAAACAGCCTGAAGTGGTTGTCCCAAACACAGCAGGACGACAAGGGAGAAACGGGCGTCTTGCGCTTCATGGACTGGCTCGAAACCGTGGTGCGCCGCCAGAGCTACCTCGCCTTGCTGCTGGAACAACCCGCCGCGCTCGCGCACCTGCTGCACATCCTGGCGCTGGCCCGCTGGCCCGCACGC
>RRZT012340788.1_pt1 | contig 11789 bp, 11 predicted proteins | sample 2165551 | NCBI WGS metagenome assembly RRZT01 (sample SAMN10456910, study PRJNA506462) | wastewater metagenome | biome: wastewater; feature: sludge; material: wastewater sludge; isolation source: wastewater sludge with Escherichia coli K12::gfp cells carrying plasmid... | place: USA: Moscow, Idaho... | reverse complement strand
TAATAATAATTCTTTATCCAATGGATTTATAAAAGGAGCTGAAATTATAGTAGGATTTATTCCTTTTTCTGATAATTTATCCTTTATTTTTAAAACTTCTTCTACCATTGTTCCTGTAGCTATTATTAAAATATCTTTTCCGTCCAAAATTTTATTCCATTTACCATATTGAAGCTTTTCTTTTTTTTCTAAACTAAAACTATTTGCCCTTGGAATTCTTATGGCTACTGGTCCTGCACTGTAATCCTTTGCAAATTCCAATGCTTCTTGCAATTCTTCCTTACAACAGGGAGATATAATTGTCATATGAGGTATTGTAAGTAAAAAAGCTATATCAAATATACCTTGATGTGTTTTTCCATCATCTCCAACAATTCCTGCTCTATCTATTATAAATTTAACAGGTAACTTTTGAATTGAAATATCATGTATTAACTGATCATATGTTCTTTGTAAAAATGTTGAATACAATGAAACGAATACTTTTTTCCCTGTTAGACTAAGTCCACCAGCAAATATTACTCCATGTTCCTCTGCTATTCCTACGTCATAGGCTCTATTAGGATATTTTTTAAAATACTCTCCAAGTCCAGTACCTTTTATCATTGCTGCAGAAATTGCTACTATTTTATCATCTGTTTCTGCCATTTCTACTATTTTATCCCCAAACACTTTTGAATAAGTTTCTAATCCACTTCCTGTTTCTCCTGTTTCTATATCAAAGGGTGAAATACCATGGAATTTTTCTTGATTTTCTTCGGCAAATTTATAACCTTTTCCTTTTTGTGTCTTAACATGTAAAAAAACTGGTTTATCTAAAGTCTTTGCAGTACTTAATACTTCAATTAAAGACTCAATATTATGTCCATCAATAGGTCCAAGATACTCATAACCAAAAGAAGCTAAATATCCTCCACCTTCTGTTACAAATCCCTTAACTGATTTTTCAACTTTCGATATCCAATCTGCTACATGATTTCCTATATTTCCTTTTCTAATAGCTATTTCAATGTCATGCTTTAAATCATTATATTTTTGAGTATTCATAACTTTTCTAAAAGCTTTTGCAAAAACACCTACATTTTCACCTATACTCATTTCATTATCATTAAAAACTACTATTAAGTTTTTTGCCTTAGTCCCTCCAATATTATTAAGAGCTTCTAAAGAGATTCCATTTCCTAAAGAGGCATCTCCTACAATTGCTATTATATTATTCTCAGGTTCTCCTAAAGCAAACCCCAAGGCAGCTGACAAAGCATTTCCTGCATGGCCACTTACGAAATGGTCATGTTCGCTCTCTTCTCTTGACGTAAAGGGCCCTAAACCATTTTTCTTTCTTATTGTTGAAAACCTATCTCTTCTACCAGTTAAAAGTTTATGTACATAGCTTTGGTGTCCAACATCAAAAAGTACCTTATCTTTTGGAGAATTAAAGACCTTATGAATTGCAATTGTTAACTCAACTACACCTAAATTAGGTCCTAAATGTCCTCCATTTTTACTTACTACTTCTATCAGTTCTTTTCTAATATCTTCTGCTAATATTTTCAACTCGTCTGTTCCCATACTTTTTATGTCCATTTTATCCCCTTAAATAACCACTCATTATAAAGGCTATAGCTATACCTAATACTGCTCCTGCTATTACTTCTGTCGGTTCATGCCCTAACAGTTCTTTTAATTGTGTTTGTTTATATTTAAATCCTTCTTTTTCTTTGAAAATTTCTATAAGAGAATTTAAAATTCCTGCATGTCTTCCTGCTGCTCTTCTAACTCCTGTTGCATCATACATAATAATTATAGAAAATACAACTGATATGGCAAATTCTACTGATTTATGCCCACTCAAAAGTCCAACTGATGTTGCTAAACTTGTCACTGAAGAAGAATGTGAACTGGGCATTCCACCTGTTTGCCAAAATCTATGCCATTGAGGTCTCTTACCTCTAAAAATTGGACTTATTACTTTCCAAAATTGTGCTGTAAAAGCTGAAATTGCACAAACATCTAAAATACGATTTCCTAAAAATATTCCTGCGCTCATATAGAGTTCCTTTCTAATATAAAAATTATTATTTTATACTTTTTAAAAGATTAGAAACTACAGGTTTTTCATCATTTTCTTTATAAACAATTATTATTTTGCCTATAATTCCTACTAACTCTATACCTGCTTTACCACATAATTCCTCTGCAATTTCTCTAATTTCCTCTTTATCTGCTTCTAAATTTTGTAAAACTTTAATTTTTATAAGTTCTCTAGATTTGATTCCATCAAGAATACTTTGAATAATGTTCTCTGTAAGTCCATCTTTACCTATTCTTACTATTGGTTCTAAATTGTGTGCTTCTTTCTTTAAAAAAGCTCTCTGTTTACTTGTCATATTTCCCTCTCTAAACTTCCATAATTATTGGTAAAATTATTGGATTTCTTTTAATTTTTTCAAATAAGTGTCTTCCTGCTATATCTTTTACTTTATTTTTCAAAGTATTCCAATCTGTTACACCTTTTTCTTCTAGTATTTTAAGTTCTGCTTTTATAAGCTCAACTGTTTCATTAATTAAAATATCTGCTTCTCTTGAATAAATAAATCCTCTTGTAATTATATCTGGACCAGCTAATATTTTCCCAGTTTCTTTTGAGATTGTCAACGGAACTATCACTATCCCATCTTGAGCTAAATGTTGTCTATCTCTAAGAACAACATTCCCTACATCTCCTACTCCTAGTCCATCAACTAAAGTTGCCCCTGCTGGAACTTTACCTGCTATTTTACATTCTGATTTTGTTAACTCAATTTTTGCTCCATTAAATGAAATAATTACATTTTCAGGTTTTACTCCACATTCAATTGCTGATTGTTTATGAGCTTTCAACATTTTATATTCTCCATGAACAGGCATAAAGAATTTTGGTTTAATTAAATTTAAAAATAATTTTTGTTCATCTTTACTTCCATGTCCAGAAACATGTATTCCAGTAACTTTTTGAAATACAACTTCTGCTTCGTGTTTTAAAAGATTATTTATATTATTTATAACTGCTTTTTCATTTCCAGGTATTGGTGTTGCAGAAATAATTACAGTATCTCCATCTTTTACCTTTATATGTTTATGCATTCTTTTTGCTATTCTAGAAAGAGCAGCCATCGGCTCTCCCTGTGTTCCTGTACAAAGGATAACTACATTATCATCTTTCATACTCTCAACAGTATTAAGATTAATCATAAGTCCTTCTGGAACTTTTAAATATCCTAAATCTGTTGCAATTTCAAATACTTTAACCATAGACCTTCCATCAATAGCAATTTTTCTACCTGTAGCTTTTGCTATATCAACTATTTGTTGTAATCTATGAACATGAGAAGCAAATGCAGCAATTATTATTCTTCCCGGTGCTTTAGAAAACTCTTGTTTAAAGGCCTCTCCAACGCTTCTTTCTGATGGGGTAAATCCAGGAATTTCAGAATTTGTACTATCTGATAATAGCAAGTCTACTCCTTCTTCCCCTAAGGCTGCTAGCCTTTGGAAATCCATTCCTATCCCATCTACAGGAGTTAAATCAACCTTAAAATCTCCTGTGTGAACTATTGTCCCAGCAGGTGTTTTTACTGCTATTGAATAAGCATCTGCTATTGAATGTGTTACTCTTATAAATTCTACTTCAAAATATTTACCAATTTTTAGCTTTTCTCTTCCTACCACTTCTCTCATTGGAATATTTAAAGTATTTGGTACTTGTCCTTCTAATTTAGTTCTAGCAAGAGCTAATGTTAATTTCCCACCATAAATTGGTACTTCTTTATTTAAGTTATTATATAAATAAGATAACCCACCTATATGATCTTCATGACCATGAGTAAGCAACAATCCTTTAATTTTTTCTAAATTTTTACTTAAATAAGCATAATCTGGAATTACTAAATCTATTCCTAATAATTCATCATCAGGAAAAGTTAATCCTGCATCAATTATAATAATTTCATCTCTATACTGAATTAAAGTCATATTTTTCCCAACTTCTTCAATACCACCTAATGGAATTACATAAACTTTTTCTTCTTTTTTTGCTTTAGGTTCTATTTTTGTTACTACTTCTACCTTACTTTCTTTTTTAATCTCTTTTTTTACATCTTTTAAGATTGATTTTTTAACTACTTTTACTTCTTCTTTTACATTGTCTTTTAATTCAACTTGTTTTTCCTCAGTTTTTTTACTTTGAAATATTTTTTTTAACAATTTTTTCCTCCGTTTAATTAACAGAGAGTTGTACTATATTCCAATAATTCTTCTAGTTTTTATTTAAATTAAAGAATCTACTAAATCCTTTTTTTCCTTTTTTATCCAATTTTTGTGATATATATTTATTATAAATTTCCGTTCCTTTAACTTCTTCAACTACAAAGTTTCCACTATCATCAACAAATACTATCTCTGGATACATTCCACTAGAATCTTCTGGACTTTTAGCCATTATATCGGCTATTCTAAGTAAGTTACCATTCATTTTTAAAGCCACAATTACTGCTTTTCTATCCCCATTACTTCCAGCATGAATAATGCCTTGTGCATTTCCTATTATAATAACATTTCCTCCTGCATTTATTTCTGCTCCTGGTGCCAAATCACCTAAAAGTATAAGATCTCCTTCACATTCAATTTTTTGACCTGATCTTAATTTCTTTTGAATAATTTGAGTTTTTATAATATTATTTTGAACATAGTTATTTTGAATAAGACTTTCTTGTTTTTTTAATAAAAATAAAGAATGTCCATATCTATCTAATAACTCTTTCAATTCAGGATAAAAAATTTTGTTTTCTGGAAATATTAAAAATTCTGTTCCCTCTTGAAAAAATACTTTATCTTCCAATTTTTCTTTGAGTTCTTCTATCTCTTTCTCAATATCTCCATCAATCAAAATTCCCTCATTAATGGCTCTTAGCAACTTCTGTCACCTCACTAACACGACCTTTGTACAACTCTAAATATTTATCAACAAAAGCTTTTGCCACTGGAGTAGCTACTGCTCCTCCTCCTCCTCCATTTTCGATAAATGCTACAAAAACAATTTCTGGATTTTTTGCAGGAAAAAATCCTGCTGTCCATGCATGAGAATCTCCTCCTGGATTCTGTGCTGAACCTGTTTTTGCTGCAATCTCTAAATCTTTAGTTCTTAAAGCTTTTGCAGTACCATTATCTTTTGCCACTGTATCTATAAGAGCATTAGTTAATACTTCGTAATACTCTTTATTTGCATCATATTTATAAGCTATTTGTTTAACTGTTTCCTTTTTCATACCATTATAATCAATTAACGCTTTCACTACTCTTGGTTTATAAGTATATCCTTGATTTGCTATTATACTATAAACTTGTAACATTTGTATAGGAGTTGTTAATAAATATCCTTGACCTATCGAAAAATTGATTGTATCTCCAGGATACCATTTAGTTCCTAATTTATCTTGTTTCCATGTAGGTGTTGGTAATACACCTTTCTTTTCTTCTAATATATCTATTCCTGAAAGCTGACCAATTCCCATTCCTCTTGCAACATTTTCAATTACTGTATTTCCCAATTGATCTGCAAGTGCATAATAATAAACATTTACAGATTCTACAAGTGATTTAGACATATTTGCTACTCCATGTCCTCCATGTTTCCATGATCTATACCTAAATTTTCCTAATTGATAATATCCCGGATCATATATTGTCATATCTGGATCTATTCCATTTTGTAAAAATCCCATAGCAGGTATAACTTTAAAAATCGATCCCGGAGGGAAAGAACTACTAATTGTCCTATTATAAAGAGGTTTTAATGGATCACTAATCAAACTATTCCATTCTTCTGTTGTAAATTTTCCTGCAAATCTATTCAATGAATACTCTGGATTACTTATTATAGTTATAACTTCTCCTGTTTTTACATCCATGGCTATAAATGCACCTTTTTTACCTTCTAATGTTTTAGCCATTTGATCTTGAAGCCTTGAATCAATACTCAATAAAAGTTCTTTTCCAGGTATTGCTTTCACACTATCTATACTTTTCACCAATTTATTATAAGCATTAACCTCAATGTATTCTAATCCATCTTTACCTTGTAGTTCTCTATCATAACTTTTTTCTACACCTTGTTTACCTACTATACTATTCCTCGTGTAACCTTTATCCTTTAATTCTTCATACTCTTTTTTATTAATAGGTTTTACATAACCTATTGTATGAGAAGCAAAAGTATCATATATATAATTTCTTTTAGAATAAGGTACAACATCTAAATAAGGGTATTTTTCTAAGTTTTCTAATATAATATGAGCCCTTTCTACTGGTAAGTCTTCTAATATTTCATTTTCACCTGTGTAAGTATAAATTTCTCCATATTTTATTTTTTTCTCAATACTATTTTTAGGCATGTCTACTAATTTTGATATCTCATTTAATATTTTATCATCATATTCTCTTCCATTTAGATAAACTAATTTATACCCCGGTAAATTAGTTACCAAAAGTTTTCCATTTCTATCATAAATTTTTCCTCTAGGTGCATTAACTGTTTTTATCTTTACTCTATTATTTTGAGAAAGTTTATGGTAATATTCTCCCTTATAGACTTGAAGATAAAAAAGACGAATTCCCAAAAGACTATAAATAATTATTATGAAAGTTTTTAAAAAAATCGTTCTAATGTTCATATCTTTATTAGTTCTTAATACGCTTCTTTTTCTTTTCATCCTAACTATTCCCTTTCAGATTTTAAAAGTACAATATTCATTATTAAAACAAATATAAATTCTTTTATCATATTCATGTATCCAACTATACCTATCTCAAAAAATTTAACATAAAAAATGTACAAAGCTACTTCTATTAATGTTATAAACACTAAATTAATTTTATTAAATAATAAGTGTTTAAATATAGTATTCATAATTAATAAATATACTATTAAAAATATTATTGGCCTTTCAACATGATAACCTGAAAGTCCCATTATAAAACCTATCAATATTGCATAAGGTAAAGAAAAAAGTTCATATTTAGAAGTTAGATATCCTACAACACTAATGGAAACTACATTATAAGGAAATTCTACATAAACACTACTTTCTAGAAAAACTAAAAGTAGTATAACAAGCAAATCCATTAAGATTTAAACTCTTCTTTCGCAAAACTCCATAATTGTTCCAACTTATAATGTTCCCTTGTTTCTTTCAAGAAAATATGAACTAATACAGAATCATAATCTAATAATATCCATTCTCCATCTTTATATCCTTCTACCCCTAGTTTCTCTATCCCAACTTCTTGTAATTTATCAGATATTTCATCTGAAATTGCTTGTGCATTTTTCCCTGACCTTGCTGTACAAATTATAGCTTTATCGCATATAGAACTTTTATTTTCAAAGTCTAAAACTAATATCTCTTCTCCTTTTAGTCTATCTATTGCATCAACTATTACTTTTACTTCTTTCTCCATTAATCCTCCATTTGATTTTTTCTTTTTCATACTTATTAAATTCCAATTATTCAATCTTTGAAAATTAAAAATTCTTAAAATATTATCACTTAAATAAATTTAATTTTTTATTATCTTACATATACATTTATTTTTGCATTTAAATCTTTAGTTTCTACTAAACTATCAATTCCTAAATATTTTGATATTTTATATGCTATATAATAATCCTCTGCACTATATTCAATATAAGGCTTTTCGATATCTTTATTTGTTATCAAACTTTTAACATCTTGATATCCATTTTTTTCTAATAACTCTTTATTTTGTTTATCTTGTTCTTTATTTCTATAAATATCAACTTCAAAAAGTCCTTTAGGTTCTTTACCTAAAACTACAACTGCCTGTGCTGGTGTTGGTAATTTACTTTTCTCTTTAATTTTTATATATTTTAAGTCTGTTGACATAATTAAAGCTTCTACCTCAGTTTTATTTAAACTATTATTTATTACATAGCTATAATCACTTTCCTCTTCATATGTTGCTGGATTATAATTATAACTCAAAGCTTTTTTTATTTTTTCCCCTGTTTTTTTGCTATAACCTGCTTGCCCTGTTGCATTTAGTACATCAATCATTACATTTTCATGTTTTACTTCTTTTGCATTCTCTCCATAATAAAGTTTTACAAATGCTTTATTAAGTTCAGAAGTTAATATATAATTTCTATCTCCATTTTTTATTAAAGGTATATTTACTGAATTTTTAGTTGCAGCATCAATATTTCCTTTTGGAACAACATACCCTTCTAATCCTTCTGGGAATATACTTTTCATCACTTGAAATAATTCAGAGTATTTTTTATTACTTACATAATCATCTATTTTTTTATCATTACCAATATAAGTATCATTTGGAATTTTTAAAGAAATCTTGTCATCATAAATAACAAATACATTTTCTTTTCCTATTATTAAGTACTTTTTATAATTTACTTCTGTTTTACCATTAAAATAATTATTTAATAAATATACAGCTCCTAAAAGAAGCATTATCCATATCATCAAAAATGTTTTTCTTCTCTTCAATGTCTTTCTATTCACCTATAAGCATCCCCTTTTCTAGACCTTTTATATCAACATCAACTATTTCATTTATTGACTCTTTATAATTATCTATTCTAACTTTTATATAGTTTGATGTATATCCATAGGCCTTCCCGTGTTTTATTTCTTCTACTAATACACTTAACTTTTTACCAATATACTTCATTCTGGTTTCTTTATACATCTTTTCTCTTAATTCTTCTAATGCATCAGCTCTTTGCTTTTTATCCTTAGCATCAACTTTTTCTTCATATATTGCAGCTAGAGTATTTTCTCTATCAGAATATTGGAAAATATGTAAATCTGAAAAACCTATTTGCTCAATCAATTTATAAGTATTAAAAAAATTATTTTCTTTTTCATGTGGGAACCCTACTATAACATCCCCTGTAAATTCTAAATCATTAACACTTTTTTTCAAGTCTCCTAAAACTTTTATTACATCTTCTCTTTTGTACTTTCTTTTCATCAGTTTTAAAACTTCATTATCTCCTGATTGTAAAGAAATATGAAGATGCGGCATCAATTTTTTCTCATTTTTTAATAATTCTATAAATCTTTGACTAATCTTATCTGGATAAATTGAACCTAATCTAATTCTTTGAATACCATCAATTGTAGCACACTTTTCTAAAATATCTTCAAGAAAAATTTCTGTTTCCAAATCTTCTCCATAAGCTCCAAGATTTATTCCAATTAAAATAATCTCTTTAAATCCATCTTTTGCCAGTTCCCTTACTTCATCTATTATATTTTCTGGCTTTCTACTTCTACTTTTCCCTCGAGCAAAAGGTATTTTACAATAAGAACAAAAATTATTACATCCATCTTGAATTTTAATATAAGCTCTAGACATTTCTCTTAATGTAGAAAATTCCATTTCTTCATAAATGTCTTCATCAAATATATTTTTCAAAATTAATTTAGGTAAACTTTCTTCTTTTTCTATTTTACTTATCAATTTGAAAATAGCATTTTTATCTGTATTTCCTACTACATAGTCTATTTCTTCTATTTCACTTAATTCTTTTCCATTTGTTTGAGCATAACATCCCGTCGCTATAACTATAGCATTTCTATTGCTTTTTTTAGCCCTTCTTAACATATTTCTTGTTTTTTTGTCTGCAATGGAAGTTACTGTGCATGAATTAATTATATAAATATCTGACTCTTCTTCAAATTCAACAGCATTAAATCCATTATCCAAAAACTGCTTTTTAAGCCCTTCTGTTTCATATTGATTTACTTTACATCCAAGGGTGTAAAAAGCAACTCTATTAAATTTCATTTGCTAATATTCCTCCTACCACTATAGAAGCCGTTTCTGCTCTTAATATTCTCTTTCCTAATGTAACAATTTTAGCTCCACGACTCTTTAGATACTCTATTTCTTTTTCTGAAATCCCTCCTTCTGATCCAACAATAAATAAAACTTTCCCTAATTTTTCATTTACTCTAATTACTTGACTAATTTTTATATCTTCCTCATTTTCATAAGGAACTAAAACCAAATCATATTCTTCATAAGGTATTTCTTTCAATTTTTTTACTTCATCAATTTCTGTTAATTTTACAGCCTGACATTGTTTTAAACTTTCTTTTACAATTGTGTCCCACTTATCTTTTTTTTCTTTTATTTTTACAACTGTTCTTTCCATTTCAATTGGAATTATTTTAGAAATTCCTATTTCTACCAATTTTTGAATTACCAATTCCATTTTATCATTTTTTAAAAGTCCAAGTCCCCCATGAATTTCTACTCCTGTAGAAAACTCATCTTCCCTTTTCTCAACAATTTTGCAAAGTATTTCTTTTTTTGTTATTTCTATTATTTCCGTAATATATTCAAATTCCCCATCTACAACTCTAAGTCTATCTCCTAATTGAAGCCTGAAAGAGTTTTTCATATGATTTATTTCTACTTTATCAGAAATTTCAATTATCTCTCCATTTATACTACTTTTCTCAACAAAAGAGGTTATCATTATATTACTTCTCCATTTTTCATAAGTTCAAATAATGTTGTTTCTTCTAGTATTTTACTCAAAGCAACATCTAATTTATCCCATAAATAAAGAGTTCTACAATCAATTCTAACACAATTTTTATTATGCTTATCACACATAACAACCCTTATATCAGTTTCTAATACATTAAAAACCTCTAATATAGAAATTTCTTCTGGAGTCTTGTTAAGTCTATATCCTCCATTAGGTCCTCTTTTACCAATTATTATTCCTGATTTTTTAAGTTTAAATAATATTTGTTCCAAATATTGCACAGATAACTTTTGATTTTCTGAAATTTCTTTTATTCTTACAAGTTTTTCTTCATCATTAATTGTTTCCTCTGCTATATAAATAAGCGCTCTAAGACCATATCTTGTTTTAGTACTTATTTTCATAATTTTTCTCCCTCTAAAATAATTTTTTTGATACCTCAATCATTAAAACTTCTGGCTACACAGACACAAAAACTTTAAATACAGTATTTAAAAATAAGAAAGAACTCCACTCCTTCATAATTCTCATCTACTTAGAGGCTACTGAAATAGAAGCCATTTTTAAAATCTTGGGCTTCTGACCAACTATCGCTTACGCTCCGCATAAGATACTCTAAGAGCTAAAGTTCTAAGAATATCTAAACCCGACCAGCAACGGTTGCTGGACACCTTGTTATTAAACATAATTATTTTTATAGTATAATTTACAAGGGATTTCCTAAAGGATAAGTTCCTTACAGTCACAAAAAACGTCCTACGTTTACAAGGTTTTCTGGAAGAAATTTTAGAGTACTCTTAAGTCCAAGGTTTAAATGTTTGATTTTTAAGGTTTTTTATTAAAAAACGTGCATTTTTTTCTTAAAAATATATTTGTACCCTTTTAAAATCAATGGTTTTATATTTTTCAGTAAGCCCTAATTATTAAAAACTATTGAAATTATCAATCACTTTATTCTTCAATTTCAAATTCTTTTTTCCCTACATGTAAATATCCTTTTTCTGTTACTACTCTACCTCTATGAGTCCTTTTTAAAAATCCTATTTTTAACAAGTAAGGCTCGTACACTTCTTCTATTGTTCTTCTATCTTCCCCTAATAACAAAGACATCGTCTCAATTCCTACTGGCCCACCTTTATAATTATCAATAATTCCATTTAATATTTCTCTATCTAATTCATCTAGTCCTAAATCATCAACACCTAAAAGT
>RRZT010925472.1_pt1 | contig 11789 bp, 6 predicted proteins | sample 2165551 | NCBI WGS metagenome assembly RRZT01 (sample SAMN10456910, study PRJNA506462) | wastewater metagenome | biome: wastewater; feature: sludge; material: wastewater sludge; isolation source: wastewater sludge with Escherichia coli K12::gfp cells carrying plasmid... | place: USA: Moscow, Idaho ... | reverse complement strand
TCCTGCATTGCGATGAATCTCCCGGCTGATGGTGCTGGGGCTGCGTCCCAGAGCCCTGGCGATGGCTCGGACGCTTAGCTTTTGCTGTAGCCCCAGTGCTATCGCGTGGCGCTCTGTCTCTTGAATCTGCTCGTATGTTTTTTTGTTCATGGGTGCTTCAATTCTGCAAGGTGTTGCACTTCAGATTTGAGGTCGCCATCGTTTTTCGATGATCTAATCAAAATTACATTAGCAAAACAGCGCAAACAGCTATTTATTAAGTAGCACCACCATCTCTAGATGGCTGCTCTGCCAACCAGTCGAACAGCCCCGGCCACAACACCCCGACAAGCTTCAAAGACTCGCTGCGAACGCATCGCATAATCCGCACTCTGGTACAAATCAAAGCCTAGCACCCCAATAGAACGCCTACGCGGATCGCTTCGACAGGACAGTGCACGCAGTACCATTGGTCGAACCTTAGCGAAGTCCCAAAGTACACCACCTAATGGTTGTAGCGCTACAGCCATGAACGTCCAAACATGACTCTGGGCGGTATCACCCCGAAACAGCAGCTAGCCATAGTTGCATAGTTCTATTTTTCGGAGTGGCGGATTTCGGGGAAATTACCGTAGAAAACACGACAGGATGATCAGTTGATTAGTCCATCACAACACCACAACCAAACCCACTCATAACGACCGATCACTCAAGGAATATCCAAGCTCTTCAATGCCTATTCCAATAATTGACCTCTTTGCTGGCCCCGGGGGGCTTGGAGAAGGCTTTTCTTCGCTCCGAGATCACAAGAACAAACCTGTTTTTGATATCGCTCTTTCGATTGAGAAGGATCCCATCGCCCACAAGACACTAACGTTGCGCGCCGTTTTTCGGCGGCTGCGTGACACAAAGCACATTCAGCATTACTACGCCTACATTCGTAACGAAATTGACGAGTCAACATTTAGAAAAATTCCCGCCATCGCTAAAGCTTTCTCTTACGCGGAAAAGGAAGCCCGTTGTCTCGAACTTGGCAAGGCTGACGAGGACAGCATAGACAAGGAAATTCGCAGCGCTCTGAGAGACCAAAAAACCTGGGTTCTCATCGGAGGCCCACCATGTCAAGCCTATTCACTGGCAGGCAGAGCTCGGCGTGTCAACGACAAGACCTTCAACGATGACGTCAAACATTTTCTCTACAGGGAATACCTGCGCATTATCAAAGTGCACCGCCCAACGGTATTCGTCATGGAGAACGTCAAGGGACTACTCTCATCTCAGCATTCTGGAAGTCCGATGTTCGAGCGGATTCTTACCGACCTCTGTTATCCCGAGCCTGGGCTGGAATACGAAATCCGCTCCTTCGTAAAAAAAGGAAACAGCGAAACGCTTGCCCCCGGCGACTTCGTGATTCAAGCGGAAAGACACGGCATTCCGCAAAGCCGACACCGAGTGATCCTTCTTGGCATTCGAAAGGATGCCGGTGCATGCCGCCATGACCTGCTTCCGGTCACAGAGCCCGTGTCGGTGAGTCAAGCCATCGACGACCTCCCCAGAATCCGCAGCAAGCTATCCAAGAATGACTCCATCGAAGCATGGCGGGAAGCGGTACTTGCTGCTCCTTCCTACGTCAGCGGCTGGGGCACACCAAGCGAACAGACCGTCATTGAACTCATGCGGAACTCCGCGCACACTGCAACTTGGACCAGCGTTGGAAAACCGTTTGCTCAAAAATCGGGGCGAAAGCCCAAACCAAGCGAGCAGTCAGAGCTGCAGCGCTGGGTTAACGACAGAGACTTGGATGGCATTTGCCAGCACGAGGCTCGTTCGCACATGCCTTCTGACCTGGCGCGGTATCTGTTCGCCGCCTGCTTCGCACAGCTCAACAGATACTCACCTCGACTTGACATATTCCCTTCGAAACTTCTTCCGATGCACAGCAATGTGACGAAGGAACGCGATGGAACCAAGGCCATTCCATTCAAGGACCGATTCCGAGTGCAATGCGCCAACTATCCCGCCACCACTATCGTTTCACACATCGCCAAGGATGGCCATTACTACATCCACTACGACCCAACCCAATGTCGAAGTCTGACGGTCAGGGAAGCCGCCAGACTCCAAACGTTCCCGGATAACTACTTCTTCGCCGGTAACCGCACAGAGCAATACACCCAAGTCGGAAATGCCGTGCCCCCACTTCTGGCTAACAAGCTGGCGAAGATTGTTAGAGGCATCATTGCTGGATTGAACCGGCATGAGAGGCGCAACAAACAACAGCAAAAGCCACCCCAAGAGGCTTTGCACAGCCTTTCGCGGATTAACGCCGTAGAGAGGTCGAGATCGTTTCAAAGGTAGCTGAAGTGAACGAATCGAACGTCGCCAGCATCAAGCCCCTAAACCACTTCCTACGAATGGCGATAGTGGCGGGTGTCGAAAGTGCTGTCCGTATCCATATCGAGCGAGGTGACAACCTCAATGCGCGTGACACCAGCGGCATGACACCGCTCATGCTATGCGCTGCCCGCAATAAGCCCGTTATCTGCGCGCTGCTCCTGAGTGCCGGGGCTGATCACCGCTTGCTCGATCCCTCGGGGAGAACCGCACTTCAAATTGCTATCGAGGCGGGGTCCAAACCTACGGCTGAGATCCTCGGCGCTGCCAGCACATCGATTGCCGCTTCCCCACCCTCAAACATCGCACTCAATCAAGAACTGGCTGAATTGAAGTGGGACTGTACAGCCCCTTCCACGGTCGTCGATTCGGTCATACCGGCCCAGCATGACGTAAGTACGAGTCCGTTTGAATCCAAAGTGCCAGGCGCTCAACCGGATCAGGCCTCAAGCCAGTCCTCGACTTCTATAGAAGATCTGATGGACGATGGGGAGTTTGACCTATCTGGGTGGGAGGCCGAGAACGAACCTGCGCGACCCGATTCCGACGTTCTGGTCGTTGAGTCGGCCAGTGCGGTCCAGACCGCTATTTCGGATCACAAGCCGATCGACTCTTCTGCCGAATGGGACGACGTCGATGCGTACCTGCCCGATGTGGCCTTGCCCTTGGCTCGCGCGGACGATATTGAAGGCCGTGCGAGGCTCAGGCTGCTTCTGCTTCGAGCTATCAGGGAGGGCAGCGTCCCCGCGCTGGATGTCCAAGCCCAGTCCACCAACGACGACCACACGGTCAATCCGGAGGCCGAGGCTTACTTGACCATGGTCATCAACGACCTTGGGGCAGAGACCGACGAACGCTTTGAATACGCAGCCACGGATGAAAACTTCGAGGTGTTTATAGATCCGGAGGAGACGGCCGCCGAAGAGGCAGCTCTCGACGATGCTCTTTTTGCGATCGACAGTGCCGCATCCCCTCTCCATGAGCCCTTGCGCATCTATCAGCGCGAATTCCAGCGCATGCGGCTGCTATCCGCCGAAGAAGAGGTTCAACTCGCGAAGGACATGGAAGCCGCCCTCGATGCAGCGCTCGATGCTCTGGCAACCTGGCCCGACGGCATCGCGCGGACACTTGCGGCTGGGGAAGATGCTGTGGCGGGATTGCGCCAACTCTCATCCATCTGGCTTGGCAATGAGTCAGATTCAGCGCCTGTTTCGGGCGCAAGCTCGGACGTGGAAGTGGTGACTCAGCCCGAATCCGAAGAAGCCGCTGACCAAGATGAGGAGTTTGCGAACGAAAAGCCAGCAGACACTGGCTCCGTCACCTTCGCCGACCTGCTCAGGAAGTTGGCCGCACTTGTTGGCGGTGCAGACGGTGCAATGGCCTCATCCCAAAAGCTTCGTCAAATTCTTTCGGATCTGCGATTGAATCGTCGATTCCTGCTGGAGTTGATCAACGCAGCAAGTGGCCCGAATGGCTGTCCAGAATTTCAAATCGCCATGGCGTCGTTCCGGAAAGCGCGTGACCAGATGGTGGCTGCAAATTTGAAGTTGTCGTTCTTTCACGCAAAGAAATACCTGCGCAGCGGAGAACCACTTGATGACTTGGCACAAGAGGGGAACATCGGGCTGCTCAAGGCCGTTGACCGCTATGACTGGCGCCGCGGTTTCCGTTTCTCAACCTACGCTACGTGGTGGATCAGGCAGCAGATCAGCCGCTATGTTGCGGACAAGGTAAGAATCATCCGAGTGCCGGTTCACATTCACGAGAAGCTCCAGCGGACAGAGAGCATCGCTAAGGACTTTGAAACTGCCACTGGACGCGAGCCGACCCTCGAAGAATTGGCGGAGCGCGTGGAGATACCCAGCCAGAAGCTCGCTGTGCTGCTACGGATCGCAGCTGAACCCGTTTACATCGATGAGGAGACCATCGATGACATGATCGCGATCGACACCCGCGATGACTATGTCTCGCCCGATCCGGCGGATCTTGTTGAGCAGAGTCAACTAAATCTGGCGGTAGACAGGCTCATCTCATCGCTATCGACTAAGGACCGCAAGGAAGAGCGTGTCCTCCGGATGCGCTTTGGTGTCGGAGTCCACGAGGCACTGACGCTCGACGAAATCGGAATGCGCTTCGGAGTCACGCGAGAGCGAATCCGGCAAATTGAATCCAAGGCAATCAGAAAGCTGCGTCACCCGGGCATATCGAAGCCTTTCGCCCGCACGGTGCTTGGAGTGCAGACTGAGCAGAACCCTCTTTCACCAAACGCGCAGGAGCCTGAGGACGAAGAGTTGTGCGTTGACATGCAGGCTTCAGCAGCGCTGGAAGCGCAGAAGCAGCCGGCTGCGGTTCGATCGCTGAGTGAGTCGAACCAGACGGTAGGTCCGTCTAAGTCAACTGCGCTGGACAGGATGCTTGTACAGGCCATAGAGCTCGGCGTCCGTGTGGAGGACGGGCGTGCGACCGACTCTGGGCGAGTTTGGGTGAGACTCTTATCACCCCCCGACAACAGGCATCGAAGGCTCGCTCGCAAACTCATCGAGCTCGGCTTCGAGTATTCCCCAGGGAAAGGTTATTGGAGATGACAGCGAAGACCCGCAACGCTCCTCCCCGCGCGACGGCGATGCTTGAATCCCTAAGAGGATTGGGCTACTCAACAGCGGCGGCCTTGGCCGACATCGTCGACAACAGTATCTCCGCCGGGGCAAGCGAGGTTCGCATCGAGTTCCAGTGGGACGGCCCCGGCAGTCGAGTCCTGATCCTCGATGACGGCCAAGGCATGAGTGACCCGGAGCTGGAAGATGCGATGAGGCTCGGCGATAAAAGCCCCTTGGCAACGCGCGCGGCGCATGACCTCGGCCGCTTCGGGATGGGTTTGAAAACAGCGTCTCTCTCTCAGTGCCGCCGTTTGACCGTTGCCAGTGTCAAAGGCGGTAAGCAGAGCTGCCTGAGATGGGACCTCGATGAGCTTGCCGCAGATCCAGAAAGCGATTGGCTGCTTTTCGAAGGTCCGGCTGAGGGCTCCAAGCAGCATCTCGCGAGCCTCGAAGGGAAAGCGTCAGGAACGTTGGTGCTTTGGGAGAAACTCGACCGTATCGTCACCACTGGATACACGGTAGACGACTATTTGGCGCTAACGGTAGCTGTGGAAGCGCACCTTGCAATGGTTTTCCATCGGCTGCTGCAAGGCTCGCGCGCACGAGTCAAGCTGCTGATCAACAGCCACGCCATCAAGCCCTGGGACCCGTTCATGTCCGGGCATCCCGCCAAGCCGTGGACATCTCCGCCCGCTTCGATGCGGACTGACGGCGGACTGGTAGTAGCCCAGTGCCACGTCTTACCTCACCACGACAAGCTGACCAGAGAAGAGTTCAGGGAAAACGAAGGTCCGGCGGGCTGGACAGCCCAACAGGGCTTTTACGTCTACCGCAACGAGAGGCTGCTGGTTGCTGGCGGCTGGCTCGGCCTAGGCAACTCTAAGGCGTGGAACCGCGAAGAGGCACACCGCTTAGCCCGTATCCAGCTTGACATTCCGAACACCGCTGACGCCGACTGGAAGATCGACGTGCGCAAGTCAACAGCCCGCCCTCCAGTTTCGCTTCGCCCCTGGCTGATACGACTGGCGGAAGACACCCGAGAGCGCGCACGCCGGGTGTTCGCCTATCGCGGGACGCCAATGCCAACGCAGCGCAGCACGCCGATCGAGCAAGCGTGGCGTGTCGACCGTGTGAGGGATGGGATTCGGTATCGGATTGAGCAGACACACCCTGCCGTAGCGGCTGTACTGGACAGCGCGGGTGATCTCGCACCACTGGTCAAGGCGATGCTGCGGGTAATCGAAGAGTCGGTTCCGGTTCAACGCATCTGGCTTGATACGGCAGAGAACAAAGACACGCCAAAGACGGGCTTCTCGGGAGAGCCACCGGAGGCAGTTGTTACGGTGCTGCGCACCCTCTTCGCGGACATGATCGGACGGCGTGGCATGTCCGTAGAAGTCGCTAAGCGCTCGCTGCTGTCGACCGAACCGTTCCAGAACTATCCGGGATTGATCGCGGGACTCGGCGATCCTGACACGGCCTGAGCCATAACGCACAAAGGTAGGAAGAAATGCCAGAGTTCAACACTCAAACCGCAACCGCGTTGAGCATCGCACAGAGCCTGCTTGTCGCAGAAAAGGACCAGGGTCCTATCACAGCGGCCAAGATCACCGAGAAAGTGGCGATCGCCGCCTCGGTGGTTGCGGCGGGAAACGAAGACTCCATCGACAAGGCCGCCGCGGCCGCTGAACTGATTCGCCGGTTCAGCCTTTGGATCGGGCAGGACACGACACTCACGGACACGACAGGCCATGAAGCATGGCTCAATGCGGCCCGCAAGAAGGACTGGCGGTACTGGCCTCGATACCGCGATATGCTCGAACGCAAGATGTCGGCGACGGCTGTCGATGCAGTGGACAAGTCCACCGACCATATTCTGGGTTTGATGGAAGACCCTGGCCGCTCGGGTCCGTGGGATCGGCGGGGACTGGTCGTAGGCCACGTCCAGTCCGGCAAGACCGCCAACTACACGGGCTTGATTTGCAAGGCTGCAGATGCCGGCTACAAGATCATCGTCATCCTGGCTGGCCTGCACAACAACCTTCGCTCGCAGACCCAAATCCGACTCGAAGAGGGCTTCCTCGGTTACGAGACCTCGGCAACAGGTGAGATCGTCAAACTAATCGGTGTCGGCGCAAACGGTCGCGATTTCGAGATCAAACCCAACTGCGCGACCAACCGAACCAACACTGGCGACTTCAACACCAAGATTGCGAAGCACCTAGCCATATCACCCGAGCAGCGTCCGTGGCTGTTCGTTGTAAAAAAGAACAAGGTGGTGCTGGAGCGACTGCTCAAATGGATCAGGGGCCACGTAGCAGATGCCACCGACGCGCACGGCAAGCGATTCGTGTCCAACCTCCCGCTGCTGTTGATCGATGACGAGGCTGATCACGCCTCGGTGGATACCGGCGAGCAGCTTATTGGTGCTGATGGCAAGCCCGACGAAGACCACGAACCCAAGGTGATTAACAGCAGGATCAGAAAGATTCTCAACACATTTGCCAAGAAGGCCTATGTCGGCTACACCGCAACGCCCTTCGCAAACATCTTCATCCACCGCCGGAACGAGACGCCCGAGGAAGGCCCTGACCTTTTCCCCCAGTCGTTCATCATCAATCTGGCCGCGCCTTCTAATTACGTCGGACCGGCGCGCGTTTTCGGCCTTCAGACACCTGAGGGGCGCAGCGGGCTGCCTCTGACCAGGGTATTCCAAGACCACGCAAGCGAAGACGGTAGAGAGGGCTGGATGCCGCCAAAGCATCAAAAGGATCACTCTCCGGCGCACCTGGGCCAAGACGTGCTGCCACCGTCGCTGCGTGAAGCAATCCAATCCTTTGCCCTAGCCTGCGCCGCACGGGAGGTCCGCGGCCAAGGGGCTGAGCATGCGTCGATGCTGGTCCACGTCACCCGCTTCACGCTGGTCCAAAAGGAAGTACACCGGCAGGTAGAAGACTTCGTCCATAAGATGAAGATGCGGGTCACACGCGGTATCGACCACGAGACCCTGCTCAATGACTTGCGCACGCTTTGGGAGTCCGACTTTGTTCCAACCACAGAGACGATCGTCGCCAAACTCACGGATTCGGAAGAAAGGCCATCAGTGCTCTCCTGGTCGGAAATCCTCGCCAAACTACCTGATGTCCTCTCGGATATTGAGGTACGCACGGTGAACGGAAAAGCTAAAGATGCTCACGACTATGCCGAGAAAGGGCAAAAGGGCTTGAAAGTAATTGCGATTGGTGGAGACAAGCTTGCACGCGGGCTGACGCTCGAAGGTCTATGCACGAGTTACTTCGTGCGCACGACGAAAATGTATGACACCCTGATGCAAATGGGCCGATGGTTTGGCTATCGACCCGGTTACATCGACGTCTGCCGCCTTTACACAACGGAAGAGCTCATCGAATGGTTCGGTCACATCGCCGATGCCTCCGAGGAGTTGCGCGAAGAGTTCGACGCCATGGCCGAAAGTGGTGCCACGCCAAAAGATTACGGTCTGCGGGTTCAGTCCCATCCGGTGCTGCTGGTGACTTCGCCACTGAAGATGCGTACGGCAAAGAACCTGCAGCTATCGTTCAGTGGCGATCTTCTGGAAACCGTCTCCATGCATACCGACGGGAAGATCCTCGATCAGAACCTCGATACAACCAACAAGCTGATCGCCGCGTGCGGAGCTCCTGATGAAATTGACCCCAAGCGCATGCGCGGCGCTCAAGAGCAGCAATGGGAAGGTTTCGTTTGGAACGATGTACAGGCCAACCATATCGCCGACTTCTTCGATTCTTTTATCACCCATCCGAAGGCCCGAAAGGTCAACAGCGCGTTGCTCCGCGACTTCGTGCGATCGATGGCTGCGACCAACGAGTTAACCTCATGGACGGTGGCGCTGCTGGGTGGCGGCTCTGGTGGCAAACACACATTCACGGGCAGCCTAACGGTAGCGATGTCCAAGCGAAGCGCCGACAAGGATATTACTGATCGATACGCAATTGGCCGGCTACTGTCTCCCCGCGACGAAGCACTTGATTTGGACAACCGAGCGTGGGGTGCGGCGTTAGCCCGTACTCAGAAGATGTTCAACCCCGACGCTGGCCGCCAGAGAAACGGGACCAAGCCCAACGAACCGGATATCCCAAACGGCCCGTCAATCCGCTACATCCGCGGAAAGGGCTCCGAGGCAGATGGCGTCGCGCCAGCACCGCAGCGCGGCCTGCTGCTACTTTACCCGCTGGACCCACAGCAAGCCGGCAGCGCTGCCCTATCTGCCCGGAAGGACCCAGTAATGGCGTTCGGCGTGAGCTTCCCGTCGAGCGACTCCGGCGTAAAGGTTGAGTACGCCGTCGACCACCTGCTTTGGACGCAAGAATATGGCCCTGCTGATTGAAGACATCAAGCTCGCATGGAGTTCGCTGCGCGAACGAACTGACGCCTCAGGCTGGCGCAGTATCTCCATAGCAACGGTCGGTCCGTGTACCTTGCGGGCCGGCTTGCGATTTCCGGAGAAAAGTGAAGCACTCCTCGTCAGCTTTTCTTTCTCAATTTTTCCCGCTGCTGAAAAGCTGCCTGATGGCCAAGGTTTCGTCGTATCACGCCTTGAGCCTGATGGCGAAGGTTTGACTTGGCTCGCACTCACCCGAAGCACGTACGGCAGCACGGAACTCTTCGCAGCCATGGTGGCGGATGTTGTCCACGCCATGGACGCGGAGCACGGATCCGACGAGAAACGGCTCCTACGCATTTTCCTGGGACGCATCCGCGCTTGGCAGGAATTCATGCGTAAGGGCGTACAAATGCTAAGTGCTGAAGCTGAGATCGGCTTGGTGGGTGAGCTGACGATGTTACGGTCACTTATCGATGCTGGCGTACCTCTGGTACTCGCGATCGAATCTTGGGTCGGCCCGCTCGATGGTGTCCGAGACTTTGAGATTGGTACGGGAGCTATCGAGGTCAAGACAACAATTTCGGCTACAGGCTTTCCTGCCAGGATTGGTTCGCTCGAGCAGCTTGACGACTCAGCGCGCCAGCCATTGTTCATTGCTGGTGTACGGCTGCGCCAAGGCGAGACGGGTCAGGATTTGACAGAGGTAGTAGCGAATATTCGAGATATTGCTGCCGGCGAGGCGGAGGCCACACGGTTGCTGAATGATCGACTTATTGCCTACGGCTACCTTGATACTCACGCGGACCGCTACACCCGTCGGTTCACACTGATCGAGACCCGCGTCATAGAAGTTAAAGGCAGTTTTCCTCGTCTGACCCCAGGCAACGTACCGCTGGGTGTTATGGAAGCCACGTACCAGATCGAATTGGAAAAAGTTGCGGGGCAGAACATCCCCGCAGCCGATGTATTGAAGAAATTAGGAGCCATATGAGTTCAACCCTGTCGGACTTCCTGCGCGAGACGCGGGCAGAAGTGAAATCCCAAATGAGCGATGGTGCTCTCTACGAAGAGCTGGTATTCGCGGGTGTGGTGATGGCGCACATGTCAGAGATTGGCATGACCTTCGAACCTGTCGAATGTCATTTCGAAGGTACGGTTGGTAATGCCATTCTGCGACTGAGCGGCTACGCCATCTCCGACGACAGCGACCAGCTGGACTTGTTCGTGAGCATTTATGAGGGCGTCGACGAGCCTTCGCCAATTCCCGACTCAGAAACCAAAATGGCCGCGGAGCGCTGCCTCCGCTTCCTGACGCTGTGCGCCGAAGGGAAGATGGCGCAAAAACTTGATCCATCTAGCGACGTGCGTTCGCTGGCTGAGACGCTACAGGCCATCTACGACGACCTCGAACAGATACGTGTTTATGTCATTACCGATCGAGTAGCCAAGTCCAAGAGTTTTAAAACGCGAGATATAGGCGGCAAGGCAGTGCGACTGGAGGTGATGGACATCGAGCGACTGCACCGGCACACGGCGGAAGGCAAGCCTCGCGACGAGCTTGTAGTCGACTTCAACGAAGTATCCGGTTCTCCCTTGCCCTGCGTCTACGTACCAAGTGAAAACGATGACTACGACTACGCCATGACCGCGGTTCCTGGCGAAGCGCTTCGACTCCTATACGAGAAATTCGGCGCCCGCCTTTTGGAGGCCAACGTTCGATCATTCCTCAGCGTCAAAGGCAAAGGGGTCAATGCCGGAATCCAAGCGACTCTTCGCTCAGCCCCCGAACGCTTCATGGCCTACAACAATGGCATCGTTATCGTTGCCGACGAAATGGTGCTTGGCAAGACATCGCAGGGTGAGCAAGGCATCGCCTGGCTGAAGGGCCTGCAGATTGTTAATGGAGGGCAGACCACGGCCTCGCTCTACTTCACTAAAAGGAAATATCCAGACACCGATCTAAGTCGTGTCCGCGTACCAGCAAAGATCATCGTCATGAAGGCGCAGGACCCCACCAAGGAAGAAGCCTTGGTCTCGGACATCTCGCGCTACGCCAACAGTCAGAATGCCGTCCGCCAATCAGACCTCTCGGCCAACAAACCCTTCCACATCGAGATTGAGAAACTTTCACGATCGATTTACTGCCCAGATGGTGTCGGACAATGGTTCTACGAGCGAGCTGCTGGAAGCTACAACACGCTGCTTGCACGCGAAGGAAACACGCCGGCCCGCCTCAAATCATTCAAAGAAGCCATCCCTCCGGCACGGCGCGTGACCAAAACCGATCTGGCCAAGTACCTTAACGCCTGGGACCGCAAGCCTGACATCGTAAGCATGGGGTCACAGAAAAATTTCGACCGCTTCATGGCTGCACTCTCTCCAGTTGATGGCCAAGAGGCTCCTCTTCCAACCGTGGCCGACTTCAAAACCATGAT
>RRZT010277420.1_pt1 | contig 11795 bp, 10 predicted proteins | sample 2165551 | NCBI WGS metagenome assembly RRZT01 (sample SAMN10456910, study PRJNA506462) | wastewater metagenome | biome: wastewater; feature: sludge; material: wastewater sludge; isolation source: wastewater sludge with Escherichia coli K12::gfp cells carrying plasmid... | place: USA: Moscow, Idaho... | reverse complement strand
TTCGGCCAGGTCGATCTCGATGCTGCCGTTGGCGCCGACCACCATGCGGTCGACGGCTTTGGGGTTGAGCGGGGACACCCGGGTGCGGTTGACCAGGGGGTGGGGCGTGGGGGTCAGGAGTTCGCGGGACCCCTCGAGGTCCTCATGCAGTTTCTCGCCGGGACGAAGGCCGGTGAACTCGACGTCGATGCTGCGGCCGGACATCGCGATCATCTGGTGGGCGACGTCCAAGATCCGGACGGGTTCGCCCATCTCCAAGATCAACGTGTCGGCGGGTTGGCCCAGGGCCGCGGCCTGCAGCACCAATTGCACGGCCTCTTGGACAGTCATGAAGTAGCGCGTGACGTCGGGGTGGGTGACTGTCACAGGGCCGCCTCGACGGATCTGCTCGGCGAATGCCGTCAACACGGATCCGCGGCTTCCCAGCACGTTGCCGAACCGGACCGACAGGTAGCGGGCACCGGATTCCTCGGCCACCGCGGAGGTGAGACGTTCCGCCACGCGCTTGGTCTCGCCCAGCACGCTGGTGGGGTCGGCGGCCTTGTCGGTGGAGATGTTCACGAAGATCTGGGCGCCGTGGTCGCGGGCAGCGCGCAGCACGTTGTCGGTGCCGATGATGTTGGTCTTCAGGCCCTCTTCGGGGAACCGCTGCAACATGGTCAGGTGCTTCAGGGCCGCGGCGTGGAACACGACCTCGGGGCGGTGCTGTTCGAAGATCTCATCGAGGCGGTTGGAGTCGCGGATGTCGGCCAGCAGTTGCCCTGGATCCTGCAGCAGGCCTCGGCCGTCCAGGGTCAACTGCAGGGCGTGCAGGGCGGACTCGTCGCGGTCGAGCATGAAGAGTTGGGCGGGGGTGAACTGGGCGATCTGGCGGCACAACTCCGAACCGATGGATCCGCCCGCGCCGGTGACCAGAACGCGCTTGCCTCGCAGCAGCTCAGACACCTGGCACATGTCGGTGGAGACGGGGGGACGGCGCAGGAAATCCGACAGTTCCAGGTCGCGCAGATCGTTGATGCCAATGTCCTCGCGCCCGGCGAGCTCAGACAGGGTGGGCAGCGCTTTGGCCTTCACGCCTGCTTCTGCGGCGATCGCCGAGACCCGCTGGATCAAGGCTGCACCCGCTGATGGCGCCGCGATGATGATGCGGTCGATCCGGCGCTCTTCGATCACCCGCGGCAAGTCGTCGATCGTTCCTTCGACGCGGACCGAGCCGGCGCGGAAGTGGCGCTTGCGCGGGTGGTCGTCCACGAAGCAGATGGGGTCGTAGGGGCTGCGTCGGTCGATCAGCAGGCTCTTGACCAGCTGGGTGCCGGCCTCGCCGGCACCGACGATGACGGCTCGGTAGTCGTCGTCGCCGCGCCGCGCCTGATCGCGGTAGAGGCGATAGGCGACGCGCGCGCCCACGATCAGGATCAGCGCCGCCCCGGTTGCCGCCATGGGCAAGCTCAGCGGAACGGGACGCGGTGATTCGAACGCCAGTACTCCGGTGCCGAGTAGGCCGACGAACAGGCACAGCATGGCCAGCAGGATCGACTCGTCCAGGGAACCCACGGCGTTGCGGCCCGAATACAACTTGAGCATCGAGGCCACGGACAGGAACACCGCCGACAGCAGAGCGGCCACCGCCCAGACACCAGCCCAGGGGACCTGATCGAGGTTGCCGTCGAACCGCAGGGCGGCGAACGCGGACAGGGACAGGAACCAGGCGAAGGTGTCGTAGACAGGCAGCAGCCAGCGACGCCGCTCCTGCATCCGAACCCGCATGATCTCCCCACCCGCTAGGCCGGGCCGAGCCTACCGGCGGGGTGGGGATCTTCGGGGCAATTCGGCCGAGTCGGCACTGTGAGGGTCGCGCGGGTCGGGTGGCCGCGACGCAGAGGGGCGGCCAAGGCGGACAGCCCATGAACATCACCGGCATCCGGTTGGGCCGGCGAGGCAATTGCGCCCGCTCTCGTCGAGTTGTCCCACCGTCGGGGGCGATCAGATGTTCCTGCGGAGCGGCGGCGTCCCTACTGGCCACGCAGCGCTACAGGTAGCCTGCTTCCGGTGAACCCACCTGCGGCCCGGATCCTGCTGACCAGTGCGGGATCGGGGGTTGCCCGCTGCGTGCTGGACAGCCTGTCCGGCAGGCGTGCGAACCTGTGGATCGTCGGCGCTGACACGCGCGGCGATGCCCCTGCACTCGCCGAGTGCGACGAGGTCGTGCACCTGCCCGGCACCGATGAACTCGGCTATGTGGCCGCCGTGAGCGCAGCGTGTCAGGACATCGATCTGGTCATCCCAGGGCGTGACCCGGATGTGGCTCTGTTGGCCCCGGCGGCCACAGATCCCTCTTCGCCGGTGCGCATGGCGTGTGCCCCGCCCACGTTGGTGAACATGACGCGTGACAAGTGGGAGACCGCGCGGTGGTGTGCCGCTCAAGGGGTCCCCTTCGCGCCAACTGTGGCGACGGGAGGTCCCGAGTCGGTCAGCCAGGCGAGTCAACTGATCGATGCCCCCGGGTTCCCGCTGATCTGCAAACCGAGGTCCGGGAGCGCGTCAGCTGGCGTAACGGTGGTGCTTGACCGCCAGCAGCTCGCCGCGGCCGCGCAGATGCCGGGGATGATCCTGCAGCCGTTCCTGGATCCACCGTCGGCGGCGGCCTTTCACCTGGATACGCGGGCTGGTCTGCCGCTGTTCTGGGAGGTCCCGTGCCCCGACGAGCCGGCGGTGATGGGAATCATCGGTCCTCGAGGGGAGGTCGGCCCGCATCTGTGCTTCACCGCGACCCACCGCTTGGGACGTAACGAGGATCTGCGTACGTCGCATGACGCCACCCTGGATGAGTTCGCCGAGTGGGTTGTGCCCGCCTTCCGCGATGCCGGGTGGCGGGGGCCGCTGAACCTGCAGGTGCGTCGAGGCACTGATGGATGGCAGATCATCGAAGTGAACCCCCGGTTCACGGGAGGCACGGCCGCACGGCTGCACTTGGGACTGGATGAGGTCGGTTGGGTTCTGAACCGCTGGATGGGTCGGGACGTTGTGCCGGAGTGGGAGCGGCCCGGTGTAGACCGGGTGGAGCGGTACCTGCAGGAGTTTCCGGTACCCGGTGCGGCGCGAGGTCGGCGATCAAGTTCCTTGGACCTCAGCGAGGCGCGAGCTCCCGAGCCGGTCCGTCGCTGACTCGTCTGGTCAAGGGCCGGGTCATCGTGGGGGCACGGGTCGCGCTGGGTTACCGATCACAGTGACACCGGGCGGCACGTCCTTGGTGACCACTGCCCCCATGCCGACGACGGCGCCCTCGCCGATCGTCAACGGTCGATCCGGGGTGCCGTTGCGAATCACCGCACCGGTTCCAATGTAGGCGTGGTCGCCGACGTGGACGTTGCCGTTGCAGCTGACCCGGGGGCCGAATGTCACGTAGTCGCCGATCACGCAGTCATGCCCGACGTAGGAGTAGATGTTCAGCTGGAAGAAGCGCCCGATCCGGATGTTCGACGTGATAGTCGTGAACCCACACAGCAAGGCCCCGGGGCCGATGTCGTTACCGTGGAAGACCTGGGCGTTGGAGTTGCGTATCTCGAGTGGTTCCGCGCCACGCGCCTGCAGCGAGTCGGCCAGCCGCTGCCGGACCCGGGAGTCACCCACGGCGACGTTGAAGTAGTGGTTCTCGCAGGGAAGGGCCATGAACTCCCGCTCCGACAGACACGGGATTCCGTTGACCACGGACTGAGCCGGCTCGCTCTCTACAAAGCACACCGTTGCGGAGGCCTCGCCGACAGTCTGCTGCTGAACCAGGGGCATGACGGCCCGCGCCAGCCCCCCAGCCCCCACGAGCCCGATCGCGCGCGAAGGACTCACGCGCCGGGTCCATCGAGGATCTCCCGCAGTGCCGGGTTCTGCCCGGAGCGGTCCCCCTGCGGGTAGTCGTACCACCCACGACCCGTCTTGCGGCCCAACTCCCCGCGCCCGACCAGGGCCGCCACAGTGCGTGCCGGCCGATCAGCTTCATCCCCGGTCATCTCGAAACGCAGGCTCTTGGCGCGGAAGCCTACGTCGATTCCGGTGAGGTCCATGAGTTCGAAGGGACCCATCTTGTAGCCCAGCGCCCCGCGGCAGGCTTCATCCACATCCACCACCGAAGCCACCCCGCCTTCGACCAAGGCGATTGCCTCGTCGCGGGCGGCGTACAGGATCCGGTTGGCGATGAACCCTGGGACCTCGTGATGCAGCACCACCGGGGTTCGCTCGAGCGATGCCACGAACTCGGTGGCCTGGTCTCGCACCGACTCGGAGGTGGCGGGCCCTGCGATGACCTCCACGCATTCCATTGCGGCAACGGGGTTGAAGAAGTGCAGGTTAAGGAATCGATCGGGGCGCCCGGATGACTCTGCCAGTAGCGACGGCACGAGCGTGGAGGAGTTGCTCGCTACCACGGTGCCAGCCGGCAGTTGCTGCCCGAGGTCAGCCAGCAGTGCCCGCTTGGCCGCGAGGTCCTCCGTGATCGATTCGATCAGCAGGTCCGGCTCCGCGCCGGATGGAAGCCCGCCTGTGACCGTGAGTCGGTCGGACGCTTCGTCGGCGCTCCGCTGCTCGATACGGCCGCGCGCGACGCTGCGCGAGAGCAGTGCCACGACGTCGGCTCGGGCCGGTTCAGGATCCGAGCCGGGGCGTGTCACCAGGGTGACCGCGCGACCGCTCAGCGCCAAGAAGGCCGCGAGTTGAACACCCATGGTGCCTGCGCCGACGACGGCCACCGAGGGGAAGGGTTCTGCGGTCACGCCCGCTCCAACAGCAGGGCGACTCCCTGCCCGACACCGACGCAAACGGTCACCAGCGCGCGCTGCAGACGCTCTTTGTCCAGGCGTTGCGCGGCAGTCAGCGCGACGCGGGTTCCGCTGGCGCCCAGTGGATGGCCGAGCGCGATGGCGCCGCCTCCGGGATTGACGTGGTCGGCGTCGTCGGGAAGGCCCAGCGACCGCGTCACCGCAAGTGTCTGCGCGGCGAATGCTTCGTTGATCTCGATCAGGTCGATGTCGGCGAGCTTCAGGCCGGTCTTGCTCAGCACCTTGTCGACTGCGCCGACTGGTCCGACCCCCATGACTCGGGGCGGGACGCCGATCGAGCCGCTCGCCGCGATCCGGGCCAGCGGCTTCAAGTGGTAGCGATCTACCGCCCGCTGCGACGCGATCAAGGTGATTGCGGCACCGTCGTTGATTCCGGATGAGTTGCCAGCAGTGACGCTGCCGTCGGGAATCAGGGGGGCCAATGTCGCGAGCCGATCCCGATCGGTGACCCGCGGGTGCTCGTCCCTGGCGACCGATCCGTTCTTCGTCTGGACCGGCAGGATTTCCCGATCGAAAGTCCCGGCTGCTATCGCTGCCTGGGCGCGTTGCTGGGAACGCAACGCGAAGGAATCCTGCTCGTCCCGCCCGATGTTCATCTCGTCGGCCAGGATCTGCGCGGTCTCCACCAGCGAATGGGTGCCGTGGGTATCGCGCATCCGGGGGTTCACCAGGCGCCACCCGATCGTGGTGTCGACTGCCTCGATTGAACGAGACCAAGGCTCGGCCTGCTTGGGCAGTACATACGGCGCCCGGGTCATGTTCTCGACGCCGCCAGCCAGCACCAGGTCGGCATCGCCGCATTGGATTGCCCGAGCCCCCAGCACGATCGCGTCCAAACCTGAGGCACACAGGCGGTTGACGGTCAGGGCGGGGACATGGACAGGGAGCCCCGACAGCAGGCCCGCCATACGGGCGATGTTGCGGTTGTCCTCGCCCGCCTGGTTGGCACATCCGATGACGATCTCGTCAGTCAGGTCCCACGGGATGTCGGGGTGAAGCGCGGTGAAGTCCCGGATCAGGTCGGCGAGTAGGTCGTCGGGACGTTCCCCGGCCAGCGCACCCCGGAACCGTCCGAAGGGGGTACGACGGCCATCGACCAGATAGGCCGTTTCCATTCATCGCTCCCTCAGTCGAGTTCTGGCGAGCCTAACCGCGGGTCGCGGTGTCCTTGCCGAAGACACGGAAGTGACCGCATCTCACTTGATCGATACCGATGGTTGGTCGTAGTCACCTTCAGGCGCGCGCGTGCTCACGTAGTATCGCGGCCATGGTGGGGATCCCAGAGGCGGCGTTTACTGCGCCGCTCACCGTCGAATCGCCTCTCGATCTGCGTGACAACACGCTTGAGTCCCCTCGCGTCTACCTGTCCCCACCTGATGTCGGCGAGCGCGAGGTCGAACTCGTGACCGCCGCCCTGCGCTCGGGTTGGGTGGCGCCGGTCGGTCCGGATCTGGCCGAGTTCGAGCACGCGATCGGTGAGTTCAGCGGGGTCGGCCACGCTGTGGCCTTGTCTTCTGGCACGGCAGCAATCCACCTGGGCCTCAAGGCCTTGGGCGTGCAGCCCGGCGACGAGGTGGTGGTTCCTACGCTGACGTTCGGAGCCACTGCGTTCGCGGTCGTCCACGCAGGCGCCACACCGGTGTTTCTGGACTGCGAAGAGACCACGTGGAACCTCGACCCCACACTGTTGAGCTCGTTCCTGGCGGAAAGAGATCGCCTCGGGACGTTGCCGGCGGCGATCATCACCGTGGATCTGTTCGGGCGGATGTGTGACTACACAGCGATCACGGCGATCGCCGACGCCTACGGGATTCCGGTCCTGGAGGACGCGGCCGAAGCGCTGGGTTCCACCCAAGGAGACCGCGCAGCCGGATCGTTCGGGCAGGTCGGGGTGTTCTCGTTCAACGGCAACAAGATCATGACCACGTCCGGTGGCGGGATGCTCGTGACCGATGACGAGTCCATCGCGGACAAGGTGCGTTTCTGGTCGACCCAGTCCCGCGAGGACTTCCCCTGGTATGAACACAACGAGATCGGCTTCAACTACCGGATGAGCAACATCCTGGCCGCGCTCGGCCGGGGTCAGTTGGAGCGATTGCCGCAGATCATCGAACGTCGCCGCGAGATCAACAAGCAGTACCGGGAGTTGTTGGCCGAGGTACCTGGCGTCGAGGTGTTGGGTGACGACCCGTGGGGCCGCAGCAACATGTGGCTGACCACGATCAGGTTCCGGCGCCCATACGGCGCCGAGTCGGCGGTCCGAGTGCGCGAGTCCCTCGAGTCGCACAACATCGAATCGCGTCCCGCGTGGAAACCGATGCATCAGCAGCCGGTCTTCGCGGATGCCGAGTCTCATCTGACGGGTGCGGCTGATCGTATCTTCGCGGATGGGCTGTGTCTGCCGTCGGGAGCCGCGATGTCCGATTCCCAGGTTGAGTCCGTCGGCATGGTGATCCGGGCCGCGGGGCTTGACGTGAATCGGGGCTGGGGCGAGTAAGCGTTCGACTCGAACGTCAGCTCTTGCCCATCGCGCCTCCCCGGGAGGTCACGGTAGCGCGTGCCCAGACGCAGCGAACGGATTCCGGTCATGCGCTGTTGTTATCGGATTCCCAGTCGCCGTTGGTGGCGATTGGCGAGATCTCGTGCATGCGGCCAACTCACGAAGTCCCCAGCCAAGCCGCGGCCCTCGCTGACCTGCCAATGGGTCTTGTCCCAGTTGTCGTTGACTTCAATCAGTTCGGGGCCGTATCGGCCGATCGCTACGTCCCAACCCGCAGTTCCCAATGCCGGACACATGCGTGAGGCCCGTGACACCAACTCGAGGACTCCGTCCCAATAGGGCACAACGAAGCTCTTCAGCCGCACGGCCAGGCGGGAGTCACTCGCGAGTTCCCTGTCGAACGGGTTCTTGAATACGGGGCGATTTGTGGGCCTTCCCGAATCGGGCCCCAGCGCGACGGAAACACCGCCAGCGTCAAAGTTGTCGATGGGCTCTCCCGCCCAGAGTCGCAATATCGTTGCCACGATGACTGTTCCGCCGCGCTGGTCCTGCCGGGTGATTACCCGCACTGTGTTGACGCATTCAGGCGCCAAGGACGCCATGTCGGGATGCTGGTCGAAGAACTCCTCGACTAGGGTCTCGCCGGAGGCGACTGCCTCGCCCACGATGTCCGCCGGCGTTTGACCCTCCGGGTCCTAGCTATGGCCGGAGCGGACCTTGACGACGCGAACGTCCCGGCCCGCCACTCCCCGAGGTCGTTTCAGGACGATGCGGCTGCACTGGGTCGCCTCACACCAGGCGAGGAATGCTTGCGTGTCCCGCGGGAGGTGGAACCACCGTCGGTGAACGAATGGAGAGAACTTGTGCAGTGACTCCACTTTGTTCTGTGCCAAACGACGCGCCTCGGGTGAGTTCATACGCACCTGAAAGCGGTGCAACTGAAGACTAGACACGTACTGAGACCGCTCTGCGTCGTTCAGGGAGAAAAACTGGAAATAAAAGTAGTCCATCGGGGCCGTATCGTGGCGGAGGAAGGACCCTAGGACATCAGCCGCGACGATCCGCCTGCTGAGGCCGTTTCGGGTTTCCGCCATCTGCATGTAGGAGAGGAACCGTCCCCGACGGATGCTACGAATCGCCCACGGAGGATATAGAACTCGGTCCACGCGACGGTTCATCTAGGCTGGCGAATCGTTCGCGCGGGAACACCGACCACCGTCGTGCCTGGGTCGACGTCGCGTGTGACGACCGCCCCAGCTCCCACCGCCGAACCCTTTCCGACTGTCCCGACACCTGTCATTACCGTTGCCGCCATTCCGAGTCTGACGTCTGATTCGACCGTCACTGCTGAACCCACTCGGGAGCCCATGGCGATGTGGCAGAACTCCCCGATCCGCGCGTTGTGGGAGATCATGGCACCGGGGCTCACGAATGTGCAGTCCCCGACATGCGCGTTGCTCCAAATCAGAGCCCCGGAGTGTACTAGGCATCCAACCCCGAGTTCCGCGGACTCTGAGACATCGGCCGTGGGGTGGACCAGCGTCGCCAAGGAGAATCTGGAGTTCTTGGCCCATCGCGCGGCACCCCGTCGCGCAGAGGCTTCTCCGACCGCGAGAGCCAACGCCCAAGGTCGCGCTTGATCGGGTACCTCGGCACGACGCCACACCGGGAGCCCCATATTTGGGGACTCGGCCTGGTCGTCCACATACCCACGCACCCGATGGCCGGCCGCCTGTGCCAACTCGACCACCGTCGAGCGGTAGGTTCCGGCGGCGAAAACGATGATGTCGATCATTCCGACCCGTCGGGGGCAGGCAAGGCGTTAGCTCTGCCGGTTTTGCCAGTGGGCCGCGAAAGGATGGGCACGGTCGATGGTAGGACGGTTTTGGATCATGAGTTGCCCGACATCGCCGTATGATCGCGAGGCATGGCGAGAACTGACGTTGGTGGTACAAGCACATGAGCCTCTATCGCCGCGGAGGTAAGCGGGCATTCGACCTCGTTGTTGCTGGCCCGCTCCTCTTGATCAGCCTCCCCGTCCTGGCCGTGGTTGCCGTCGTCGTGCGCCTTAAGTTGGGCGCCCCCGTGCTTTTCCGTCAGACTCGCCCGGGCCGGGAGGGGAGACCCTTCCAGATCGTGAAGTTTCGGACCATGACGGAGGCGATGGATCAGCAAGGTCGACTGTTGCCGGATGCAGATCGGCTGACCCGTTTCGGAGCCTTCCTCCGTTCGACCAGTGCGGACGAGATCCCGGAGTTGTGGAACGTCTTCCGTGGCGATATGAGCCTGGTCGGCCCGAGGCCTCTGAGGATGGCCTATCTGGATCGGTATACGCGTGAGCAGGCTCGCCGGCATGAGGTGAGGACTGGAATCACGGGTTGGGCTCAGGTGAATGGCCGCAACAACGCGCCGTGGGCCGAGCGGTTGGCCATGGACGTCTGGTACGTGGACAACTACTCAATGAGCATGGACATGAAGATCCTCCTCCGGACCGCAGGGTCGGTGTTGAAGCGGTCGGACATCTCCGAGGACGGGCACGTCACCGCCCAGGAGTTCTTGGGTTCGGAGTCCACCGCATGACACCGCTGGTGATCATCGGGGCAGGTGGTTTCGGGAGGGAATGTCACGACATCGTCGTTGCCATGAACGCGGTGACCCAGACATGGGACTTCCTTGGTTTCATCGACGACAGCGAACCGGACGCGGCCCTGTTGGCTCGCCGTGGAGCACGCTGGCTGGGGGGCGCCACAGAACTGCCTCGGATGTCGGGGGTGGCCTTCGTGGTGGGAATCGGCGATCCGACTGCAAGGAGAGGGTTGGCGCGCGCCGCCAGTGATGCGGGTTTGACAGCAGCCACGCTCATCCACCCATCCGCGACGCTCGGACTGGACGTCGAGGTCTCCCCAGGGACGGTCATCTGCAGTCATGCCAGTCTGACGACAAATATCCGCATTGGGGGCCACGCACAACTGGATCAGAACGTGGCTGTGGGCCATGACGTCAGTGTTGGGGCCTTCGCGCGGGTCAACCCGGGTGCCACGATCTCGGGGGCGGTCGCGTTGGGGGACGGGGTTGTCGTTGGCACCAATGCGGCGGTGATCCAAGGCATCTCGATCGGTCCGGGAGCGATTGTGGGAGCCGGTGCCGTCGTTCTCCACGACGTCCCGGGAGGTATCACGGTCGCGGGAGTCCCGGCTAGTCGGATCAATGGTGCGCCGGTGTGGGAGTAGCACCCGTCTCCCCTACCCGTTGGGCTTGCGGGGCTACCTGTGAAGGCAAGGCCTCAGCGCTGGAGGGCTGAGGCTGAGGCTCTCTCGGTCTTGTGACGGTTCCGGGCCCTACTTGATGAGTCTGACGACCATACGGTGGTTGGCGGGTTAGGGTGTCGGGTACTTCAAGAGTGGCCTGAGGGGCGCTCTTGTCGTTCCCGGCGGTGTCCCAGTCGTTGGTAATGCTCGGGGAGGTGTTCGGTGGAGACTGTGGCTCAGCCTGGGGGGGATAAGGCGGCACCGTCGAAGTTGCTCCAGGTTACTGGCCTCCTCTACATCGTCAGCACACCCCTCGACGTCGTCGAGTTGCCGTTGGCCACCCCCGCGACGCTGACCGGTGGGCTCTTCCTCTTCCTGTGCTTGTTGGCGTGGGTGAGGGGCGGCATCGCAGTTCCGCGGGCCCCTCTGCTCCTGGGTCTGCTCGCTGCTCTCGTGGCTTGGTCGTTCTGCACCACCCTGTGGAGTGTTGCCCCCGCATCTTCAATCGGTCAATCGTCGACTACCTTGCTCTTGGCCGTATCTGCGGTAGCCATTTCAGGCGTCTTCACGGGGAGTCTCACCCCCCCGGCGACTGCCCTGGCCTTGGGCGCCACGGTGTCAGGTGTCGCCGCGATGGTCAGCGGGCGCGAGTGGATTCAGAACGGGACCCGATCCGTTCAGCTGGAACAAGTGACATTCCTGGGTGTCGACCAGAACATCCTGGCGTTTCACCTCTCATTGGGGCTGGCGGCTGCCGCCTTTCTGATTCTCCGTTCACAGAGTGCGCGACTTCGCCTGGTCGCCCTGGCGATGGCGGCGACACTCTCCGCGTCTCTGATCATGGTCGGTTCGCGGACCGGGGTGGGAACTCTTCTCGGCATCGGGGTGCTGGTCGTCGTGATGTCGGCGACCTCGCTCAAGCGGGCAGGCATAGCGCTTGTGGCGCTATCTGTTACCTCGGCCGTGATGATGCTAATCAGCGGGGCGGGCCTGGTGCCGTCGCGCGTGGTGGAGTGGATCCAGAATCCCATTGCGATGGACGGTCGCTCTGCGATCGTGGACTCCTACCTGGTCACCTGGTCAGAGTGGGCAATCAAGGGGATCGGGGCCGGGAGCGACGCCTACTATCTTCAACTGACTACGGGGTGGTGGTTCAAGAATGCTCACAGTGCGTTCTGGAAGCCCTGGATAGAACTCGGGATCGTCGGCTTGCTTCTT
>RRZT011013438.1_pt1 | contig 11801 bp, 10 predicted proteins | sample 2165551 | NCBI WGS metagenome assembly RRZT01 (sample SAMN10456910, study PRJNA506462) | wastewater metagenome | biome: wastewater; feature: sludge; material: wastewater sludge; isolation source: wastewater sludge with Escherichia coli K12::gfp cells carrying plasmid... | place: USA: Moscow, Idaho... | reverse complement strand
GCGACGATCGTCAGCATCGTCTGCGACCGCGGCGACCGCTATTTGTCGACCGGCGTGTTCCCGGCCTGATATGCATCCCGTCCTCGTCTTCGATATTGAAACCATCCCGGACGTGCCGGGGCTGCGCCGCCTGCACGATCTTTCGCCGGAACTGTCCGACGCCGAAGTCGCGGAACTCGCCTTCCAGCAGCGGCGTGCGCAGAATGGCACCGACTTCCTGCCGCACCATCTGCAGCGCGTCGCTGTGATTTCCTGCGCGCTGCGTGCCGGCAAGGATCTGCGCGTCTGGTCGCTGGCCGAGCCCGAGCAGGGCGAAGCGGAGATCATCCAGCGCTTCTTCGACGGCATCGAGAAGTTCACACCGCAGGTCGTTTCCTGGAACGGCGGCGGCTTCGACCTGCCGGTGCTGCACTACCGCGGCCTGATCCACGGCGTCGTCGCGTCGCGTTATTGGGATCTCGGCGACGGCGACTATGCGGACAGTCGCGACTTCAAGTGGAACAACTACATCAGCCGCTACCACACGCGTCATTTGGACCTGATGGACCTGCTGGCGATGTACCAGCCGCGCGCCAATGCGCCGCTCGACGACCTGGCCAAGCTGATCGGTTTTCCCGGCAAGCTCGGCATGGACGGCAGCAAGGTCTGGGAAGCGTGGCAGAACGGTGAGATCGCCGGAATCCGCGACTATTGCGAAACCGACGTGATGAACACCTACCTCGTGTCGCTGCGCTTCCGGTTGATGCGCGGCGAACTGTCGCGCAGCGAATACGACGCCGAGATTGACTTCGTGCGCAGCGAGTTGGCGCGGCTGGATAAACCGCACTGGCACGAGTTTCTGGCCGCCTGGACAGGCGTCTAGGACGCAGTTGCTGCCTTCTGCGGAATAGGGTTCGGGGCGCCTGACGAGCGCCCCGAACGCTTGATGATCAGTTGCAGAGTCCCGCGCCCGGTGAGGCGTGGCAGACGTAAATCGACGCTTCGAGTCCGCTTTCCGCCTTGTATTGTGCCGTCACCGCTTGCCGGACCTTGTCGACGAGGTCGTGCGGAACCAGCGCCACGACGCAGCCGCCGAAGCCGCCGCCCGTCATGCGCACGCCGCCGGCGTCGCCGATGGTTTCCTTGACGATGCGCACGAGCGCATCGACCGGCGGCACGGTGATTTCAAAGTCGTCGCGCATCGAGGCGTGCGAGTCGGCCATCAACTGCCCGATCTTCGCCAGGTCGCCGGCGTTGAGCGTGGCGGCGAGATCGATCGCGCGCTGGCTGTCGGTGATGACGTGGCGCGCGCGGCGGGCGACCACCGGATCGAGTCCCCCACACTTTGCTTCGAAGGTGGCGAGATCGACGTCGCGCAAGGCCTTGACGCCGAAGAAGCGCGCGGCTTCCTCGCACTGCTCGCGGCGCGTGTTGTACTCGCTGCCGACGAGGCCGCGCTTCACGTTCGAGTTGATGATCACGACCTCCAGGTCGGCCGGCATCGAGAAAGACTGGGTTTCGAGGCTCCGGCAATCGATCAGCAGCGCGTGGCCGGCCTTGCCTTGCGCCGAGATCAGCTGGTCCATGATGCCGCAATTGCAGCCGACGAACAGGTTCTCGGCGCGCTGGCCGATCTGCGCAATTTCGGTCGGGCTGATCGCGAGGTCGAACAGCGACTTGAAGAATTGCCCGGTCGCCACTTCGAGCGAGGCCGAAGAACTCAGCCCGGCGCCTTGCGGGACGTTGCCGCTGATGACGAGGTTGGCACCGCCCAGCCGATGTCCGGCTTCGAGCAGGTGCTTGGTGACGCCGCGCACGTAGTTCGCCCAGAGCAGGTTCTTGCGTGGCTGGATCGGCTTGCCGAGGTCGAATTCATCTTCCTCTCCGTCGTAGTCGACCGCGATGACGCGCACGCGGTCGTCGTTACGCCGCGAGCCGGTGATCACGGTGTGATAGTCGATCGCGCACGGCAGGACAAAACCGCCGTTATAGTCGGTGTGCTCGCCGATCAGGTTGACCCGGCCCGGTGCCTGGACCGACAGCGTCGGCTGGCTGGCGAACGCGGAGATAAAGGTTTGCGTGGTTTTCTGCAGTGGAAGCATGGAAGTTTCCGTCCCGGATTTTCAGATTTCGTTGAAGTGCACGTCGCTCACCGCGCGCAGGCGATCGGCGGCTTGCTCGGGGGTCAGGTCGCGCTGCGATTCGGCCAACATCTCGTAACCGACCATGAATTTGCGCACGGTCGCCGAGCGCAGCAGGGGCGGGTAGAAGTGCGCGTGCAGTTGCCAGTGTTCCTGGTCGCCCTCACTGAACGGCGCGCCGTGCCAGCCCATCGAGTAGGGGAAGGAGCACGTGAACAGGTTGTCGTAGCGGCTCGTCAGTTTCTTCAGCGCGATTGCCAGATCCTTGCGTTGCGCTTCACTGAGGTCGGGTAGCCGCGCGACACGCGCCTTCGGCATCAACAAGGTTTCGAACGGCCAAGCCGCCCAATAGGGGACGACGGCGAGCCAGTGCGCGGTTTCGACCACGACGCGCTCACCGCCGGCTTCCTGCGTCGCGTAGTCGAGCAGCAGTGGGCGGCCGTGTGCTTCGAAGTAAGCGCGCTGATGCTTGTCCTCGGTCGCGGCCTCGTTGGGCAGGAAGCTGTTGGCCCAGATCTGGCCGTGCGGATGCGGCATCGAGCAGCCCATCATCGCGCCCTTGTTTTCGAAGACCTGCACCCACGGATATTTGGCGCCGAGTTCGGCCGTCTGTTCGCTCCAGGTGTCGATCACCTTTTCGATGGCCGCCGGCGAAAGCTCGGGAAGACTCTTGCTGTGGTCGGGCGAAAAGCACACGACACGGCTCGTGCCGCGCGCGCTTCCATTCTGGAACAGCGGATTCGCCGAGGCCGGCGCGTCGGGCGCGTCAACGGTCAGCGCGGCGAAATCGTTGGTGAATACGAAGGTATCCGTGTACTCCGGATTCTGCTCGCCGGTGACGCGCTTGTTGCCGGTGCAGAGATAGCACTCCGGATCATGTGCCGGCCGAGCCGAGCGGTCCGGCGTTTCCTGCTGACCCTGCCACGGGCGCTTGGCTCGATGCGGCGAGACCAGCACCCAGTTTCCGGTCAGCGGGTTCTGGCGACGATGCGGATGATCAGTTGGGTCAAACATGTCGGGTCCTTATTTGACGTTGGGTTGAGAGTTCGCCAGCTGGTGGCGGGCGATGAAGCGGCTAATTGGCGAATTATATCAAAACAAACTAAAAAAGCTGATATATAAAAACTTTAGTCGTTTTTGTCCATGTTTGAAGCCTTCTCCGAGAGCGAGGTGGTTGGCCGTCATATCGGTTGGCAGTACGCCGCGTGTGCCGGTCTGCAACTATCGAAGGTGGGGCTCCTTCCACTTGGTGCATTCGCCATCGTACTTCAGATCGGCTCATAAAATCCATCTAAATCATGCGGTTATTCCTCGTGTCGGGTACATTCCGCTATCGCCCGAAAGCGATCCCGACCAGCCGATCGTGGAGCGTCGGGGGCCGTCACTGGCCGCGGCCGAGCGATGATCCCGTATCTGGACCTCTTTGCTCTATATGTATCAGTCAAACTCACTCGATATCAACTGCTCGGAAAGTTGCTGTTCAAGGTAGCTCAACAATCCATATGTTGGGCAGACAGTTCCTTACGGACAGGTGTCGAGGGGGCTATTATCATTTTCAGGTTTGACGAATTGCCGGGGGCTGGTCTTATTTAGGCGATAACAAGAGTGCGCATTCGTATCGCGGGTCGGGTTCTTCCAATGTGCTGATGTGTAAGGTCTTTTCTGAATGTGTTCCGGATGAGGCGCGTTTGGGTGCCTGTTCCGGGCAGCTTTTTTTGCCATGGCGTGTATGCTGCCGGCTTTGCGGTTTGCATTTTTTGGCTGATTCCTCCGGATTATCCATGTCCAAGTGTTTGGCGTGGAAAGTGCAAAAAATGGTTTTTGAATAAACAAACTAAAATAGTTGACGAAAAATAACTGTACTTGTACCGTTGTTTTAAGCATTGATCTTGAATTGCTCGCAAGCGGTGTCAACGGATTTAAAGCGAGTGATTGCGGATTGGTGTAGCAGGACTGGTAGGTCTCGTCTGACATCCAGCTTGTTTTCGTGTGTGGGGGCGCTGGGTGCGGTCGGTCTGAACAGTGCAATTGCCTGAACGCGTGCCGTGCGGCTGATATCTGGGATTGGCCAACGGTGTTCGTCGGGAAAGTCCTCCTCGGGGAGGTGACTTGGGGCCGCCAATTCATGGTTGGTCTTGTTATCGAATAGGAGATACAACAATGCTGAAGTCAAGAAGAAATCTGCTGTCCGCTCTGGTTGTCGGTGTTCTCGCCGGTGCCGTTGCCATGCCGACCTTTGCCGCTGACAAGAAAATCACGCTGGGTTTTGCCCAGGTCGGTGCCGAAAGCGAATGGCGTACCGCCAACACAGTCTCGATCAAGGAAGCCGCCAAGGAAGCCGGGATCGACCTCAAGTTCTCCGACGCACAACAGAAGCAGGAAAACCAGATCAAGGCCATCCGCAGCTACATCGCGCAAAAGGTTAACGTCATCGCCTTCGCGCCGGTCGTGACTACCGGTTGGGACACCGTTCTCAAGGAAGCCAAGGCTGCCAAGATCCCGGTCATCCTGACCGACCGCAATATCGAAACCAAGGATCCGTCGCTCTACGTCACGATGATCGGTTCCGACTTCGCCGAAGAAGGCCAGAAAGCTGCACAGTGGCTGCTTGACAACTACAAGAAGCCCGGTGATGTGAACATCGTCGAACTGCAGGGTACCGTCGGTTCGGCGCCGGCCATCGACCGCAAGAAGGGCTTTGAGGAAGTCATCAAGAGCGATCCGCGCTTCAAGATCACGCGTTCGCAAACGGGCGACTTTACCCGCGCCAAGGGTAAGGAAGTCATGGAAGCCTTCCTGAAGACCGACAAGAACATCCAGGTCCTCTACGCACACAACGACGACATGGCGATTGGCGCCATCCAGGCGATCGAAGCCGCCGGCCTCAAGCCCGGTCAGGACATCATCATCATTTCGGTCGATGCCGTGAAGGGCGCGTTCGAAGCGATGATGGCCGGCAAGCTCAACGTCACGGTCGAATGCAACCCGCAACTCGGTCCGCAACTGATGACCGCGGTCAAGGAAGTGCTGGCAGGCAAGGAACAGCCGAAGTGGGTCAAGACCAAGGAAGGCGTGTTCCCGATGGAAACGGCGGCCAAGGAATTCCCGAACCGCAAGTACTGAGCATCGCAGCGTCTGGTTCGGTGGCGACGGTGGATTTCCTCCTCGTGACCGATCCGGAAGACTGATCATTCGGCCGGGCAAGACCGCGTCGCCACAGCGTCGTCGTCTTGCCCGTGCCTTGTCCGGTACAGTGTTTCAGTACAAATAGAACAAAGAGGAGTCAATAACCATGGCGAAAGAGCCAATCCTCGAGATGCAAGGCATCCACAAGCGGTTTCCGGGTGTCGTTGCGCTCAAGAACGTCGGAATCCGACTCTTTCCGGGTGAAGTGCATGCCCTGATGGGGCAGAACGGGGCGGGAAAGTCCACGCTGATCAAGGTACTGACCGGCGTTGAAACGCCGGATGGCGGTGATATCCGCCTTGGCGGCAAGAAGATTCAGGCCGGGTCGGTGTTGGAGGCACAGGATCTCGGTATCAGTACGGTGTATCAGGAAGTCAATCTCTGCCCGAATCTGTCGGTGGCAGAAAACATCTTCATCGGGCGTTTCCCGATGCGCGGCCCGGTCATCGACTGGGCGGCGATGCATGAACGCGCACGGGTTGCGCTCAAGGCGCTCAACATCACGGTCGACGTGACGCTGCCGCTCTCGAGCTATCCGGTAGCCATCCAGCAGATGGTGGCGATCGCGCGAGCACTTGGCAACGAAGGGCAAGTTCTCATCCTCGACGAGCCGACGTCCAGTCTGGACGAAGACGAGGTCGGCCGCTTGTTCGACGCGCTGCGTCAGCTCAAGGCCAAGGGCATTGCGATCCTCTTCGTGACCCACTTCCTCGATCAAACCTACGCAATCTCCGATCGCATTACGGTCTTGCGTAACGGCGAGCTGGAGGGCGAGTACATGGCGGCCGACCTGCCGCGCCTGCAACTGATCAACAAGATGGTCGGTCGCGAGATCGACGAGAGCGCCTATGCCCGACAAAGTGGCGCGGCCGGCGCGGAGACGGGCGGCCAGCGCGCGTTCCTCAGCGCCAAGGGGCTTGGGCGTGCTGGCGCCATCCGGCCGATGGATCTCGAGATGCGTAGCGGCAAGGCTCTCGGCTTGGGCGGATTGCTCGGTTCGGGGCGCACGGAAACGGCGCGCATGCTGTTCGGCATCGATCCGTCGGACAGCGGAACGCTCGAAGTCGAGGGACGTCAGGTCAGGATCGGTTCGCCGCAGAAGGCCATGATGAACGGGCTCGGGTTCTGCCCGGAGGATCGCAAGACCGAAGGCATCGTCGCCGATCTCTCGATCCGCGAAAACATCATTCTGGCCTTGCAAGCCAAGCGGGGCATCTTCCGTTATCTGAGCAAGAAGCGCCAAAGCGCCATCGCCGACGAGTACATCAAGCAGCTCGGCATCAAGGTCTCCGACGCCGAGAGCCCGATCAGTCAGCTTTCCGGCGGCAACCAGCAGAAGGCGATGCTGGCCCGCTGGATCGCGACGGAGCCGAAGATGCTGATTCTCGACGAGCCGACGCGCGGCATCGACGTCGCGGCCAAGCTGGAGATCATGGATCTCGTCAAGGAACAGTGCCGCAAGGGGCTGGCGATTCTTTTCATTTCGTCGGAAATGCCGGAAGTCCTGCGCGTCAGCGACACGATCGCCGTGCTGCGCGATCGCCAGAAGATCGGAGAAATCTCTGGCGACGAGGCGGATGAACAAAAGGTATTTCGCATGATTGCAGGGGTGGAGTCATGAGTATTCAGGGTATTACCAAGAGCCGGCTGTTCTGGCCGCTCGTTGCGCTGTTCCTGCTGGTCATGGTGAATTTCTGGTTCAATCCGGACTTCTTCTCGATCCGCATCGTGAAGGGCGGTTTGTACGGCAGTGTGATCGACATCATTAACCGTGCCGCACCGGTGATGTTGATCGCGATGGGCATGACGCTGGTGATCGCAACGCGCGGCATCGACATTTCGGTCGGCGCCACGGTAGCGATCAGCGGGGCGATTGCCGCCGCACTGATCGGTGGCTCGCTCGAGATCAAGGACGGTGTGCAGACCTACGTTTCACAAACACCGATGCCGCTGGCCATCCTCGCGGCGCTTGGCGTCGGTTTGCTGTGCGGGCTGTGGAACGGCTTCCTCGTCGCCGGGATCGGGATGCAGCCGATCATTGCGACGCTGATCCTGATGGTGGCAGGGCGTGGCATTGCGCAACTGATCACCGGCGGCCAGATCGTCACCATCTACTACGAACCGTTCTTCTTCTTCGGCAATGGCTTCTTCCTCGGCATTCCGTTTGCCATCTACCTGGTCGCTGCCGTCGCCGCCGTGCTGTTGTTGCTGGTGCACAAGACCGCGCTCGGCCTGTTCATCCAGGCAGTCGGCTTGAATCCGACCGCAGCCCGTTTCTCGGGAATCAGCGCGCGTGCATTGATCTTCTGGGTCTACGGCTTCTGCGGGGTGACGGCGGCCGTTGCCGGCGTGATCGTCGCGTCGAACGTGAAGAGCGCCGACGGCAACAACGCCGGCTTGATGATGGAGCTCGATGCCATTCTGGCCGTCGCCCTGGGTGGAACCTTGCTCGACGGCGGACGTTTCAGCCTCGTCGGAACGCTGATCGGCGCACTGATCCTGCAGACGCTCTCCTACGCCATCTACTCGCTCGGCGTTCCGCCGGAAATCAACCTGGTCGTCAAGGCCATCGTCGTGTTCGTCGTCTGTCTGATCCAGTCGGAGGCTTTGCGCAAAATGCTCTTCCAGCGTCGGGCCCACGTGGAGGGCCAGCCATGAACTTCTCCCGCTTTGTCAACCCGCGCAGCCTGCCGCTGGTCATCACCTCGATGCTCTTCGCGCTGCTGTACGGCTTCGGCGCGCTGAGCTACGACGCCTTCCTGTCGCCGCAGGTGTTCGTCAATCTGTTGATTGACAACGGATTCCTGCTGGTCGTCGCGGTCGGCATGACCTTTGTGATCATCTCCGGCGGCATCGACCTGTCGGTCGGATCGATTGTCGCGCTGACCACCATGATCTCGGCGACGCTGGCGCAGAAGTACGGCTGGACGTTCTGGCAGATCCTGCCGCTGGTGCTGGCGATCGGCTGCCTGTTCGGTCTGTTCATGGGCGTGCTGATCCAGATCTTCAAGTTGCAGGCCTTCATCGTCACGCTGGGCGGGATGTTTCTGGCGCGCGGACTGTGCTATGTGATCAGCATCGACTCGATCTCGATCACCGAACCGAGCTTCACTGTTCTCTCCGAGTACCGGATGGTGCTCGGCGAAGAGACGTTCATCTCGGCTGGCGCGCTGGTGGCTGTCGTCATCCTGCTGATCGGGATCTACATCGCGCACTTCACGCGTTTCGGTCGCACGGTGTATGCGATCGGCGGCAATGAGCGCTCGGCGATGCTGATGGGTCTGCCGGTCGGGCGCACGAAGATCATGGTCTATGTGCTGAGCGGCTTCTGCTCGGCGCTCGGCGGCGTGCTGGTGACGCTCTACATGCTCTCGGGCTACGGCCTGCACGCGCTGGGTTTCGAGATGGACGCGATCGCAGCGGCCGTGATCGGTGGCACGCTGCTCACCGGCGGTGTGGGTTACCTCGCCGGCACGCTCGTCGGCGTCCTGATCCTCGGCGTGATCCAGACGCTGATTGCTTTTGACGGCGAACTGAGCTCATGGTGGACACGCATCGGCATCGGCGCGCTGCTCTTCGTCTTCTGCCTGTTGCAACGGATGCTGGAGCGGAGCAGCAAGAAGATCCAGGCCAAGAGCTGAAACGAATCTCCTTGTTCGGCGGCGTTGATCCAGATGCCGCCGAGGTTGGTCCGGGCACCTTCGCGGTGCCCGTTTTTTTACTTCAGTGCATACGGGCGCTCACCGTCGCGGAACTCGTAGTGCGTGCGCATGACGAGATCCTGATTGTAATTGCCGAAGCGCTTGCCAAAGAGGTTGATGCCGCCCACGTTGCGCGCGTCCTCCTTGACTTCGAGGCGCATGCAGATGTGCGGGTTAGCTTCCAGGTTGATGTTGTCGAGGCTGACTTCCGAGATTTTTTCACCATCGACGTAGGTGCCGTCCATGGTGATGCGCCAGCGCTTGAGCACGCCGTACTGAGTCTGCTCGATCGGCCACCATTCCGGGGTCAGCCGCCCGCGCACGCCGCCGAAGTCGCCCTGGCTCGTCCAGATGCCGGTCTCGACGCCATTGACGCTGAGCGTGATGTCCGATGGCCAGTCGAGGTCGTACTCGGGCGCCTCGGAGCAGATTTCCATCGAGAACTGCAGTTCGGTTGCCTGCGAGCCGTAGGGAATGTTGTTCGGAAAGTCGTACTCGACGAAACCTTGTTTGAACCAGAGGATCTGCGCGAAGACGTGTTCCGGCTCGTAGAAGCTGCGCACGTCGTCGATCATCCCGATGTACTTGGTATCAGTTGCGATGCCGCAGGTCGGCTTGACCGCGATGCGCTTGTAATTGCCGACCGGCATCGACACCTCGACCACGTTGCTCGCCGATTCGATGGCAACGCCCGGCAGTTTGAAGTGAACTTCGTCGTAGCGCTTGGAAATCAGCTTCTGCTGGCCGCGTGTACCGGGCAGGTATTGCACGTTGACCAGTCCGGCGCCTTCGAGCTGCTTGAGATGGAAGGCCGTGGTCGATTGCGGCAAATTGATCGCTTCGGCGAGGGCCGAGAGGTTGAGCGTCCGGTGCGAGAGCAGGCTGAGCATCAGGAGGCGGGTTTCATTGCCAAGGGCCTGCATGACCTTGATTCCTTGCTCTCCATCCATGAAGAGCGTCTTGTTGCCGGCGACGATCATGATCTATACCAACGAAAATAGTTGAATATTACTGCTTGGCTATATGATTTTGCCGTATGTCCGTGATTATGGGCATTCTTGTGCCCGGAAACAACGGAATTCTTCGTTGGAAAAGCGGGTCGCGAGTGCATTTCCCCGTGCATTCTGCGAAAAAAGTGGCGGTAAATTGCCTGCCAGTCAAGCGAGTAATCCTGAAAACCTCACCGCAAAGGCGCGAAGGCGCAAAGATCGCAAAGGAAACAACAGGTGGGTCGTACTTGACCATTCACCCTGTGGGGCAAGATGAAAGACAGGTGCTGTTCGCGTAGCGCTTTGATTTTCTTTGCGAACCTTTGCGATCTATGCGCCTTTGCGGTGAAGAACCGAGTTTTTCAGGGTGATTGAGCCTGACGGGTATTGGCGTGCAAAAAGAAAGCTCCCGGTACCAAGCGCTCGATTCGAGGCCGGGCAGGGAGCAAGCGAGGATGTTCGTGAAGCAATGCCCGACGCGGTGTTGCGCCGCGTCGGGCGGGGGAGGGCTTAGCGGCGCAGGCCGAATGCGCACTCGTTCCAGACGATTTCGTTCTTGAACGCCGGGATTTCGGTTTTGTCACCGATGAGCAGGAACTCGATGCCGAAGATTTCGGCAAACGTGCGCAGTTGCTCGGAAGTCACTGCTTGCGAGTACACCGTGTGGTGTGCGCCGCCGGCGAGGATCCAGGCTTCAGCTGCGACGGCGAGGTTCGGCAGCGCCTTCCAGACGACGCGCGCGACCGGCAGCTTGGGCAGCGCCTTCGGTTGCTTGATCGCTTCGACTTCGTTCACGATCAGGCGGAAACGATCGCCCATGTCGATCAGGCTGGCGTTGAGCGCCGGGCCGGGCTTCGTTTCGAAGATGAGACGGGCCGGATCGTCCTTCTTGCCGATGCCGAGGTATTGCACGTCGAGCAGCGGCTTTTCGTCGGTCGCGATCGACGGGCAGACTTCCAGCATGTGCGAGCCGATCACCAGCTCGTTGCCCGGCGTGAAGTCGTAGGTGTAGTCCTCCATGAACGACGTGCCGCCGGCCTGGCCGTACGACATCACCTTCATCGTGCGCAGCAGCGCGGAGGTTTTCCAGTCGCCTTCGGCCGAGAAGCCGAAGCCCTGTTGCATCAGGCGCTGGCAGGCAAGGCCCGGCAGCTGCGAGATGCCGTAGAGGTTTTCGAAGGTCGTCGTGAAAGCGCCGAAGCCGCCCTTGACGAGGAAGTTCTTGATGCCGAGCTCGATGCGCGCCGCGTCGACCACGTGCTTGCGCTTGGCGCCGCCGTGTTGTGTTTCGCCGGTGAAGCGGTAGGTGGCGTCGTATTCCTCGACCAGTGCGGCGACGTCGGCGTCGCTCACGGCGAGCACGCTCTGTTCGAGATCGCCCATCGCGTAGCCGTTGCACGAGTAGCCGAACTTGATCTGCGCGGCGACCTTGTCGCCTTCGGTGACGGCCACTTCGCGCATGTTGTCGCCAAAGCGCGCGACCTTCAGGTTGCGGCTCTCATGCACGCCAACGGCGACGCGAATCCACTGATCCATCTTGTTCTGGACGCCCTTGTCCTGCCAGTGGCCGACGACGACGCTGTACTGCTTGCGCATGCGGGCGCCGATGAAGCCGAACTCACGGCCGCCGTGCGCGCATTGCGTCAGGTTCATGAAGTCCATGTCCATGGTGTCCCACGGAATTTCGCGGTTGAGCTGCGTGTGCAGCTGCATGAACGGCTTTTCGAGTACGGAGAGTCCGCCGATCCACATCTTGGCCGGCGAGAAGGTGTGCATCCAGGTGACGAGGCCGATGCAGTTCGGCG